>Ga0256840_1000284_pt1 | contig 51193 bp, 49 predicted proteins | sample 355202metaG_FD_185969 | JGI IMG/M metagenome (GOLD analysis project Ga0256840, IMG submission 185969) | Hydrothermal vent microbial communities from Mid Atlantic Ridge, Atlantic Ocean - 355-202 | ecosystem: Environmental > Aquatic > Marine > Hydrothermal vents | place: Atlantic Ocean: Mid...
CATCACTAATAACGGGATAAGAAAAGACCTGATATTGCTCAATATTACGATTTGCATTAATCAATAATTCATCAACCACAGGAGCCATCGCTTGCACGGCATAACGAATCATTGGCTGCCCCTTAAAATTCACCAAACCTTTATCTTGTTTATTCATGCGTCGCGCCAAACCACCGGCTAAAACCACACCTGTTACTTTCGATTGCTTATTCATTCTCTAATTCTGCTACTATGTCACCAACGAAAACCCATAAAAACATTAATATGTCATTTAAGCAATTAGATTTATGCGCGCCTTTGCTTCTAGCCATTACTGAGCAAGGTTATGAGCAAGCTACTCCCGTACAAGAACAATCAATCCCCGTGATTTTGCAAGGCCGAGATATTCTTGCTGGCGCGCAAACAGGAACAGGTAAAACAGCGGGCTTTGCATTGCCAATATTACAGCTTTTACATAACCAAGAACGCCCTGCAAAGCCGCACCCAGTAAGAGCTTTAATTCTAACGCCCACGCGTGAATTGGCAACGCAGGTGTATGAAAGTTTCAAAATATATGGCAAACATTTGCCTTTATTTTCCGAGGTCGTGTTCGGTGGTGTCAGTACGCATGCACAAATTAAACGTCTACAGCAAGGCGCGGATATTTTAGTCGCTACACCGGGTCGTTTATTAGACTTACTCAATCAAAAAAAAGTTAATTTATCTCAAGTGCAATTTTTTGTCTTAGATGAAGCCGATCGTATGCTGGATATGGGCTTTATTTTAGACATACGCAAACTGATGAGCGTATTACCCAAACAACGCCAAAATTTACTATTTTCCGCGACTTACTCGCAAGAAATTAAAATCCTAGCAGGACAATTATTAAATGACCCTGTTGAAGTCGCTATCGCCCGAGAAAATATCGCAGCAGATACCGTTACGCAATCGGTTTATGCGATTAAAAAAGAAAATAAACGTGAACTGGTTTCTTGGTTAATCGGCCATAACAACTGGCAACAAGTGTTAATTTTTGTCCGAACTAAACATGGGGCAGATCGTTTAGCCAAACAATTAATAAAAGACGGTCTACGTTGCGATGCCCTACATGGCGATAAAAGCCAAGGCGCTAGAAGCCGAGCGCTGGAAAACTTTAAATCAGGAAAAATTAGTGTCTTAATTGCCACGGATATTGCTGCACGCGGCTTAGATATAGACCAATTACCACATGTGATTAATTTTGACCTACCTGCACAAGCAGAAGATTATGTCCATCGTATAGGCCGGACAGGTAGAGCCGGCACAAGCGGTGAAGCAATTTCTTTAGTCGATGCTGAAGAAGCTTATTTATTGGCTGCTGTAGAAAAATTACTCGGTAAGAAAATTCCCAGAGTCGCCGATACGGGCTATGCAACGGTCTCACTCGATGTTATCAATAAGCCCAAAGCTCAGCCACGGCAAAACCAGCGTCAGCACAGAAATAAAAATGGCCAGAAAAAACAAAACACAAGCGCTAGGAATCGTAGACCTAGAAGTAATACTAATAAATGAGCGGTACTCTTCATTCTTTAGTTTACATGTTAAGTGGGAGCGACTTTTTAGCCACGATAGTGGCATGAACTATATCCGAGAAAGGCAATGTTCCCACCTTATTTAGAGCAAGCTCATAGCTTATGCTTATTAAACCACGACATTCTCGTTGAACTTTTGCGATCAGGTGAGAAAAATAAAATATTTCACCAAGAAATTAAATTTTCTTCTGAGGAAGATAAAATAAAATTGGAACAATCCGATGATATCTTCGAATGGTTTGAAGTTACAGAAAGAAAATTAGAGCATGTAGAAATACTAAGACGTTCGGTACTTCAAGCTCTTTTATCAGATTATTTACATTTTATTTATGAGGCACTGGCTTGCTCTCGAAAAGAAAAGTTGACTGTTACTTATGCCCTTTTACGAAAACCAATACAAGAAAATCTTCTTTTACTTGAAGTTATGGCTTCTGATATAAACGACTTTTCTAACAAGCTAACTGAAAAACCATTAGCTTTAAGAGCTAAAAATTATGGAGGAATAGAAGGGCATACAAAACGAATTCAATCAGTATTAGAAATACTGGAGGAAGAAGAACGATTTGATGCAGCCTACTTAGCACAACTTAGGTACCAAAAAATTGAAGATGGTTTTGACGGGATATGTAATAAATCAATGCATTTATTTACAGAACACCCGAAAATAAAAACAGAAAAGATGAATATTAACCAGATTTTTTCAGGAGCAGGGGCAGAGTCAAAGCAAACTCAATGGTATTTTTTGTATAGTCGTTTACCTTATATTCTTTTTTACGCTCGTATACTTATTGAACATATTTGTGGAACGTTTTCAAAAACAGACCCTAGTTACTTGAATAATATAGAATATAGAGTGATGGCTTCTACTATCTTGTGGTACCAAAATGTTGATAGCTTTTATAAAAATAAGACTCTTGATAAATTTGTAGATTCAACAACAAATAAACTAGAAAAGGCTTTTTTAGACGTTGGGAAAGCTAGTCCCAACAATCAAGACATTCTTAGAGTTAGTGAGTCAGGTGAAATTTAATGAGAATTTACCTAACTAATGTTACGTACTGATCATTATAAATCAATAGCTTACAGTTTCCATGGAGTACTACAGTTCGCATTCTATTTGAGGCCTGCGTAACATCAGTTAATCATCACTACAAAAATATAGCATGAGCATAGCAATATGAACGATGCACAACAAAACCACTATGACGTATTAGTCATTGGTGGTGGCCCAGCCGGAACAACGATTGCTAGTTTACTAGCCGAAAAAGGACGTAGCGTTTGTTTATTAGAAAAAGCACACCACCCTCGCTTTCATATTGGTGAATCCTTACTGCCAATGAATTTACCTATTTTAAAAAAACTCGGCGTACTCGATCAAGTTGACGCTATTGGCATTAAGAAATACGCCGCTGAGTTCAACTCTACCGACACATTACTAGCACAAGATACGTTCTACTTTGCTAAAGCCACCAACCCTGGCCACCCTTTTGCCTATCAAGTCAGGCGCTCTGAATTTGATGAAATTTTATTTAAAAATTGCAAAAAAAAAGGCGTAGTAGCCATCGAAGGTATGACGGTCATAGGTACTGACCTTAAAGATTCAGTAAAAAAGATTCACGCACAAGATGAACAAAGCAAACGGCATGGGTTTAGTGCTCGTTACCTTATTGACGCATCAGGCCGAGATACTGTTCTAGCACAACAACTCAACAGCAAACATAAGAACCCAAAACATAAAATGGCCGCTATTTACGGTCATTTCAATAATGTTGAACGTAGAACAGGTAAAGATGCGGGCAATATTAGTATTTATTGGTTTAAACATGGCTGGATATGGTTAATCCCGCTAAAAGATGGCATAACCAGTATCGGCTGTGTTTGTTGGCCAGATTATTTAAAATCACGCACCATGCCTTTAGCTGAGTTTTTACAACAAACTTTAGAGTTTGTTCCTGAAATACGCGAACGCATGAAGCACGCTCAATTAGAAGGTGAAGCACAGGCAACGGGTAATTATTCTTATCAGTCCAATATTATGTCGGGTAATGGTTTTTTATTAATCGGGGATGCTTACGCTTTTGTTGATCCTGTGTTTTCCAGTGGTGTTTACCTTGCTATGCAAAGTGCCACGAAAGGCGCAGACTTAGTTGACCAATTACTCGAAAACAATACGCCACACAAGTCTTTAATTAGCCAATTCGAAAGCTCAGTCGCAGAAGAAATCAAAGCCTTCAGCTGGTTTATTTACCGCTTCAACAGCCCTGCTTTACATAAATTATTAATGTCATCCGATGAGGCGGCTCAACACCCTATTAAGCAAAAACTCAAATCAGCGGTTATTTCCGTATTAGCCGGCGATGCTTACAACAATACTAAAATTCGCCTGCCTCTGCGGGCTTTTAAGTTTTTATACCTGATCAATAAGTTAGCTGAATTCAAAAAAAACCATGCATTTAATCACTTTAGAAAGCAGCAGAATCAAGCATAATAGTGACTTAAAACCGTGCATAATTTCTCGCCTACGTGGTTATATAAATTATTTTAGTCAACCTTAAATTCACAGCTACGATAAAATACTAAACCAAACGACTTAAACATAAGATCAACAGAACAACACAAAGGATTCCAAATGCAGGAAATATTGATTGGCGGCAACGAAGAAGCACAAATCATAATGAATGCCGCCATGGGCAACCGTCATGGCATGATTTCAGGTGCTACAGGAACTGGAAAAACAGTAACCTTACAAATTTTAGCAGAAGGATACTCTCGTTTAGGTGTGCCCGTTTTTATGGCTGATATTAAAGGTGATTTATCAGGTATCGCCAAACAAGGCAAAGCACATGAAAAAATTACCGAACGTATAGCAAGTATTAAAATTAATGATTTTCAATTTCGTGCCAACCCGACTGTTTTTTGGGATATTTTCGCCCAAAATGGCCATCCAGTACGCACCACTATTTCAGACATGGGGCCCTTATTACTGAGTCACCTACTTGAATTAAACGATACGCAATCAGGTATTCTATACAGTTGTTTTAAAATAGCAGATGACCAAGGTATGCTTTTGCTAGACCTTAAAGATTTACGCTCTATGCTCAGCTGGATGGCGGACAATGCCAAAGCACTTAAATCTGATTATGGCAATATTTCCTCAGCTAGTGTCGGTGCTATACAACGCCGTTTATTAGTCTTAGAAGAACAAGGAGCCGGTCACTTCTTTGGTGAACCTGCGATACAAATTGATGATTTTTGTCGGACTGATTTCTCAGGTAATGGTGTAATCAGCATTCTCGATGCAACGGATTTAACATCAAAATCTCCACGTTTATATGCTGCTTTTTTATTATGGCTGCTCTCTGACTTATTTGAAACACTCCCTGAAGTGGGCGATGCTGACCGCCCTAAACTTGTGTTATTTTTTGATGAAGCACATTTACTATTTGATCGTGCTCCTCGTGTACTCATTGATAAAATCGAACAAATTGTGCGCTTGATACGCTCCAAAGGTGTCGGTATTTATTTTATTAGCCAAAGTCCCTTAGATATTCCTGAGGATATTCTGGGCCAGCTAGGACTAAAAATCCAACATGCCTTAAGAGCCTACACGCCCAAAGACCGAAAAACGATTAAAGCAGTGGCTGAAACTTTTCGTAGTAATCCAAAACTCGATACCGAAACCATCATAAAAGAACTCAAGACAGGGGAGGCTTTAGTTTCTATTTTAAATGCAGATGGCAGCCCTACTCCCGTTGAAAGAGTTCTCATTCGCCCACCGGAATCACGTATAGGTGCTTTAAGTGCAATTGAACGCACGGAAACAATAACCAGATCACCTTATAAAGACCGTTACGACCAGAGTATAGACCGGGAATCAGCTTATGAAATGCTTAAACAAAAAGCGGAACAAATGGCCATACAACAAGAAAAGCCAAAGGCTCGGCGCAGTGGAGGCCGTCAATCAGCTGGCGAAGCCTTATTAAAAAGTGCCGCACGTAGCATAGGTAGTCAAATTGGCCGACAGATTATACGCGGTATTATGGGTTCGTTATTTGGTGGTCGGCGCTAATTCCCCTTAATAAGGGCAATACCGACAGCTATTACCACAGCAGGTGCCACGTTTTAAGTGGTACCACTTGCTATAAACGAATTCCCCGTATTCTATGGTGTAGTCAATGTATTCAATCAGCCCTTTTTTATTGTTGTATTGACTAGCAAGCTCCAACATATTTTCAAGCGGACTCTCCTGTATTGCCAGATCAATTTTTTCAGCTATCGCTTTACTAAGACAAGCTTTACAGCGGCAATCTTGGTTAAATTCTGCCGGCATAATAGCCGGAAAGCCAAGGCACCAGCACGATTCTCCTTCTTGCGCCGCAACACAACTAAATATTGCGCCACAGACTGAGCATTTTTTATTCACTTGAAATATTCAGACTATATATTTTTTAATTAAAAAGTTATTCAATATAAAAATAAGCTCTCCCCTAACTGAGCATATTTTTAACATACATTAAGCCAGCCATACACTGAGCGCATGGCTGGCTTATCAATATTTATTTTGAAATTAATTAGCAAATTTGATTTCGATACGACGATTTCTCTGGCGTCCTTCACGTGTATCATTAGGAACAATTGGCTGGCTTTGACCATATCCAATCGCAGTAATACGCTCTGCCGCGATACCTTTACTAACCAAAACATCACGAATAAAATCAGCGCGTCGCTGTGATAATTCCATATTAAGTTCAGCGCTACCTGAATTATCAGTGTGCCCAGAAAGTACAATGGTTTTAGTCGGGTGTGCAATCATGTACTCCGCTAACAAATCAATCCCAGAAACTGCGCCTGGTACTAAATCAGCAGTCCCAGTAACAAATTCAATGTTACCGAATGCCAATAAAATTTCTTCCTCTGCTCTACTTTCCTCCATAGAAACAACACGCTGCTGCATAGTTGCTAATTTATTCTGTGCACGAGCTTTTTTGGCATCAATAGCAGAAACGATAAGCTGCTCTTTTTGCGCCATTAGGTCTTTCGTGTTTTGATGTGCTTGCTGTGCCTCAGCTTTAGTGAGTGCGGTCTCAATTTGCGCATTGGCTATATAAGCTAAAGAAGCCATATCTTCTTTATTTTCTGATGCTCCTGCGCTCATTAATGTCTTTTTTGCTGTATTTAGCTCAGGTGTTGCATATTTCAAGACGCTTGCGCTATTAGCAGCTTGGCTATAGGCCTTCTCAGCATCTAACAATGATTGTGGCTTTTGCAGCTCCGCACAGCCAGAAGCTAAAGTTACCAAGATTGCTGGAATAAGCAATTTTTTTACAGTTAATATTTTCATAGGTTCAGTCCAGAGTAATAAATTTAAGTCAGGGCGGCTTATTTAAGCTGTGTTTTCAACATTTCAAGGCTTTTTTGCATATCAGCCTCAGAATCACTAGCAATTCCCGCTTGCGCTTTTGCTTGCGCCAAATTGGCATCCGCAATAGCTTCATTTGCTAAACGTAAAGCTGTTGCATTATCACCGCCTTTCATTTCTTCTTTAGCTTTCTGTAATTTGCTTGCTGCGCGCTCTAATTGAACCCCTGCATTGCCGTTTAAGTCAGCATTTCGAGCGGACTGCAACGCTGCTTCTGCATAAGCAATTTCAGTTTTAGGGGCAGCAATACTGCATGCGCTTAAAATAGAAACAGAAACACCTAAGGCGGCCGCTTTAAGCAGTATCACGGTACTCTTTGTTGTGAACATAATCTCACTCTCCAAATTAATTAAAAATTAAGGGTAAATATAGTATAAAAGCTTTCAATTCTATCCGAATTTTATAGAATCGCCAAACACTTACCCTCAGTCAACTCTTAATGCCTACCCCTTTCGCTAATAAAATTAAGCAAAAAACAATCAGTAATACAATAAAACCAACTGTCATCATCATAGCCAGATAAACATCTACATCGGATACACCAATTAAGCCATAACGAAAAGCATTAATCATATATAGAATAGGATTAACTATCGCTATTTTTTGCCAAATCTCAGGTAACATTGAAACTGAATAAAAAACGCCACCTAAATAACTTAGTGGTGTTAATACAAAATTGGGAATAATAGCAATATCATCAAAACTATCGGCAAAAATTGCATTAATAAATCCAGCTAAAGAAAATAAAGTTGCGGTTAAGACAAACACACTGACCGCGATCCACCAGTTGACCACTGTAATCTCCGTAAACATTAGGGAGATTACAGTTACTACACAGCCCACCAATACCCCGCGAGCTACTCCGCCGCCAATATAGCCGGCTAAAATAACCCAGTTGGAAACCGGTGCAACCAACAGCTCCTCAATATGTCGCTGAAATTTTGTCGAATAAAAAGACGAGACCACATTAGAGTACGAATGACTGATGACCGACATTAGAATCACACCAGGAACAATATAGTTCATATAGCTTACGCCATTGATCGCACCAATACGCTCTCCTATCAATTTACCAAAAATTAAAAAATATAAGGACGTTGTGATCGCCGGAGGTAATAAAGTTTGCGGCCAAATACGTGCAAAACGACGTATCTCTTTAAATAAAAGCGTTCTTAAAGCAACTGAGTTGTTCATGAAATAATCGTTTCACCTTTCGCTAATTTAGGCAACCGCCCTTCCAATCCCATCGCGCCACGCATCACCTTATTTTTTAATGGAGTAATACGTTCAGCCAAACCTAAACCTAAGTTTCTGAAAAATTTAACCGGCAGCATTTTATTACTAAAGGCACGATAAAACAGATCCATTACCGTCATCATTTTTAAGTTTTCATTACGACGTAAGCGTTCATAGCGTTTCAGCACAGCTAAATCAGCAATATTTTTTCCTTTATTACTCGCCTCAAGTAAGACTTCAGCCAGCATTGCCGCATCTAATAAACCTATATTGACACCTTGCCCCGCTAAAGGGTTAATCATATGCGCCGCATCACCTACTAAAGCGACACCTTGCCTGACATATTCTTGTGCATGTTGCCGTTTTAATGGAAAACTCGCAATGCCTAGAATTTTATTGATTTTTCCTAAACATTCAGGAAAAGTCGCCGTTAATTCAGCCAATAAATCTGCTTCTGGCAAAGCTTTCAAGCGCTGCACATCACCTGGCGTGTTATACCAAACAATAGAGCCATAATGCCCCGTTAAAGGCAAGAAAGCCTGTGGCCCCGTAGGTACAAATCGCTGCCAAGTAATATCTTGCTGCTCATAATCAGTTTCCACATTAATCACCATCGCATGCTGCTGGTAATCCCAACTCGTCACACCTAAGCCGACAGTTTGTCGTACACGAGATTGCCCGCCATCTGCACCCACCATGACTTTAGCTGAAAGACTGCGGCCATCGTCTAGTTCAACACTGCCCCTACCTGCTGCATAATGAATTTTTTTGATACTTGCTGGACACAATAATTGTACATTAGAAAATTCTTTTGCTCTGCGCAATAAAGCCAGTTGCGTGACTCGATTTTCAACAATATACCCCAGCGCGTCATAACCAATCGCATCACTATTAAATTCGGTATCACCCGCTGTTTCCCAGACGCGCATGCGTTTAAAAGGGCAACTGCGCATATTAATCACAGTCTTCCATGCACCCACTGATTCCAAAATAGTTTTAGAGGCAATGCTAAGTGCAGAAACACGCATATCATGAGGCTGTTCAGCTGAAAATGCTTCAGGCATAGACTGCTCGACCAAACCGACTTTGAGCTCACTTCCTCCTAAAGCACAAGCAACTGTCGCTCCCACCATGCCGCCACCAACAATCAAAACATCAAATTCTTCGTTCATATAATTCTTCCCAAGCAAGCAACTGATTTATTTATTATACCATTGCGTAATTTGTAGATTTATCGCGCGCTAGTTATATACCCTTAGTGTAATGGTAATGATGCTCAGTGGCACAATATTTAGAGTTGAGTGTTATCTCTTGTGTTTACTAAGCTTTTATATAAGATGTTGGATCAACTATACCTGCTTGCTCAAAACCTATTTTCCTTAAGCGACAAGCATCACATTTACCACAGGCAAAACCTTCAGGACTTGATGCATAACAAGAAACTGTTTTAGCATAATCAACACCAAGCTGAGTCCCTTGTTGAATAATGTCGCCTTTACTCATATTAATAAGGGGCGCATGAACTTTAATTTCATGCCCTTCAACACCGGCCTTAGTCGCTAAATTAGCTAGTGCTTGAAATGCCTCGATAAATTTTGGACGACAGTCAGGATAACCTGAATAATCCACGGCATTCACACCAATAAAAATATCATGTGCATCAATCACTTCTGCCCAACCTAGTGCAAAGGAAAGAAAAATTGTGTTTCTAGCGGGTACATAAGTTACCGGAATACCTTCTTGCGGTGTAATGGGGACAGTCAAGGCCGCATCTGTTAAGGCCGAACCACTAATTGAACCTAAACCTAAAGTAATCACTTTATGCTCCAGTACTTGATAGTGCTGCGCTATTCTCTGTGCAGATGCTAGCTCTGCATTATGTTTTTGACCATAATCAAAACTCAATGCATAAATAGAATAACCTTGCTGTTTAGCCATCGCTAAGACGGTCACCGAATCCAAACCACCGGATAATAAAATAATTGCTTTTTTTGTCATATAACTCAAAATAATAAATTGTTTCTATCCACCTTATTATACTGATATGGGCTTAGTAGAGGGAATGAATTAAGCGTATAATGCGGTCATTATGCAAATAGATCTCGATATAACTTATGAAAGAAACAGACGTTTTACGCCGCTTTTTATTTGACGACTTAGCCGTGCGTGGCGAATGGTTAAATTTAACTGCAAGTTGGCAAGCAGCAAAACAACACCACCAATACCCTGAAGCAGCCATACAAAAACTAGGCGAAGCACTCGCTGCTGCCGCCTTACTTTCGGCTACCATTAAATTTGATGGTACGCTTATTTTACAAGTACAAGGCGATGGCATTATAAAATCTATGGTCGCACAAAGTACCCATAATCATAATATTCGCGGCTGGATCCGTTGTGCAGATACTGTACCTGATGGTAACTTACAAAGCCTACTAGGTGAAGGCTATATTGCACTAACTATTGAACCTAAAGAAGGCGAACCTTACCAAGGCATAGTGCCACTAACAGGCGAACACCTTGCGGATGCAGTTGAAAATTACTTCGCGCAATCAGAACAATTAAAAACACGCCTCTGGCTCTTCGCAAATGAGCACCAAGCTGCTGGTTTTTTAATCCAAGAACTGCCTTCTGAACAAGGTGAACAAGACCAGGACGACTGGGCGCGTATCGAAGCTTTAAGTAACACGATATCAGAAGAAGAATTATTAACACTTTCTTGTGAAGACATGCTACATCGCCTCTTTCACGAAGAACAAGTGCGCTTATTTGAACCAGAAGCTGTGAGTTTCAAATGTCATTGCTCAGCCGAGCAAGTCGAATCGACTTTACTTTCTTTAGGTCGTGAGGCCGTTGATGAGTTATTAATCGAGCAAGATACGATTATTGCCGATTGTGAATTTTGCAGTGCAAAATATAGCTTTGACAAGGTCGATGTAGAAAGAATTTTTGCCAAAAATTCAGTCGCTAATAGCTCAACAACAAAGCACTAAAGGCTCTTGAGAAAGAATTTTAGCCTCAGTTTCATACAAGTTGCGGCTAAAATATCTTTCCCTATTGCGCCTAAATTCTTACTCTCTAGGAAGAAGCGTATAAGCCATCATCAATGCATCTTCGCGCTCACCATTTTCTGTTTTATAATAGCCTGGACGCGTACCAATTTCGTTAAAACCCAAGCTTTCATACAAAGCGACAGCCGCTGTATTTGATGGGCGCACTTCTAAAAACACACTTTCTGCTTTTCTATCTTGTGCAGTTTCAATAATATGACGCATAAATTTGCCACCTAAGCCCTGCTTACGCTCATCGGGTGAAATACACAAATTAAGCACGGTGGCCTCTCCAACAGCTGTAGAAACAATACAAAAAGCAGCCATTTTATTTTCTGCATCCTCACACACCCAGCAATCATAATGAGCCGCTTTTAAGCAGTCATGAAAGACCCCCTCTGCCCAAGGAAAATTATATCCAGCATGTTCTATTTTCAATACTTCAGGCAAATCAGCCTTGGACATTTTACGAAAACGCATAAGATCCACTCTATCTAATGTATCAGGAAATACTTTGGCATAAAACTCACGGTCGGCATCATACGTTACAAGGCCTTTTACTACGTCAAATACACGCTTTATCATTATTACTTTTCTTATTATTGTTTGGAAAAAAAACTTAAAGCCCGCTGCATATCTTGCCATGCCTCACGTTTCTTCGTCAGGCTACGTAACAAATAAGCGGGATGGTACATCACAACTAATGGAATACCTGAGAATTCATAGCTTGTTTCACGTAACTCACCCAAACTTGCTTTACTCTGCAATAATTGGTGTGCAGCAATACGCCCTACAGCAATAATTATCTTAGGTTGGACTAAGCTGATCTGTCGCGCCAGGAACGGTGCGCAAGCATTTAATTCAGCTACTTTTGGATCATGATCTTCAACTGGCCTGCATTTTACAATATGAGTCATAAATATCTCATCTTTGTTTAATTGCATAGCACGAAGCATTTCAATAAATAACTCACTCGTATTATCAGCAAAAGGCTCTCCCTGCTGCTCATCCTCCAAACTAGGTGCTTCAGTTACCCAAAACCAATCCGCCTGCTGATTACCTGAGCCGATAACAACTTGTTGCCGCGTGTGACTAAGAGCACATAGCTGGCAAGCTTGCACTTCTGCATTTAAGACCTCCCAGCTATCCTCTTGCGCTGCAGCACCTTCATCAACATAACGAGGTACCCAAACATCAATACCCATAGCCGCTAAATACTGTAATCGCGTTGTATTATCCATAAAAGATTGGCACTTAATTATGTAACAGTCCGCAGACCCTTATAAAAATGGGGATACATAAATAAGTTACTCCAAATTACATTAAACCTGCGGATGCTTCTTAACGCCCTTATCCTCTAGCTTATTTAAAGCACTAATATAAGCTTTTGCAGATGCAATCACAATATCGGTATCAGCACCCAAACCATTAACAACACGCCCACCCTTAGCTAACCTGATGGTGACATCCCCTTGAGCATCAGTGCCATTAGTAATATTATTAACCGAATAAAGCTCTAGTACTGCTCCCGACTGAACAATAGACTCGATAGCTTTCAAGCTTGCATCGACAGCTCCGCTGCCTGCCGCACCCCCTGTTAACTCATTCTTATCCACATTAACAGTAACTGATGCTTGAGGTGTTTCGCCTGTTTCTGAACATACTTTTAAGGCAATTAACTTAAAATGATCTTCAGCGTCAGCACTTACCTCGGTAATTAAGGCTTGTAAATCTTCATCAAAAATTTCATGCTTTTTATCGGCTAATTGCTTAAAACGATAAAACGCATCATTTAATTCTGACTCAGTATGAAATTCAAAACCTAGTTCAGTCATCCGACTCTTAAATGCATTACGTCCTGAGTGCTTACCTAAAACCATACGATTAGCGGACCAGCCTACATCTTCAGCACGCATAATTTCATAAGTTTCACGGTTCTTCAATACACCATCTTGATGTATACCCGACTCATGTGCAAAAGCATTCGCGCCAACAATGGCTTTATTCGGCTGTACAGGAAATCCAGTAATACTAGACACCAATTTTGAACAGGTTAAAATTTCACGAGTATCTAAGCGAGTTTCACAGTTAAAAGCATCATGACGCGTTTTAATCGCCATCACTACTTCCTCTAAAGAGGCATTACCCGCACGCTCACCTAAGCCGTTAATTGTACACTCAACCTGACGCGCGCCACTCATTACCGCCGACAAAGAATTAGCAACTGCCATACCTAAATCATTGTGACAATGCACAGAAAAAATCGCTTTATCTGCATTAGGAATACGCTGCATTAAACTCGCAATCGTCGCACCAAATTCAGAAGGAATACTATAACCCACCGTATCAGGGATATTTAAAGTACTTGCTCCCGCATCAATGACAGCTTCTAAAATACGACATAAAAAATCCTCTTCAGAGCGTCCAGCATCTTCAGCAGAAAACTCGACATCATCAGTGTATTGCCGTGCACGCTTAACTGCACGCACCGCATATTCAATAACCTGCTCAGGCTCCATCTTTAACTTCATCTGCATATGGATAGGAGATGTTGCAATGAAGGTATGAATACGTGAACGCTCTGCGCCTTTTAAAGCCTCACCGGCACGATCAATATCCCTATCTAACGCACGCGCAAGACCACATACAGTACTGTTCTTTACTGTTTCAGCAACGGCTTGCACCGCAGTAAAATCACCCTCACTCGCGGCAGGAAACCCTGCTTCAATAATATCGACTTTCAAGCGCTCTAGGGCACGCGCAATTCTTACTTTTTCATCACGCGTCATTGACGCACCAGGGCTTTGCTCGCCATCACGCAAAGTAGTATCAAAAATGATTAATTTATCTTTCATAAAAAGTTCCACTCATGGAAGCCACTGACCTTATAGGTCAACGGTAAAAAATAGGAAAATGCGACAATTAGAAAATAGTAAGAGGAATATGCCACTAGGGCAGATTGTTTATCTGCGAGGCACTTACAAAGACACAAATAAAACAACTGCGGAGTACCCCTGTATGCTTTAAAACTATTATAGAGTTCATAATAACCTTTTAAAGCGATTACGGCTGATTGCGACGCGATTGCTGGCGCTTACGACGCATTAAGACAATCGTAACAATAGGGCCTGACAAAGCATAAGCAAAGAAAAACAAACATAAAATAGTCGCAGGATTAGACAAGGTAATAGCAAAACCTAACATTACAAAAATCATCACCACAAAAGGTACTTTTCCTTTAAAGTTAATATCTTTAAAGCTATGGTAACGAAAGTTACTGACCATTAATAAACCTGTCGTAACCGTTAAAATAAGCACGAGCCAAGGTAAATTTTCCGCACCGTATTGATATTTTTCACTGACCCAGACGAAACCCGCCAAAAGAGAAGCGGCAGCAGGACTGGGTAAGCCTTGGAAATAATTTTTATCTTGCGTCGCAAGTTGCGTATTAAAACGCGCTAAGCGTAAAGCGCCGCCCGCTAAGTGCACAAAAGCACCAATTAAACCTACTTGCCCTAAAGAGGATAAGGACCATAAATACATGACAATAGCAGGTGCTGCGCCAAAAGAAATCATATCTGCCATGCTATCGTATTCGGCACCAAAGTCACTTTGAGTATTGGTCATCCTTGCGACACGGCCATCCAAGCCATCGAGTACCAAAGACACAAAAATTAAGATAGCAGCAGTTTCATAGCGGCCACTAATCGCGGAAGCAATCGCATAAAAGCCTGAAAACAAGGCCGCAGTAGTAAATAAATTAGGCAATAAGTAAATGCCACGACTACGTACTTTTGAGCTGTTCTGATTCGGATGAGTCATGAGTAATATCAATATAAAGCGCTAAAATTAAATGTTGTCTATTGTATAGTATTTACAGCGCCTCTAAAAAGAAAAACCTAGGATGCCAATCAGATATTTTATTTAAGACACTTCCATGTAAAAATACCGAGTAATATGGACAATACACAACACGGCATCAGCCCACATACAGTCAACTTATCACGCCACGCTCTTAAACAGATGCTTCGTGTCATACATGACTTACAAGAGCTCAGCGAAAACCCTTACTACCCTAACAAACTGCCCAAACTGGCTAACTCAGCTCAAATTAAGGCACAAAATTATTCAGTATTAATGGGCTATGATTTTCATACCACTGAAAATCAAGAGGTCAAATTAATTGAGGTCAATACTAATGCTGGCGGTTTATGGTTTGCTTGTGGCATTGAAGACCCACTTAATCAAGCGCTTCCTGATAAATTAGCCCGACAATTACTCGACACTTTTATTCAAGAATATCAGCTGTTCACTCAAGATTTACAGGCTAGACCTAAGTTGATTGCTATTATTGATCAAGTGCCCGAACAGCAGTTTCTTTATCCAGAAATGCAAGCCTTTGCGCAATTGTTTAAACAAGCAGGGATTGAGTGCGTGATTATTGACCCTAGTGAAATCAATACCAGCAACTCAAAACTCTATTATCAAGAGCAACGCATAGACCTCATTTATAATCGTCATTGTGACTTTTACTTAACAACGCCAGAAATGCAAATCGTTGCGCAAGCATGGCAACGACAGTCCGTGTGCTTAACGCCCAACCCTCGTGTTTATGGTCTATTAGCTGATAAACAACGTATGGCCGACTGGTCACAATCAACACTTTTAAATGATTTACTCAAGCCAAAAGTAGCCCAACGCCTACAACAAGCGATCCCTAAAACACAGCTTTTACATACACTAGACCGAGATACTTTATGGTCTGAGCGTAAAAAATTAGTCTTTAAACCAACGACGAGTTATGCCAGCCGAGGTGTGTATATAGGTGAAAAATTAACCAAAGGTAAATTTAATGGTTTCGACCCGCAGACAACATTAGTGCAAGAACGCATTAAACCCTCTATTATCAGAACAAACGACGGCACACAATTTAAAGTCGATTTTCGGCTGTTTGTTTATCGACATACGATTCTCACCGCTTGCGCCCGAATTTATCAAGGCCAAGTAACCAATTTACGCACCCCTAATGGTGGCTTTAGCCAGCTTAAATTAAGCAATTTAATATAATATGTATACTTTTTTAAAACCTTTTATTTTTGTACCAGCCTTACTTAGTAGCGCCTGTAGCTTAACCTCCTCGCCTCTAAAAAATACCCAACAAATGGAGTTACCCCCTATTATTCAAAGCCAAAATGATAACCGGAAATATCAAGTCTTTACCTTGGATAATGAGCTACAAGTTCTTATTATCTCTGACCCAGATAGCGATAAAGCCGCAGCTTCTTTAGATGTTTTTATCGGCAGCGCTAGCGACCCAGAAGACCGCGCGGGACTCGCTCATTTCTTAGAACATATGTTATTTTTAGGAACAGAGAAATATCCTGACCCTGACGAATACCAAACGTTTATTGCTCAACATGGCGGCTCCAGAAACGCCTTTACGGCCAAAGAGCATACTAACTACTTTTTCGATATAGAAAACGCCTCTTTAGAACCGATGTTAGATCGTTTTAGCCAGTTTTTTACTGCGCCTTTATTTAACCCTGAGTTTGTTGAACGCGAAAAAAATGCCGTACACTCAGAATATTTAGGCAAAATTAAAACTGAAAGTCGTCGCTTTTATGCTGCCATGCAACAAGCGTTTAACCCTAAAAGCCCCTATGCAAAATTCAGTGTCGGTAATCTAACAACCTTAGCCGATAGACCTCAGCAAGCTATACGCGATGATTTACTACGCTTTTATAAGCAACATTACTCAGCTAATTTGATGCGCCTAGTCGTATTAGCTAATGAACCTTTGCCAGTCTTAAAAAAATGGGTAACGACTAAGTTCTCAGCCATTCCTAACCACCATAGCAACAAAGCAATTTTTACTGAGCCATTACTCAATGCCGAACAAATGGCTCACAAAATCAATATTAAATCCTTGCAGGAAAAGCGTGAATTAACCTTTACGTTCCCCCTACCGGAAGTACAATCGCACTACCGCACTAAACCTAGCGCCTACTTTCAATCCTTACTCGGTCACGAGGGCGAAGGTAGTATTTTAGCGCTCTTAAAAGAAAAAGGCTGGGCAGATGAGATAAGTGCTTCTACCGGTTTCAGCAATAATGCCCAAGAATCTAGTCTCTACCTTGGCATTAATCTAACTCATGCAGGACTACAGCATGTTGATGATATTAGTGATATTGTTTTCCAGTATATTCGGCTTTTACAACAGTCTGAAATGCAACAATGGCTGTATCAAGAGCAACAGAAACAAGCTCAATTAAAATTCCGTTACCAAGAAAAACGCGATGCTAGCCATACTGTGACGGGTCTTGCCCGCAACTTACAGTATTATGCGCCTCAAGATGTGCTACGCGGTGCTTATCTTATGGAACATAGCGAACCAGAACTAACACAGTCTTTATTGCAATTATTAAACCCTGAGCGCGTGCTTATTGCCTTAAATAACCAAGATGTCAGTACCAATCAAACGGAAAAGAACTACCATGTGGATTATGCGATAACTCCAATTCTCCCCGAACAAATAGCACGCTGGTCAAATTCAGCTATCAATCCCGCATTAAAACTACCTCTTCCTAACCCTTTCATTCCAGACCAACTGGAACTTAAAAAAGCAACGACAGAAGTAACACACCCACAACTGATCCCGCAAAGCTATGGCATGCAAGTTTGGCATCAATTAGATACTAGCTTTAATGTACCTCGTAGCAATCTTTATCTCGCCTTACACTCACCTATTGCCAATAAATCTCCACGCGATGCACTACTAAGCTCCCTTTTAGCCTCTATTATTACCAAACAGTTAAATAGCTATGCTTATCCAGCTAGCTTAGCGGGATTACAATACTCTATTTATGCAACCGAGCGGGGTTTAAGCCTATCCCTATCAGGGTATGACCAAAAACAACCGATACTCCTTGAACGTATTATCGCAGCACTCAAAAAACCTGAAATAACAGAGCAACGCTTTAGCATCTTAAAAAATCGTTATCAACAAAGCTTAAACAATGCGCAAAAACAGCAACCCTTTCAGCAAATTCTCGCTGATATTAAGCGCACACTAGTAGAAAACCATTGGACTAATGAGCAAAAATTAGCCGCACTAAGCACACTAAGCAAGCAGGATTTACAGGAGTTCTCCGCACGTTTTTTACAGCAATTACAGCCAACCTTATTCATTCAAGGTAATACAGATGCACAAGAAACTCAGCAGATTGCTGATTTTATTCATACCCAGTTAGCATTATCTACAAAAGCCATTAAAGTCCCTGCAGCTAGAGTGATCCAGCTTAAAGAAAACGCTTTAAATGCACACCACCTCCCCATCGACAATCAAGATGCCGCTTTAGCGTTATATTTCCAAGCACCAGACAAATCAATAGCAGCCCAAGCAAAAATGCAATTATTAGGCCGTATTATTGCTTCTGCTTTCTTTGCTGATTTACGCACGCGCCAACAGTTAGGCTACAACCTTGGCGCAGCAGCATTATCAATGAAAGACGTGCCTGGCTTAATTTTTATTTTACAATCACCGGTTATTTCTGCGCCTGAAATAGAGAGTCGAATTAAAACCTTTATTATTTCTTTTTTACAGAATTTAGAAAACCTACCTACAGAAGAATTAGAAACCTATAAAGCAGGTTTAATCACCCGCCTTCTCGAAAAGGATAAAAACCTACAAAAACGCAGCTATAGAAACTGGCTAGAAATTGACCGTGAAAACGACAATTTTGACACGCAAGAACGCATTGCCGCCGCCGTTAAAATGATTGATAAGACCAACCTAATTCAAGCGTATAAAAGCTGGTTAATTGATAAGCCTCGTCAATTCCGTAGTTATGCCTTAGGTACGAAATTTATTAAAGAAGATTTTACGGATATACAGCCGATAACAGATAATGATTTGTTTAAACGCGAACACGATAAGCTGTAAGTAAAGTTTTGGCTACGAAGAATAAGGGCTACATATAGCATACACTGAGGCAGGGTTACGCAGCGTACCTGCCAGCTTATAAGATACCTGACCTACTTAAATAGGTGTCAGTTGAATTATAGCCTTTTTTCTTCATGCTCTTTATGATGAAAATTTATCCCTATTAAATGTATAGCCAACTTAGGAGCTACCTCCTTGACTATCTTCGCTCCGAAACTATATAACAGCTTACCCTCAATCTGACAAATAATACTCAACCGTCGAAACTACTCTCACCTTTTTAATATGCGGACTGTTTTGATCTCGGGCGCTGATACTAAATTGTCCTTGTGATGCTTTCCTAATTTTACCTAGTTGACTTTGAGAGTCTGCAGCAAATTTTTGTGCTACTTCTCTGGCTTGTTTAGTTGCCTCTTCAATCATCTCAGGCTTAACATCATTAAGTCGAGTAAAAATATATTTCGTTTGAGACTGGTAATTATTACCGGTAAAAGCAATACCACTTTTACCCAGCTCAGACAAAGCACTCATTATTGCACGCACGCCTTTTATATTTTCTGAATAGACGGTTATTGTTTGCATGGCAGTATAACGGAATTCCTCTTTAGCATTACCATATTGCTGCGCTGATTTATCAGTAATGACAGGTGAAGAAAAGGAGATTTCCTTTTCACTGATGCCCTTTTTCTGTAAAAAGTGTTTTATTTTTAAGCTGCTGGCATCAACTGAACTGTACAGCTTAATTAATTCATTACTCGCTTCTGTAAATTGGATCGGCCAAATAATAATATCTGCTGGGTACTCACGCTCAGATAGACCTTTTGCGGTCACAGTACGTTCATATTCTTTCACCTTAATAGCAGCATTAGCTAATAAGTAGCCTAATGCAAATAAGCCTAAAAATATAAAAAAACCGAGTATAAAGACATTAACTTTACTACTTTCTTGCATTTCAGCACCGCTGAATATTATTCACATTTTAATTAGACACACTTAACTTAGCTTTTCTCCGCTTAGCCCGAAAAAAATCGCGCAATAAATCAGCACAGGTTTCTGCCAACACTTCGCCTTGCCAATCAATCTGATGATTTAAAAAATCAGCATTTGCTAATTCTAACGCACTACAAATCGCGCCACGCTTTTCATCTAACGCGCCAAATACTACTCGCTTAACTCGGGCATGGGCGATTGCTCCCATACACATCACACAAGGCTCTAGTGTCACATATAAAGTGCTATTCATTAAACGATAATTTGCTAAAGTCTTACCCGCCAACCGTAGTGCAACCATTTCTGCGTGTGCCGACGGATCATGTGTAGTAATAGGGACATTCCAACCTTCGGCAATGCATTGCCCTTCCATTACCACAACCGCCCCCACAGGCACTTCACCTTGCTCTTCAGCACGCTGCGCCAGCCTAATGGCATGACGCATCCACGCTTCATCTTCTGCTGTTATTCCCATTCAATCGTTGCCGGTGGCTTGCCTGAAATATCGTAAGTCACGCGTGAAATACCTTCGACTTCATTGATAATACGGTTGGAAATTAAGCCTAAAAAGTCATAAGGTAAATGCGCCCAGCGTGCGGTCATAAAATCAACCGTTTCTACGGCACGAATGGCTATCACATAATCATAACGTCGCCCATCCCCCATAACACCTACTGATTTAATTGGTAAAAATACAGCAAAGGCTTGGCTAACGGTATGATACAACTTATTTTTGTATAATTCTTCAATAAAAATAGCATCCGCTTTACGCAGTAAATCTGCGTATTCTTTTTTTACTTCACCCAAAATACGTACGCCTAAGCCTGGCCCTGGAAAAGGGTGGCGATGAATCATATTGGCAGGCAGACCTAATTCCAAACCAAGTTGACGCACTTCATCTTTAAATAATTCACGTAATGGCTCGAGTAATTTTAGCTGCATATTTTCAGGTAAGCCCCCAACATTGTGGTGCGATTTAATCAAGTGAGCTTTTCCATTTGCTGCACCAGCCGATTCAATCACATCGGGGTAAATCGTACCTTGTGCGAGCCATTTTGCATCGGTTAATTTAGCGGCTTCTTCATCAAAAATTTCAATAAATAAGTTACCGATAATTTTGCGCTTTTGCTCAGGATCACTGTTACCTGCTAAAGCGTCTAAATAACGCTGCTCTGCATTAATACGCAGCACATTAACGCCCATGTTTTCAGCAAACATAGCCATCACTTGATCGCCTTCATTTAAACGCAACAAGCCTGTATCGACAAATACACAGGTTAATTGTTTACCAATAGCTTTATGCAATAAAGCTGCAACTACTGAAGAATCAACTCCGCCTGACAAGCCTAAAACAACCTGATCTGTACCGACTTTCTCTTTAATAATTTGAATATTTTCATCAATAATATGCGCTGAATCCCATAAGGCATCACAAGCACAAATATCCAAGACAAAACGGCTTAATATGCGGCCGCCTTGTTTAGTGTGAGTTACTTCAGGGTGAAATTGTATACCATAAAAATCTTTTTCTTCATTGGCAATCCCTGCAATGGGAGCACCATCAGAACTTGCAATCAACTTAAAACCTTCTGGCAATTCAACGACACGATCTCCATGGCTCATCCACACATCTAACAAGCCAAAACCTTCTGCCGTGACAGCATCTTCTATGTCTTTTAATAATTTAGAATGGCCGCGCGCGCGGACTTGCGCATAGCCAAATTCACGGTGATCTGAAGACTCTACTTTGCCATTAAGTTGCTCGGTCATAGTTTGCATACCATAACAAATACCTAAGACAGGTACGCCAGCATCAAATACAGCCTGCGGAGCTCTTGGTGTACTACCTAAAGTCACTGACTCAGGGCCACCGGATAAAATGATCCCTTTTGCGCCAAAATTACGCACCTCATCATCGGAACAATCACAGGCGTAAATTTCACAATAAACGCCAATTTCACGAATACGACGTGCAATGAGTTGCGTGTACTGCGACCCAAAATCTAAAATCAGAATTTTGTGAGCATGAATATCTGTAGTTGAATGTTGGTTCACGGTAAATCTCTTTAATTATTTAATACGACTAGGTTTTATACTTCGCACGGTTACAGCTACGGATTTCCAGCAGTTGGTTTGTACCGATAGCTGCATTGCCGAAACAATTGCAGAGCTTGCTATCGACAAAAATAAACTCGCTAAACACAACGCATCCGCAATTGCGCAAAGTATATAAACAAAATAAGGCTCACTAGGAGCCTTATTTTATAACAATAATGCAAGCCTAAAACTAAGCCCGATAATTCGGTGCTTCTTTAGTTATGGTGACATCATGTACGTGGCTTTCACGCATTCCAGCGCTAGTCACTCGGACAAACCCTGCTTTATCATGCATGATTTCAATAGTTGCACAGCCGGTATAGCCCATGCTGGCACGAATACCACCAATAGATTGATGAATAATCGCTAACAAAGTACCTTTATAAGGAACACGACCTTCAATACCTTCTGGAACTAATTTATCTGAAGAATCAGCATCTTCTTGAAAATAGCGATCACTTGACCCTTGTTGCTGTGCCATCGCACCAATTGAGCCCATGCCACGATAGGATTTATAAGAGCGACCTTGATATAATTCAATTTCACCGGGGGCCTCTTCTGTACCAGCAAAAAGACCACCGAGCATCACCGAGTGCGCGCCAGCAGCTAAGGCTTTCGCCATATCGCCTGAATAACGAATACCACCATCAGCAATCAAAGGAACACCCGTCCCCTTTAAAGCTTGAGCAACATTATCAACCGCTGAAATTTGCGGTACACCAACACCGGCAACAATACGTGTAGTACAAATAGAACCTGGGCCAATTCCAACTTTAACGCCATCAGCGCCTGCTTCGACTAAAGCAAGAGCTGCGGCCGCCGTGGCAATATTGCCACCAATAATTTGCAAGTCTGGATAATTTTGCTTCGCCCAACGTACACGATCCAATACGCCTTGCGAATGCCCATGTGCAGTATCAACCACAACCACATCAACACCTGCAGCAACTAATGCCGCAATACGCTCTTCTGTGCCTTCACCCGTCCCTACGGCTGCGCCTACACGTAAGCGCTCTAACTCGTCTTTACATGCACTTGGGTAATCTTTGGCTTTTTGTATATCTTTTACCGTAACCATACCGCGCAAATGAAAGTTATCATTCACAATTAATACTTTTTCAATACGATGTTCATGCAATAAAGATAATGCTTCTTGCTTAGTAAAATCTTCTTTTACGGTGATCAAACGGCTTTTAGGGGTCATGACATTAGCAATAGACTCATCAAGTCGTGTTTCAAAGCGCAAATCACGGCTCGTCACAATACCCACTAATTCACTGCCATCAACAACAGGCACGCCGGAAATATTTTTTTGCTTAGTCAGTGCCATAACATCACGCACAGTAGCTGTCGAAGCGACTGTAATAGGCTCTCTAATAACACCACTCTCATATTTTTTAACACGCCGCACTTCATGTGCTTGTTGCTCTACCGTCATATTCTTATGAATAATACCAATACCGCCTTCTTGGGCTATCGCAATAGCCAATCTTGACTCGGTAACAGTATCCATGGCCGCTGAAACTAGCGGAATATTCAATGAAATATTGCGCGTCAACTTCGTAACCATTGACACCTCACGCGGCATCACAGTTGAGTGAGCCGGCACTAATAGCACATCATCAAAAGTTAAGGCTTCCTGGATAATTTGCATGATATTTTCCGTTCAAGAAATAAAAATTAACCGAAGATTATACTATACCTAACGGACTTATTAATAGCTGTTTATTGACATTGGCAATACCCTTTGACTTAAACTAAACAATCAACTCAAAGAAACTTTTCGGCGCACCACAAACTGGGCATGCCCAATCATCTGGAATATCCGCCCATAATGTACCGGGGGCAAGGCCACTATCTGGATCTCCTATAGCTTCATCATAAACATGCTCACATTCTAAACAGCGATATTTTTTAAATACTGCCATGATTTTCTCCCAATCAATGAATAAAAGGCCATAATAATTTTCCAGCCACAACAAATAACACAATAGAAAAATACTGTTTTAGCTTTTTTGTTGGTAAGCTATTAGCCCATTTAGCGCCAATAGGAGCAACCAATATACTACTCAGCACCACCCCTAAAAATGCTGGCAAATAAATATAGCCAAAACTCCCCTCAGGCAAGCCGACCTTTTGCCAACCCAACAGTGCATAACTGATACTACCCGCAAGTGCAATCGGCAAACCACAAGCACTGGAAACAGCTACAGTATTACGCATCGGAATCTGATACTTAGCTAACAGAGGAACAGTTAGTGTTCCTCCCCCTATACCTAAGACAGCAGAAACAAAACCTATCACCAAACCTGCGATAGTTAAAGTTAGACTAGTCAACTTTGTTGTTTGCACAGCGGCTTTGGGCCTTAATTGCATTACCATCTGTACTGCTACATATAACATGTACAAGGCAAAGATAAAACGTAAGTTTGCCGACAAAAGGTAATCCGCTGCATAAGCGCCCGCAACAACACCCAATACAATACCGGCAGAAAGCCGCCATACATAAGGCCAAATAACAGCCCCCAAACGCTGGTGCGCGAGAACTGTCGCTATAGAGGTAACAATAATTGTTGCCAATGAGGTTGCAACTGCCATCAACATAACCAACTCACTAGCAATGCCTTGCTGCGCAAATAAAAGTGCAAAAAAAGGCACCAAAACCAAACCACCACCCACACCAAAAAGCCCAGCTAAGACCCCCGAAAAACAACCAAAAGCCAAACAAACTAGGACAACCTCTAACATGAAAAATATTCCATCACTCTATTCCAGCCCCTAACCAACATCAAATATCAATACGACAGCTCATTGCCAACTTAGCACTGAATCCTTTATCATGCATCTTAATATTAAAAAGATAATAAATTTAACATGATGAAAGCCTATTTAGTTGGCGGCGCTGTACGTGACACACTTCTCAATCTACCCGTGCGCGAGCGCGACTGGGTTGTGCTCGGAGAAACACCAGAAGCTATGCTGCAAAAAGGCTTTACCAAAGTAGGCAAAGACTTCCCCGTTTTTCTACACCCCGAAACAAAAGATGAATATGCACTCGCACGGACCGAAAGGAAAACAACTCATGGCTATAAAGGCTTTGCTGTTTGCGCAACACCTGACGTTAGCTTAGCAGAGGATTTACTACGCCGCGACTTAACGATTAATGCCATGGCCATGCTAGATAATGGCGAGATTATCGATCCTTATGGCGGCCAAGAAGACCTCAAAAACAGAGTGTTTCGCCATATCTCCCCCGCTTTTTGTGAAGATCCCGTACGCGTCTTACGCATCGCACGTTTTTGTGCACGCTACCAGCACCTTGGTTTTCATATTGCACCAGAAACACAAAAATTAATGCAGAGCATGGTTAAACAAGGAGAAATTGATCATCTCGTTCCTGACCGTGTCTGGGTAGAAACCACTAAAGCTCTGAGCGAACAGTCACCTTCTGCTTATTTTCAGACCTTACGTGATTGCGGCGCCTTAGCGCGCATTTTTCCAGAAATTGATGCCCTATTTGGCGTACCTCAAACAGCCATCTATCATCCTGAAATTGATACCGGCATACATACGCTAATGGTTTTAGATCAAGCCGCTTTATTAAGCAATAAAACCACGGTACGCTTTGCAGCCTTAACCCACGACCTAGGAAAAGCACTGACTCCAGTAGCAAATTTGCCTAGCCACCACGGTCATGAAACATTAGGCTTGAGTGCCCTCACTGCACTCTGCACTCGGCTGCGCGTACCCAATAATTACCAGAAACTGGCACAACAAGTCATGCAATATCATACTCACAGTCATCGCGCTTTTGAGTTAAAAGCATCGACACTCTGCGCAACACTGGTTGGCCTCAATGCCTTTAAAGCTGACAATCATTTAAATGACTTTTTACTCGCTTGTGAAGCTGATGCCAGAGGTCGCTTAGGATTTGAGAATTCAGCTTATCCTCAAGCTCACTATATTTTAGCCGCACAAAAAGCAGGAGCTAATATAGATAGCTCAACGGTTTTAAGCGGGAATTTGCAAGGCAAAGAAATTGGCATAGCAATTAATAGACTGCGCACGGCTGAAATCAGTAAAATAAAAGCCCAATTTACTAAAAATTAAGACCATAGGATTTAATATGCCCTCTTTTGATATTGTTTCAGAGCTTGATATGCACGAAGCTCAAAATGCCCTTGACCAAGCTAATAAAGAAGTAGGAGCTCGCTTTGACTTTAAAGGCTCTAATGCAGAGTTTGAATTAAAAGATGACACTATCTTGATGAAAGCTGCTTCAACATTCCAACTACAACAGATGCTACCCATTTTATTTTCTAAAATGACTAAGCGCGGCATTGATATTAGCTGCTTAGAAATGGGAGACATGAAAGAAGGCGTAAAAACAGCACAACAACCCATTTCGCTGAAAGAAGGTATTGACAAGCCTTTAGCAAAAAAGATCGTTAAAGCCATTAAAGATAGCAAGATCAAAGTGCAGACCGCCATTGAAGGCGAAAAAATCAGAGTAACTGGCAAAAAAAGAGATGATCTGCAAGCCGCTATGCAATTATTACGCAAACAAGATTTAGAGCAGCCATTGCAGTTTAATAATTTTAGAGACTAGAGCATTCCACACACCTCTATTTATACTTCGCACGCTCACGACTACTAACTTCTAACCGTTGATTTTAGCCAATAGCTAAGTTTCTGAAACCGTTACAGAGCTTGCTACGCGCCGCCTGACCCAGCATCTTTCTCTAGACCAAAATAAACGCGCTATAACAGCACACCCGTAACTGCACGAAGTTTAAGCCAAGTAGAGGTGTACATTATTTATTAACCTACACTTTCACTTTCTCATAAATAAAATAAGCAGCAATCACCAAAGACAACCATATTGCCACCATAGGGCCAATCACACCATCATAGGGACTAACTAAATAAATCAAATCCGAACTTGGATTTACATTCACCAGTTGATGTGCCATTTTAATTTGCCATACCCATGCCGCATGACAACCTATACACCAAGCCAGACTCAATTGCAGACGTGCGCGCATAATCGCCAAAAACACACCCACCATCAATAAAGCCCATAAAGCACCTAAATGCTCGGGCTTTAATAAGTTTTGAAAAGCCTCTATTGCAAGATAAAAACCATCTATCAACTGCGCATCCTCAATAGGAATGGATGTACGCGCTTTAATAAAATGCAATATGGCATAATAAAACGAACTAATAAATATCGTTGCAGCGACGCCAATACGCTTTACGTATGCTGAAATTAGAATCCCTCGAAACATCGGCTCCTCTAAAAGAGAAATTAACAAAGCCAACAAAAAAGTCACCAATAATTTAACCAAAACTTTTTCTAGGGTCCAGGCTTTAGTTTCATTAATAATCGTAATATCTAAGGCATAACTTAATAATAAAACAGGCAGCAAAGTACACAGTCCTAGAATCATGCCTCCTGACATTTGCTTAAGAAACCGTTTAAATGGCACAAAACCCAACTGCTTTGCGCTAATATTCAAATAACGCATCGTTGGATAAATACTCAATATCAATAATGCTTGAGTCACTCGACTAATCACTCGATGCAACTCTGCTACACCATTAATAAGCATAAAAATACCATAACCAATGACACAGGCAATACCAGTATAAAGCAGCAGCATAACCAAAGGCACTAAGCTAACAGCAACTTTTTTAAGCATCAGTGCAACCTAAATCACCCCATAAAACTTGAACAGCAGTTAAAGCAGCCAAAGCGGCTGTTTCTGTGCGTAGCACTCGCGGCCCTAATTGCACCGGAATAAATCCAGCTTGCTTAGCTGTTTCTCGTTCCTGTTCAGAAAAACCACCTTCAGGCCCTGCTAATAAAGTCACTTTATTACCTTCTGGCTGTAAATCTTGCAAAGTTTGCGTAGCAAAAGGATCTAAAAAAACTTTAAGTCCAGATTGCGCTATTGCCCAGCCCGCTAAAAACTCAACAGCTTCAATCTTCGGCATAACTGTCCTTCCACTTTGCTCAGCTGCATGCTGCGCAATTTTCTGCCAGTGGCGAATCTTATTACTCTCTTTATCGCCTTTTAGCTGCACCACACAACGCTCACTAATTAAAGGGGTAATTTTCATAACACCCAGCTCTACTGACTTCTGCACGGAAAAATCCATACGTTCACCGCGTGATACACCTAAGCCTAACAACACCTGCAATGGCGATTCAACGTCACGGTCCACAAAACTTAGTATTTTCACTAAAACCTGCTTACGCGACACGACCATGATTTCAGCTTGATATTCACCACCTAGGCCATTAAATAATATAATTGAATAGGACTTTTTTAGCCGTAAAACAGTACGCACATAATGCGCACAACCCTCATCTAAACTAATTGTTTCCTGCACAACCAAAGGCATGTCTACATATAATCTTGATACTCTCATTTACTCTCCCGCCCCAACAAAAAAGGCAGGCAAAACATAAGCTGCCTTGCCTGCCTTTATAGCCTGTTCAAACGCGTTTAGAATTTTAAATTATTCCAGACCGCTAAAGTAGGTTTTGCTTGATTCATAGTATAAAAATGCAAGCCCGGCGCACCATTATCTAGTAATTCTTGACATAATTTGGAGACCACGTCTTCACCAAAGGCAACAATCGACTCTCTATCATCACCAAATCCTTCCAATGTTTTACGCATCCAACGCGGAATATCCGCACCACACATATCAGAAAATCGAAACAATTGTGAATAATTAGTAATCGGCATAATGCCCGGCACAATAGGAATATCAATGCCACTTTTCTCACATTTATCTAGAAAGTAAAAATAAGCTTCAGCATTATAGAAATACTGAGTAATCACCGCATTCGCCCCCGCATCAACTTTACGCTTAAAATTATCAAAGTCTGTTTGCGCGCAGCTTGCTTGTGGATGTATCTCAGGGTAGCCTGCTACATGAATTTGAAAATGATCACCCGTTTCTTTACGAATAAATTCAACTAGCTCATTAGCATAACGAAACTCACCAGCAGACATCATTCCTGAGGGCAAATCACCGCGCAAAGCAACGATTTTAGATACCCCATGCTGACGGTAGTTTTGTAGAATTTCTAGAATATTTTCTTTAGTTGAAGCGACACAGGATAAATGCGGCGCAGCAGAAACGCCATTTTTCTGTATTTTAACCACAGTATCATAAGTTTTATCGCGCGTAGAGCCCCCTGCACCAAACGTAACCGAGAAAAAATCAGGAGTCAACTGGGCCAATTCTTGATGGACTTTCTCTAAATTTACCGCGCCTTCTTCCGTCTTTGGCGGATAAAATTCAAAACTAAATAAGTCTGCTTTGTTTTTTTTGGTCATCATCTTTTAAGCATCAGAGAAATAATAAAAAGTAAAAAGGGCTTATAGGCGCGCCATAAATATGCGCAGCTAAAGCCCTTTTTACAACACACCTGTTAATAAAGTCGCTTAATAACGGTAATGATCTGCTTTATATGGACCTTCAACCGGCACGCTAATATATTTAGCTTGCTCAGGTGTTAACTGTGTTAATTGCACTCCCAATTGTGCCAAATGCGAACGCGCTACTTTTTCATCTAATTTCTTAGGCAGAATATATACTTTATTTTCATAATCAGCAGCATTTTCCCATAATTCCATTTGCGCTAGCACTTGGTTACAGAATGAATTCGACATAACAAAGCTAGGGTGGCCTGTTCCACAGCCTAAGTTTACTAAACGACCTTCCGCCAAAATAATCAGCTTTTTGCCATCAGGGAAAGTAACATGATCCACTTGCGGCTTAATATTATCCCAAGTGTACTGACGTAAGGCCGCAATTTCAATTTCTGAATCAAAGTGACCAATATTACATACGATAGCGTTATTTTTCATCGCTAACATATGCTTATGATTGATAATATGGTAGTTACCCGTTGCTGTGACAAAGATATTCGCTAAAGGCGCTGCTTCTTCCATTGTGACCACGCGGTAGCCTTCCATTGATGCTTGTAGCGCACAAATCGGATCAATTTCTGTTATCCAAACCGTAGCACCTAAGCCACGTAGCGATTGCGCACAACCTTTGCCTACATCACCATAACCACACACAACCGCGATTTTACCTGCGATCATAACATCTGTTGCGCGTTTAATACCATCAACTAAAGATTCACGACAGCCGTAAAGGTTATCGAATTTTGATTTAGTCACAGAATCATTAACATTAAATGCAGGTACTTTCAAAGTTCCCGCTGTAACCATCTCGTATAAACGCAAGACACCCGTTGTCGTTTCTTCAGAAAGGCCTTTTACATCCGCCATTAATTCTGGGAATTTTTCATGCATCATCACGGTTAAATCACCGCCATCATCCAAAATCATATTGGGTCGCCAGCCATTAGGACCGGTAATAGTTTGCTCAATACACCATTCTGCTTCTTCTTCAGTTTCGCCTTTCCAAGCAAACACAGGAATACCTGCTGCTGCCATTGCTGCCGCAGCTTGATCTTGGGTAGAGAAAATATTACACGAAGACCAACGCACTTCAGCACCTAGCGCCGTTAACGTTTCAATTAAAACGGCTGTCTGAATAGTCATATGCAAACAGCCTGCAATACGTGCTCCTTTTAATGGCTGTGCTGCACCGAACTCTTCACGCAATGCCATTAATCCTGGCATTTCTGTTTCAGCAATTAAAGTTTCTTTACGACCCCATTCGGCCAAAGACATATCTGCAACTTTATAATCTTGTTCACTCATTTTATTATTCCGTATATTTAATTTTTTAAAGGCCAGCTGCGCTTTTTAAGGCATCAATTTTATCAGTTTTTTCCCAACTAAATGTATCTTCTGTACGACCAAAATGACCATAGGCAGCAGTAGGCTGGTATATAGGTTTTAATAAATCGAGCATAGCAATTAAACCTTTAGGCCTTAAATCAAATACATCCCTAATGATTTGCACCAAACGCTCTTCGCTCATCTTTCCTGTACCAAAGGTTTCTATGCTAATAGAAGTAGGCTCAGCAACACCAATCGCATAAGACACCTGAATTTCACAGCGTTCTGCTAATTTTGCCGCAACAATATTTTTTGCCACATAACGACACATATAAGCCGCTGAACGATCTACTTTTGAGGGGTCTTTTCCTGAAAAAGCGCCACCACCATGTCTAGCCATACCACCATAAGTATCAACGATAATTTTACGCCCCGTCAAACCACAGTCACCCACTGGACCACCGATAATAAATTGGCCGGTTGGATTAATAAAATACTGGGTATTGGCATGCAACCATTCTTTAGGTAAAGTCGGCAAGATAATTTCATCCATCACCGCTTCTTCTAAAAGCTTCCCCCCCATGTCAGGTGAATGCTGCGTAGACAAAACAACGGCATCAATCGCAACGGGTTTATTATTTTCATAGCGAAAAGTAATCTGACTTTTCGCATCAGGGCGTAACCAAGGTAAAGTACCATTTTTACGCACTTCTGCTTGACGCTTCATTAATAAATGCGAATAAGTAATCGGGGCAGGCATTAACACATCCGTTTCATTGCTCGCATAACCAAACATTAAACCCTGATCACCCGCTCCTTGCTCATGATCTTCGCTATCATCAACTCCCTGAGCAATATCTGCCGATTGCTTACCAATCGCATTTAATACGGCACAACTTGCCGCATCAAAACCTATATCCGAGCTGTTATAACCTATATCATGAACAACTTTTCTAACAACCTCCTCAGTATCAACCCAGGCATCTGTAGTAATTTCTCCGGCAATAATCACCATCCCAGTCTTTACCAAAGTTTCACAAGCAACCCTTGATTTAGGGTCTTGTGCAAGTAGTGCATCTAAAATAGCATCAGAAATCTGATCGGCAACCTTATCAGGATGCCCTTCTGAAACAGACTCAGAAGTAAAAATATAGTTATTGCTCATAAATATGGTCCTTTTTTATACAAGGGATAGATATAAAGACTGAAAACAGCTAACGCATGTTTTTCAGATAAAAAAAAAGGTTGCATCTGCAACCTTTAATATATGGTGGGCCCTCCCAGACTCGAACTGGGGACCTGCCGATTATGAGTCGGATGCTCTAACCAACTGAGCTAAGGGCCCTAAATTATTTAAATAGATTTTTCACTTCTTGCTTATTCTGCATCCAAAAAGCACTTCAACTGATCCGAGCGAGAAGGGTGTCGCAATTTACGTAAGGCCTTTGCTTCAATTTGGCGAATACGTTCGCGTGTTACATCAAACTGCTTTCCAACCTCTTCCAAGGTATGATCAGTATTCATATTAATACCAAAACGCATACGCAAAACTTTCGACTCTCTTGCCGTCAATCCCGCCAATACACTTTGTGTCGACTCCTTTAGACCGGCAATTGTAGCAGAGTCCACAGGAGAAAGCATCTTTGAATCCTCAATAAAATCACCTAAATGCGAATCTTCATCATCGCCTATCGGTGTTTCCATTGAAATAGGCTCTTTAGCAATTTTCAGAACCTTGCGCACTTTATCTTCCGGCATTTCCATATGCACTGCTAATTCTTCAGGCGTTGCTTCACGGCCTTTTTCTTGCATAATTTGACGTGAAATACGATTCAGTTTATTAATCGTCTCAATCATATGCACAGGAATACGAATGGTTCTTGCTTGATCAGCAATAGACCGTGTAATCGCTTGACGTATCCACCATGTTGCGTAGGTCGAAAACTTATAGCCTCGGCGATACTCAAATTTATCAACCGCCTTCATTAAGCCGATATTACCTTCCTGAATTAAATCCAAGAACTGTAAACCACGATTAGTGTATTTTTTTGCAATCGAAATAACCAGGCGCAAATTAGCCTCGATCATATCTTTTTTCGCACGTCGTGATTTTGCCTCACCAATCGACACACGGCGGCTAATATCCTTTATTTCCACAATAGATAAACCATGTGCCTCCTCCATCGCTTTAAACTGCGCCTGAGCTCGTTTAAGCTCTTTTGCATTAGCTTCTAAAACGGCAGCAACTGCCTCATCCTTATCTGCATACTCAGACAGCCATGTTAAATCAGTTTCATTAGAAATAAATTTATCAATAAATTCTTTACGATTTATTTTTGCCTGTTTAACACAAATAGATAAAACTACCCTCTCTTGCTCTCGGATATTTTGCGTAACCACATCAAGTAACGCGACTTTCTTTTTAAAATATTGTGGTGTCCACTTTACCTCAAGAAACCGTTCAGACAACGCTTCCATTGCTTGCTCTGTCTTTTCATGCTTATATCCATTTTTCTTCACTGAGGCTTTAACTCGCTTATACGCGGCTCTAATTTCCTCAATTTTCGCTTGCGCCTCTTCAAAAGTAATACCAGTAGGCTCGACTACCTCATCATCATCATCATCATCATCATCATCAGACCCAGCAACAACGGCAACTTTCGAATCATCGTAATCAGGCTCATTAAGATCAATAAAATCACTAAGAATATCAGTCAAACGCAAACCATTCTCTTTACCCACCGTTTCAAAGTCAGCAAATAAAGACTCTAAAACGATGCCTGATCGAGCAACAGCACGCACAATTTGACGCTGACCTTCTTCGATTCGGCGTGCAATTTTTAATTCTTCAGGCCGCGCCAATAGTCCAACTGATCCCATTTCACGCATATACATTCTGACGGGGTCAGTAGTACGGCCAAATTCACTATCGATTGATGCAAGTGCAGCAACTTCTTCCGCATCATCATCATCAGCAGTTACTTCATCATTCGAAAGATCCTCAGTGTCTTCAGGCGCACTTTCATGAACCTTGATACCAAGGTCATTAATCATACCGATAATATCTTCAATTTGCTCAGGATCAACAATATCACTTGGTAAGTGATCATTGACCTCCGCATAAGTTAGATAACCTTGCGACTTACCTTTTGCAATTAATTGTTTAAGCTGAGACTGCTGCTGTTCTTGATTCATTATTTACCTTAAAGATGCTATACCAAAAACTTCTGATATAGAAAAATTTCTCTACTTACGGTTCGCCAGCATACTTAACAATTCCTTTCGTTCATGCTCACTCAAACCACTCACCCTTTCTTTTGCAATTAACTGGTCAAGACGGCTCTCTTGGCCCTGACTTATCAGCCTGTCAATTGCTCCTGAAAACTCCTCTTTTAACTCATCTCCTGAGATAAAAAAGTCATGATTCATCATGATACCTATATAACCCTCTTCCTCTTTTCCTCTAAAATACTCTAACAAGCTAGGTAAATTAATATTAGGGTTATCAACAATAATTTCAACTATTGTTTTTAGTAAGCTTATCCCAGGAAAGTCTAAACTTTGCCAATTTATGTTTTTTTCTTCGAGTACATCAATCAAACTTGGGTTCTGCAACAGCAAAGAGATAGCCATCCTTACTGGCGACAGTTTTACGTCTGTCTGCCTTTGTTTATGCCTTGAAACTTTAAGCGTAGTCGGATTTCCCAAAAAGTCCAACTGACCTACCTTCGATATTTCTTTTAATTTCTCTAGCATTAGGTCTTGAAAAACACCACTTGGTATCTTGTCTAAGTACCCTTTTGCCTTACTCGCCAAACTTGCACGGCCCTCCAAGTCATTAAGATTTAATCCCTGTTTCAGCCGGTCAAAAAAGAATGCTGATAAGCTAACTGCTGACGCTATACGCTGCTCAAAGACAACAAGCCCCTCTTGTCTCACCAAAACATCGGGATCATCTCCTATAGGCAACTGCATAATCTTTATTTGTCGCCCGTCCTTGAGACTCGGCAAAGCCACCTCAACAGCCCGCCAAGACGCCGCCCTTCCTGCCTTATCACCATCAAAACACAGGACAATCTCTGAACTAAAACGAAACAATAACTCCAAATGTTCTTTAGAGGTTGCTGTACCTAAAGTCGCTACAGCATAACCCAGGCCAAACTGAGACAGGGCAATGACATCCATATACCCCTCAACGACAAGAATTCGTTCAGGCTTAGCATTTTTGGCCAATAACTCATATAGTCCATAAACCTCTCGGCCTTTATGAAATACAGCTGTCTCAGGTGAATTCAAGTATTTGGGTAAGGAGTCATCTAAAACACGCCCACCAAACCCTAATACCCTACCACGACGGTCCCGAATAGGGAAAATCACCCGATCACGAAAACGATCATAAACCGAACCACCTTCCTTAGTCACTACCAAGCCAGCCTCAATTAACTGCTGGGGTTTAAAGCGCTTACTCAAAGCATCCCAGCCGGTTGGCGCATAACCTAACTGAAACTCTCGTGCCACCTCACCACTTACGCCACGCAACTTAAAATAATCGACAGCCGCCTTAGCACTTACATTATCACGCAACTGATCTATATAGAAACCCGTCACCTGCTCAAGCACCTGAAAAATCTCTGCAACATTATTCTTTTTTACCGAACTAGCGCCAACTTCTCGTGGTACTTCCACACCAACAAAGTCAGCTAAATCCTCTACCGCTTCAACAAAGTTAAGGTGACTATAATCCATTAAAAAACTAATAGCATTGCCACCCGCACCACAACCAAAACAGTGATACAGTTGTTTATTGCGAGTTACACTAAAGCTAGGCGTTTTTTCAGTATGAAAGGGGCAGCGTGCCACATAGCTACTCCCCGATTTTTTTAATGGGACATAATTATCAACAAGATCAACCAAATCAACCCTGACCAATAAATCATCAATAAATGATCTCGGGATTTTGCCTGCCATAATCGGTTAAAAATTAAACACCTAATGCTGTCTTTATTTTTTTACCGACAACTGACATATCTGCTCGGCCCAGCATAGCTGGCTTTAACAAAGCCATTACTTTACCCATATCCTTAATAGAGCTTGCCGAACAATCCGCAATAGCGCTTTCAACCATTGCCACAATCTCTTCCTCAGTCAACGCTTGAGGCAAAAAATCTTGAATGACAGCTATCTCAGCTTCTTCAACTTCAGCCAAGTCTTCACGTCCAGCATCGCGGTATTGCCTTATTGACTCTCTGCGCTGCTTAAGCATTTTATCTAATGTCGCAATAACTTGCTCATCATCTAAAACAACACGCTGATCAACCTCTATTTGCTTAATTGCAGCCATAATTAACCGAATAGTCCCTAAACGAGATTTTTCTTTGTCTCTCATTGCCTGCTTCATTTCGTCTTTAAGACGACTTTGCATAGTAGTCATAACTTACAGCTGAGGGCGACCACGACGTAAGTTTTTCAAAGCATAACGCTCACGAGATAATTTTTTAAGGTGACGCTTTACTGCTGCAGCTGCTTTGCGCTTACGTTCCGCCGTTGGTTTTTCATAAAATTCGCGACGACGTACTTCAGACAAAACCCCCGCTTTCTCACAAGAGCGCTTAAAGCGACGTAGAGCGATATCAAATGGTTCGTTTTCTTTAATTTTAATTGCAGGCATAAATTTTTCCAGTTTGCTAAAATTCAATTCTTGAATTATAAGAAGTTCAAAGTTTATTGGGCCAGCTAAAATTAAGATATGTCAGCCAGCGAAACCCTCGATTATAGCAGCAATATTTTTAAAATCAAACTCATGCATATTTTAGGTATAGAGACATCATGCGATGAAACTGGCGTTGCCATTTATCATAGCGAAAAAGGACTCATTCATCATTGCTTATACAGCCAAATAGCCATGCACAATCTATATGGCGGGATCGTTCCAGAACTCGCCTCGCGTGACCATATTCGCAAACTTATTCCACTGATCGACGAATGCCTTAAGAGCAGTCAATTAACCAAAACAGACATAGGTAGCATTGCCTATACTGCTGGCCCAGGCCTAATCGGCGCACTATTAGTCGGTGCAGCAACAGCAAAAAGCTTAGCTTGGACGTGGGGCATACCTGCTATTGCCGTGCACCATATGGAAGGCCATCTATTAGCGCCGATGCTAGAAGAGAACCCACCAGCATTCCCCTTTGTCGCACTCCTTATTTCCGGTGGACACACTTTATTAGTCAAAGTATCCGATATTGGTCAATATGAATTACTGGGCGAATCACTTGATGATGCTGCAGGTGAAGCCTTTGACAAAACAGCTAAAATGCTTGGGTTAGCCTATCCTGGCGGCCCTTTATTAGCAAAAATGGCTGAACAAGGCAATCCTGATCGCTTCAAATTCCCACACCCAATGACCGATCGCCCTGGCTTGGACTTTAGCTTTAGCGGGCTAAAAACCTTCACTATGAACACCCTGAACAGCACCAAGCAAACAAACCAAGATAAAGCCGATGTTGCTCTCGCTTTCCAAAAAGCCACCGCTGAAACCCTAGCGATAAAGTGCAAACGAGCACTCAAGCAGACCGGGCTAAAACGCCTAGTTGTTGCTGGCGGTGTTAGCGCTAACACACACATCCGTCAAACATTAACCAACATGACCCAAAAAGAAAGAGCAGAAATCTTTTTTCCCAGACCCGAATTCTGCACTGATAACGGCGCAATGATTGCCTACGCAGGCAGTCAGCACTTAAAAGCACAACAAGCTGAGTCTCTAGCAATTCAAGCAAAACCTCGCTGGCCTATTAACGAACTCTACAAAGCATAAATACTACTTTTCCTCACCCGCTAAAAGTCGCTGAATATTACCCTTATGACGCCAAATCAAAATAACCGAAATAAGCGCAGCCACATAAACCAGTGGCTGCATGCCCATAATAAAATAAACATAAATAGGCGCCAATACCGAAGCAACAAGAGCAGATAAAGATGAAATTTTAAACAGTTTATAAACCACATACCAAGTTATTGCGACCGCCCCGCCAAGTACCCAGTGAGCCCCCAAAAACACGCCAAATGAAGTCGCTACCCCCTTCCCCCCCTTGAAGTCAAAAAAAATCGGATATAAATGCCCGACAAAAGCAGCAAAAACCACAGCAGATAAAATTAGCGGCCCCACATTAAGCGCTTGCGCAATTAAAACAGGTATCAAACCTTTTAACATATCACCAAAAAGTGTAATGCCTGCAGCTTTCTTGCCACCAATACGCATCACATTTGTAGCACCCGGGTTTCCCGATCCTTGACCTCTAGGGTCAGGCAAGCCCATCATTCGGCAAACAATAATAGCACTTGAAATAGAGCCCAATAAATAGGCAACAGGGACCAACAACCATTCAACCATTTTTTATCCTTTTTTTATCCTTTTTTTAAAAATATAAGCCCATTACTTGTATGACAGAGAGATTTCCCTGATACTTACCTAAATCTGTAATTATTATAATAACTGGAGTGTTAATGGACATTATTTTTTTAGGCGGTTTACAAATTGAGACAATTATCGGAATTTATGACTGGGAGCGAGAAACCAAACAAACCGTTATCTTAGATATCGAAATGGCACACGACATAAAAAAAGCCGCCGCAACTGACGACATAGAAGATACCCTCGATTATAAAGCTGTATCACAACAAGTCATTAGCTTTGTAGAGCAGAGTGATTTTTTTCTAGTAGAGAAACTGGCCGAAGAAATTAACCGCCTAATCCGTGAAGAATTTAATGTACCCTGGGTCAAACTAACACTCAATAAAAAAGGCGCCATCAGCGGTGCAAGCGATGTCGGAATTATCATTGAACGCGGCATAAAATAAACATGCCTCTTTGTTTTATTAGTATAGGCAGCAATATCAACCGAGAGCACAATATCAACTCAGCTCTCGGCGCATTGCTACAACAATTTGGCCAACTCCAGCACTCCAGCATATATGAATCCACTGCTGTTGGCTTTACTGGTGATGCTTTTTATAACCTAGTCAGCGCCTTTAATTGCGACCAAGAAGCAAAGCACATTGCCATAAAGCTCAAGCAGATAGAAGCAGATCACAGGCGCATACGCAGTAAAGAAAAATTTTCCTCTCGTACACTAGACTTAGATTTACTTTTATATGACCAACAAGTCATTCATACTGAAAGCCTAAAAATTCCGCATCATGATATTATAAAATATGCTTTTGTACTTGAACCTTTAGCAGAAATTGCACCAGACCATCAACACCCGATAAAAAAACGAAGTTATGCGCAGCTTTGGCAAGATTTTGATAAAAGTAAATATCAGCAACGACGAATCAAACAACCATTAAGAAGCCAGAGTTCAACAATACCCACCCCTAAGTAAATAAGGTACGTCCGCCATCTACGGTTATCAGTTGCCCTGTCACATAAGCAGCATCTTCAATTAAAAAAGAAATTGCCCGCGCAATATCCTCGGGAGTTCCCACTCGTTGCAATGCAACTTTAGCCGCTATTTCCTGTTTCTGCTGCTCATTTATTTCACCTTGCTCAGGCCATAAAATAGCGCCTGGCGCCACCGCATTAACTCTAATTTCTGGGGCCAACTCTTTGGCAAGAATTCGAGTTAAAGCCGCCAAGCCAGCCTTAGCAACACTATAAACAGAAAACCCCGGCAACCCTCGCTCAGCATGAATATCAACAATATTAACCACGCAGCCTTTTTTTTTCTTCAATACAGGAGCTAATGCCTGCACTAAAAAAAAGGGAGCCTTTAAATTACTAGCCAGCAACTCATCCCACTGCCCTTCACTGACCGAACCAAACTCTGTCGCATAAAAAGCGGAAGCATTATTAATAAGCACATCAACTCCCCCCCAGGCATGACTAGTCTCATCAACTAAATCCTCCAAAGCCTCAGAATCAGCTAAATCTGCCTGCACTAAACGCACAGAATCGGCCCTCTCATGATTCAACTCATCAGCCAAATCCTTAGCTTCTAGTAGGGACGAGCGGTAATGCAGAAAAACATTATGTCCGCGCGCATGAAAATAACGCACACACTGCGCACCCACTCGCTTTGCCCCACCTGTTATCAAAATATTTTTACACACTTATTTATTCCTGCTCAAATCCAATTAAGGAATGCACATTAAATAAAGCCCAAGACTTTGGGCTATCAAACACTAGCAGCTCTCAACGGACTAGCAATACTTTTAAGTCTTTTTGCCTTTTGGCTCCTTAACGGACAGCACGGCTTAATCAAACAAATCCGCCTGCTGATAATATAAGCTCTGCTGTTCTAATGACGACAAAGTAACCCCTAATAAACGCACTTTCGTTTGCCCTACACTCTCACCTTCCAATAATTGCTGAAAAACAGGCAACATTAACATCCGTTTTTTAATCGGCCTACTAAAGGTTAAGCTGCGCGTAATTTGCTGAAAATTATGATATTTAACCTTTACCGTCAGGGTATGAGCATACAAAGTCTTAGCAAAAACTTTATCTAAGGCCTTATCAAGCAAGTTCATTAATTGCTGATATATTTCAGACCTCTCCTCAAGGTCATGTGCATAAGTAATTTCGACGCCTATTGATTTACTTTCTTGACGCGCTCTCACAGGCCGATCATCAACACCTTGAGCTATCTGATAAAAAAATATTGCCGACTTTCCAAAATGCAACTTCAATTCAGGCAAAGAAAAACGCAACAAATCAGCGCCCTTAGCTATACCTAAAGCATGCATTTTCTTCTCTGTAGCTTTACCTACTCCATGAAACCGGCCAATAGGTAGTTGAGCAATAAAACCAATACCTTGCTTTGGCGTTATTAAATATTGCCCATTAGGCTTGTTTATATCAGAAGCTAATTTTGCTAGGAATTTATTGTACGATATGCCAGCAGAAGCGACTAAACCAGTTTCATCTAAAATCTGCTGCCTAATTTTTTCAGCTAACCGCGAGGCAGAGCCTTGGCACAAAAGACTATGAGTGACATCTAAATAAGCCTCATCCAAAGACTGAGGCTCAATTTGTGAAGTATATTGATAAAAGATACCTTGTATCTGCTGCGAAGCCTCTTTGTATTGCGTGAACCGTGGCTTAACAAAAATTGCATGAGGACAAAGGCGAAAGGCTCTGGAAGAAGACATAGCTGAATGAATACCATACTTTCTGGCTTCATAACTACAGGTTGCAACAACACCTCGACTATCTGGCAGGCCACCGACAATGATCGGTTTATTTTGATAGATTGGATTATCTCTTTGCTCTACCGCTGCAAAAAAAGCATCCATATCAATGTGAATGATTTTACGCAACGGTATTGCCATAGTATTATTTTTTAGACACCAAATCCTTCTGTGCGCTAATTTCTTCTGTTAGCCCCCAATCCGAAAAAGGAAAAGGAATTTCATCCGTGTTAAAAGTAAGGAACAATAAAATATGGTAAGTATAAGCCGCTAATTTCTGACCAAAACTTAAAATATTTTGATTAGCACTCCCTGTTAATAAGGCGGAAGCGATTTGCAACAACACAACCCCCCACAACAAAGTACGCACGATACCAATAATAATGGCAAAAACAAGAATAAAAGCAATACGCTTCCAAGTCCCCACTTGTTTGAGATTGTTATTTAATTCTTCATCCATCGCTATTAACCCCTGTTCATTACATCACGTAAATCAAGTGCCGCTGCATTAGCTCGAGAAACATAACTAGCCATTGCTAAAGAATAGTTGGCAAAAATACCGTAGCCATTGCCATTAAGAATAACAGGACTAGTAATAGGAGCTAAGGCATTTTCCATTTCGTGGATCATAATATTGACCGTATCCATTGCTCTTTTATCTTCTAAAATCAGCCTAAAATCATGCCTAATCGCTTTCAAAATATGCAATAAAGCCCAGCAAGAACCACGCGCCTGCCAAAAAACATTATCCAGCATTAACCAACTCGTCTGAGAAATAGCTGCGGATTTTTCTAATTTAATATCATAAGCCTCGTAGCGATCAGTACTCGCACTTAGCTGCGTTGAAACCCCCCCTAAACGCTTAATAATAATTTCCACATACTGCCATAAATTATCTGCTCGGGAGTAAAAATGGCCTGGGTTTTTATGACTAGGATCAGCCAAACGCACCATATACTTATGTAGTGAATCAATTCCTTTCTGATACTCAGATTCAGAAGAAGGTAAAGCCCATGAGTTATGCTCATAGTAAAAATAGGGCTCGGCATTAGCTAAATCTGGATCTTCAGCAGACTGAGACTGTGAACGCGCCAAATGGTTTCGCAATGCCGAGGTAGCATCACGTAACATCACCAAAACCCCATACTCCCAGCTGGTAATATTATCTAAATACACGCCGGGCACACCTACATCATTAGTAATATAGCCACCGGGTTTATATAATAATGTTTCTGCAATATGCGCTAAAGTATTAGCATAAACATAGCCGACGGGCAAATCTTCGATATGATCTTCTTGTTGTCGAATTTTCGCTTCTTCGACCACATCAAAAGAATCAGGCTCAATACTCCAGTAGCCACCTAGCACAATCACAATGATTACCGTGATGGCTCCTACGATGCCTAAAAACCACGTAAACCCCTTTGTTTCTGCTTCCTGCGAAAAGTCGCTTGCTGCCATTTTATAACCCTATTCAATTAAATAACCATACACCTCAAAGCCACACTCATATCACTTTTGAAGTACAATCTATTACATTCCTACTAATAAATTTTATTTATAGTAACATTTTTTACTAGCAAAGCAGATCATTCGCTTGTTTTTTTTGCTCGCGGATGTGCCTGATCGTAAACTTCAGCTAAATGCTGAAAATCTAAATGCGTATAAATCTGTGTAGTACTAATATTTTCATGGCCTAACAACTCTTGCACAGACCTTAAATCCTGACTTGCTTCTAATAGATGACTAGCAAAGGAATGACGCAACATATGAGGATGCACTGCCTCAGTGACACCTTTTTTGCGACACCATTGCTTTAGGCGTAACTGAATACTACGCTGACCTAGCCGCTTACCTTTTACACTGGTAAAGACAGCATTTTCTTGCCTATCCATTGCTGGTGAACGCACTTTTAGCCACGCTTGCAGCGCACTAATTGCTCTGGTGCCTACGGGCAAAAGCCGAGACCTCCCTCCCTTACCTTTGACCACTTTTAACTGTTTATCATGCAAATCTATATCTTCTAAGTTAAGTTCATGCAACTCACTCAAACGTAAGCCAGAAGAATAAAACAATTCAAACATCGCGACATCACGCAACTCTAAAATAGAGTTGGCATCAGCATCTAGTAAAGCACTTACTTGATCAACATCTAATGTTTTAGGTAGTTTTCGCGCTTGTTTAGGTGCTTTCACATGCAATGCAGGATTAATATCAACCTGCCCTGTCTTCATTAAAAACAAATAAAAACTTCTACTCGCTGAAAGTTCACGCTGCAAGCTCGTACTACTTAAACCCAATCGATGTCGTTCTGCGATATGCTTAAGCACATCCGTCGAACTTAAATCAGCCCAACAATCAACATTATGCTGCTCACAATAAGCCACTAAACGTTGCAAATCCCTTTGATAGCTTTTCACCGTATGCTCAGAAGCACGCTTTTCAACTTTTAACTGTTGTAAAAAATCTAACAACTGCTGCTGTGCAAGGGCTTGCATAATTAAGCTGCCTTCAGCAATGAAGCAAAGCGTGTGCCTATGATTTCACTCATCTGGGTTAAAAACAAATGCCCCATACTGTAATGAAAACGGCTATCATCGCGACTGCCAATTGCTAGCAATCCTTCTATCTCAGTAAATGACATAGGAATAATTGCGCAGGATTGGACCTCTAATGCATTATCACCAAAGAGAAATTGAGCTTGTGCTAAAGTGGGCTTGCCACAGCTTGCTTGATTACTGCCCAACTCTTTCACAAAATGCGTTAACTCCTCACAATCTGGCGCAACAAATAAATCAGCTAATGCGGACTTATGCTTGTCAGCAGAAATAATTTTTACTGAAAAGAAATCGGTTAAAAAACATTCTGCCAAAACTACATTTAAATTCTCAATCGCCGCATCTAGCGTATCAACCTCAATCACAGCCAATGTTAACTCATGCATTTGATTGGCTGAATGATCATTATCACGCGCTATTTCAATCAAGCTATTTAACTGCTCCTCCATATCATGATGCCGCTGACGAAATAACTCTAACTGCTTAGAAATCAATGACACTGCATTACCACTCGGGTGAGGGACAGTCATATGCTCCAACAACTCCAAATGCTCATTAAAAAACTCTGGGTGCTGTTTTAGATAATTTTCTACAACACTTGAATCAATTTCACTCATACTTCCACTCTTCCCTCAAATACACTTACTGCCGGCCCCGTCATAAAAACGGGTTTTTCTCGGCCTTCCCAATGAATTTTAAGCTTGCCTCCGGGCAACTCAACAATAACATCTTGATCTAATAATTTTTGCTCAATACCAATCACGACAGCGGCACAAGCCCCACTCCCACAAGCTAAAGTCTCGCCAGTGCCCCGTTCATAAACACGCAACTTGATAGTATGACGGTCAATAACCTGCATAAATCCTATATTCGCTCGCTCAGGAAAAAACGGATGACTTTCTAAAGCCTCTCCGATTTCACTCACTTGCGCAAGTTGCACATCATTAACCTTTAATACCGCATGAGGGTTCCCCATAGAAACCGCGCCAAAAGCCTTTTCTACCCCATTAACATCAACGGTATAAAATTTTTCTTCTTGCTCAGTACGCAAGGGAATGATCGTTGGACTATGACGAGGAATACCCATATTAACCGTAATCAAGCCATCATCATCAAAACTTAAGAGCAACTGCCCTCCCTGTGTATCAACCAGAATATTATCCTTATATGACAGCTTCTTATCTCTCACAAAACGAGCAAAACAACGCGCTCCATTACCACATTGTGCTACTTCACTGCCGTCAGCATTAAAAATGCGATAACGAAAATCCGCATCCGAATGCTTCGCAGCCAATTCGACCAAGAGTAACTGATCACAACCAACACCAAAATGCCTTGCCGCAATAAAACGAATTTGCTCAGGCGTTAAGGAAATTTCCTGGCGAATCGCATCAATAACAACAAAGTCGTTGCCTAAGCCATGCATTTTAGTAAATTCAATAATCATAGTAAGCCGCTATTTTAAGGTAGTAAATGCTCGCCCAACCATAATTGAGCAATCGTTTCACGTTCGCGTACAAGGTACGCTTCTTGTTTATCGACCATGACTTCTGCTACTTTAGGGCGTGAATTATAATTAGAACTCATCGTAAAACCATAAGCGCCAGAAGAACGGATCGCCAATAAATCACCTTGCGCTAAAGCGAGGGAACGATTTTTACCCAAAAAATCACCGGTTTCACAAACAGGCCCGACAATATCCCATTCTTTTTCTGCCTCAGCACTCGCTAATTGCACCGGAATAATAGCCTGCCATGAGCTGTATAAAGACGGACGTACCAAGTCATTCATTGCCGCATCAACAATAGCAAAATTCTTATACTTAGTAGGCTTTAAATACTCTACTTTAGTGACGAGAATACCCGCATTACCTGCAATTGCACGCCCAGGTTCAAGTAAAATTTCTAAATCATTAGCACCTAGATGCTGCAAAATAGCCGCCACATATTCAGCAGGCTCGGGCGGTGTTTCGTCACTATAACAAATACCTAAACCACCACCTAAATCTAAATGATGCAAAACAATCCCTTCTGACTTCAAAGTTTCGACTATTTTTAGCACCCGCTCTAAAGCATCTAAAAAGGGGCGAGTTTCGGTTAATTGCGAGCCAATATGACAATCAATACCGATAATCTGAATATTTTTCATACTCGCTGCACGACGGTATTCTTCAAGAGCAGAATCTATATCAATGCCAAATTTATTTTCTTTTAAGCCGGTAGAAATATACGGATGCGTTTTTGCATCGACATCAGGGTTCACACGAAATGAAACGGGCGCTTTAACACCTAGCTCGCCCGCAATCTGGTTAATTCTATCTAATTCACCTTTTACTTCGATATTAAAACAACGAATACCAACATCTAAAGCACGCTTGATTTCATCTTCACGCTTACCAACACCAGAAAAAACAATCTTCTTTGGCTCACCTTTGGCCGCTAAAACACGCTCTAGCTCACCCAATGAAACAATATCAAACCCAGAGCCTAATCGTGCCAAAGTATTTAATATCGCCAAGTTAGAGTTTGCTTTTACCGCATAACAAATTAAATGCGCCTGTGCACCAAAAGCATCATCAAAAGCATGCCAATGGCGCTCCAGCGTTGCTTTTGAGTAAATATAGCAAGGTGAACCATATTGCTCAACAATCTTACTAACCGCAACATCCTCAGCACACAAGACATTATCATGATAATTAAAATAATCCATTACAGAGCGTCTCCCTGTTGAGTTTTAGTATCTTCTATTGGCATAAATAAAGGGCCCTGCTGGCCGCAGGCAATCAGCAAGCTAAAGAGCAAAGCAGTTAATAATCTAGGAAATATCATACGTTATCAAGCATAAATAAGTGACGGCAGCCAAGTTGCCAATTCAGGAAAATAAGCCAACACCCCAAGCAAGAACAACTGAATCAGAATAAACGGGAAGACCCCTTTATAAATTTGTCCCGTTGTTACTTCTTCAGGCGCTACGCCGCGTAAATAAAATAAAGCAAAACCAAAAGGTGGTGTTAAAAAAGAGGTTTGTAAATTTAAGGCAATCATAATCCCCAGCCAGACCGGATCCAAACCCATCGCCAATAAAACAGGACCGACGATAGGCACAATAACAAAGGTAATTTCAATAAAATCAAGTACAAAGCCTAATAAAAACATCACTAACATGACGATAAACAGCGCACCAAACTTCCCGCCCGGTAAATCAGACAGTAACTCAATAATGATTTCATCGCCTTCAAAGCCTCGAAAGACCAAGGAAAACAGAGCAGCACCAATAAGAATCATAAAGACCATACTAGTAATTCGCGTGGTATTACGCGTAACATCTTGCAATATTTCCTTGTTTAACTGCCCACTGACAAAAGCGAGAAAAATCGCCCCTATCGCCCCAACAGAAGCAGCTTCCGTCGGTGTTGCTAGGCCTCCAATAATGGAACCTAATACCGCTAAAATAAGCATCAGTGGCGGCAAAAGACTTTTAAATACTCGAAAATAAAAGCCCTGCTCATGATTTCGAGTCTTTTCCGGCTTGGGCAAAGCATCCGGTCTTAACCACGCTGTCACAGCAATATAAATTAAGTACATGAATACTAACAACAAACCTGGCACTAATGCGCCAGCAAATAAATCCCCCACGGAAATGGTTTCCGGTGCAAATACTCCCATATCTAATTGTGCTTGCTGATAAGCCGTAGAAATCACATCACCCAGCAAAACCAAAACAATCGAAGGTGGAATAATCTGCCCTAGCGTTCCCGATGCGCAAATAATGCCACAAGAAATAGAGGGATCATAGCCACGTTTTAACATAGTAGGCAATGACAGTAAGCCCATAGTCACAACCGTGGCACCAACAATTCCTGTACTAGCCGCCATCAGCATACCGACAATCGTTACTGCCAAACCTAAACCACCATGCAAAGATCCGAATAATTCTGACATCGCTTCAAGTAAAGATTCGGCAATCTTAGCGCGCTCCAGCATGACCCCCATAAAAACAAATAAGGGCACAGCAATCAACGTTTCGTTATTCATAATACCAAATAAACGATTTGGTAATGCTGCCAAAAAATCCGCATCAAAGGTATCCATTTGTAAGCCCAATAACGCGAACAATAAAGCCGTACCACTCAGCACAAAAGCAACCGGATACCCTGATAATAAAACGACAAACACAGCAAAAAACATCCATAAAGCCATATAACTATCCATGTTTAGCGCCTGCTGTGATAATAATATTCAACTTAGAAATAAGGAGTGATATACCCTGTAAAATCAATAAACCGGACATCAATAATAAGCAGCTTTTTAACAAGTAAACCAGAGGCAAGCCGCCGGAATTACGCGAACCTTCGGTAATAGCCCAAGAATCAGCAACATACTCCCAACTACTCCATAATATAAAACCTGCTACCGGCAATAAGAGCAGTAAAGTACCGAAAAAATCAATCCATGCTTTAACAACCCGTGTGCAACGCTGATAAACAATATCGACACGCACATGACCATCATGCTTTAAGGTATAGGCAGCACCCAGCATAAATACTAAACTATGCATATAAATAATTGACTCTTGCAAAGGCACCCAACTTAAATCAAACAAATAACGCAAAACGACTATAATAAAAGTAGTTAAAACCATCGCAAGCGTCAACCAAGAAACCAAGCGCCCAACAAACTCATTAAGAGCATCTATTGCCTGCGCGGCCTGTTGCAAAAAAGAAAAAGATGAGGCCATAATAAAACTAAGAATAGCAAAATGTAGCATTATAAACCTAATCGCTTATTATCTTAATAAGTTTCAGCCTTAAGACCTTACACAATCAGCAATACTCTCTATTTATCATTTTCGGAAACAGACTATGAAAAAATTTATCAATGAAATCGATACTCTCTACACAGAAAGCCTAGAAGGATTTGCCAAAGCCCACGCTGATATTATCCAACTGAATACCGAGCCCTATTTTATTAGCCGCGCGTCAAGTACGCACAAAAACAAAGTTGCCATTATTTCCGGTGGTGGCTCTGGTCATGAGCCCTTACATTCTGGGTTTGTCGGCAAAGGCATGTTAGATGCAGCATGTCCTGGGCAAATATTCACCTCCCCCACTCCTGACCAAATGCTTGCTGCTGCAGAAGAAGTTGCTACAGAAGCAGGTGTATTATTTATCGTCAAAAATTATGCTGGCGATGTTATGAACTTTGAAATTGCCGCCGAAATGCTGGAATGCCCCAATGCTTCAGTGTTAGTTGGTGATGACGTGTCTTTACCCAAAACACATAGCACAGGACGTCGTGGTGTTGCTGGCACTTTAATTGTCGAAAAGGTAGTGGGTGCTGCGGCTGAAAATGGCGCTGATTTAACTGCATGTAAAGTCTTGGCAGAACGCGTCAATAACAACACAGCATCTATGGGTGTAGCACTCACCAGCTGTACCGTACCCGCATTAGGCGAACCAACTTTTGAAATTGACGCACAAGAAATGGAAATGGGTGTGGGTATTCATGGCGAACGTGGCCATAAAACTATGCCGCTCGCCACGGCCACGGAAATAGTTAAAACGATTGCCGAAGCTATTGAAGCAGATTTAAAGCCTCAAAAAGGTCAGTCAGCCTTACTGCATATTAATGGTCTAGGCGCTACACCGTTAATGGAGCAATATTTGATTTATGATTTAGCAGAAAAGTTCTGGCAAAAACGCGGTATCAATATCACCCGTTCTTTAGTTGGCAATTATACTACTTCATTAGATATGGCAGGCGTGTCGATCACTTTAACCTTACTAGATGATGAAATGACGCAATTATGGGATGCGCCCGTACATACGTCTCATTTACGCTGGGGCTATTAAGCATTAACAAAACGAGTAAAGCCCCTTCTAAAGACACACTTCACTCATTTCCTTAAAAGCTAAGAACAGAGCCCTAAATACTGAGGCATAATTAATTTAACGCTTTGTAAAATCGAATTTATTTGTACCTTCATATTTAATAGGATTTTTAGTACCAAATAAATTCGAACCTAGAGACGTAATACCAAAGTCGCTGCTGATAGTATTTGAGAAAACCTATGAAAACACCCTTCGGTTGGTGCTTACTCGGAGGATACTGCTTACAGGTTTCATGGAACAACTGTTATTTTGTACATCCCCTAATTAGGATTACGCACATAAGCAGCAATCGCTTGTAACTCAGCATCCGTTAGAAAACTCAAAATTCCCATCCCACCTTCATTTTCATTGATGGCTTCTCGTGTTTCCCTAGGGTCTACTGCTTCATAAATATCATTTTTTCCTCGAGAAGGGTCTACGCCATGGCACTCAGCACAATGAATAGCATATAGCGCCTTCCCTGTCGTTCCCCCGGTCACTGGTACCATACTTCCGTTTGAATCACTCCAACCATCTTTATCATGATCATCATCATAATAACCATCTTTATCATGGTCATCATCATGAAACCCATCTTTATCAAGGTCATCATCATAATAACCATCTTGATCTAAATCACTATCCGCAAAACCATCCCCATCAAAATCACCACTGTGCGCAACCGGTAGGCCTACCATAAAGTTGACTGAAGTCAAACCGCCTACCCAATTAGTAAAATTTAATGGATCAGTGCCCGTACGAGTAACAATTTTATAGACTGGGTAGCGCCCTGCCGGAATACCCGCTGTCGAAAAATTAAATAAAGGTATAGACCCTATATAAACCTGGTTTGCCGCAAAAGGACTGATGCGTTCTGTCAAACTGTTCCCACCATTTGCTAGAAAGAGTAACTTCTCCTCGACCCCTATTGCAATATATAAATCTCCCTCAACGGCCGCCGTAAAATCAGCGCTTGCAGCAAGTCGCTCGCTACCATCGTTGCCAAGCACCGCTTTAGAAGTACTGATATCGGCAAGTGCTAAATTCGATAAGGTACTCAACCCTATCGCCAATGCAACAGATTTTAGTTTAAATAACTTCATTATTTTTCCTTAAAGTAATACTGAAACAGCTGTTACGCAGCCCCCCAAATTATGAGGTAGCTCAGGTAGCCATTACAAATGGGTTAGGAATCGTATTATCTGCGAAAAAAACAATTAATGATAATTAACATAAATAATACATATCATTAGCTTTTATTTATACTTAACCCTTAGGCGCGCCACTTTACAGCAAATTAAGTAGTTAAATATGAAACTCAACTCCTAGCCAAACGTTATTATTCTGCACACTGAACTGCTCATAATTAAACTTGCGCGAACCATGCTGCCAGCCCGCTTTAAGCAAGGTGGTTTCCGTTAACTCATATAAAAACTCTAGCTCACCCTGATAAACGTTTTCGTTACCTGCATAATGAATATCCTCGGTATAGCTACTGGTAAAGTCATTATGCTCATAAT
>Ga0256840_1000285_pt1 | contig 51149 bp, 74 predicted proteins | sample 355202metaG_FD_185969 | JGI IMG/M metagenome (GOLD analysis project Ga0256840, IMG submission 185969) | Hydrothermal vent microbial communities from Mid Atlantic Ridge, Atlantic Ocean - 355-202 | ecosystem: Environmental > Aquatic > Marine > Hydrothermal vents | place: Atlantic Ocean: Mid...
TGACTCATCGGTCTCTGCCCTACGACTTCGCCTGTAACTAAAAAAGAAGCATCATATCTATCTAATAGTTCCATAGCAATTCTAAACATAAAACCATGACAGTCTATACAAGGATTGAAGTTTTTGCCATAGCCAAATTTTGGGTCAAAAAGTATGTTTTTTATATAGTTGTCTCGTACATCTATGATTTCAAATTTAGCTCCAGCCATTTGGGCTCTCTTTTGCATTATGGAGCTCATATCTGTTTTGGAGCCGAAGCCGATGTTCATATTTAATGCTATAACTTCTATGTTTTGAAGTGTCATCAATTTTATAGCTAGCATACTGTCCAATCCACCACTGAAGAGCGCTAGGCATCTTTTTTTGTTACTCATAACTTACTAATTCTCCCTTTTTCAATCTAAAAAGCTTCTCTTGATATGATCTTATGCGAAACTGTTTCTGCTTATAGTCTAGTGTTTTATCACTTTTTACCTGTTGCAGTTTTTCACTGTAAAATCTAAACAGAAATCTAATCATAGCAGAAATCAGCTCATTTTCATCATAAGTTTTTATGTCATCCCATAGAACTATCTCCCTTAAAAGCGGATGTACTAGCTCATTGTTCAGCAAAAGTGCGAACTCTTGGGAGTGTGTTTTAAACATACTTGTATCTACGCTGTCTAAGAGTGTATCTATGAGTGATGGCTTTGAAAGTATCGTTTTTATGATTGTCAATTCTAGTACATCTATAAAACTCTCTTTTGACTCTCTTCTTCTGACATCTCTTTTGACTTTGACCAAGTTTTGAGGCAGGTTTAGCACTCCGCTTAGCACTCCCCTGTAACTCTCTTGCAGAGTTGAGGGCAGACTTTGTAGGTATGCCATTCCTTCTTTGAGGGCCTTTTGCTTCTCTAATCCATCGTGCAGATTATACTTTTTTGCGATTTGCTCTATCGTAAACTCTACAAATGGTTGCGCTTCGCTAAAGAGCCTGCTTAGCTTTTGCTCTTCACCATTTTTTACCATATCCGCAGGATCTAAATCCCCACCAAAGATCACAACGCCACCTCTAAAAGAGTGGCGACTCAAAAGTATAGAAGCTTTAAGAGCGGCTGCTATGCCGGCACTATCTCCATCATATGCGAGTATAACTTCAGGTTCCATCTTGGAAATGAGTGGAAGATGCTCTGTAGTCAATGCCGTTCCGAGTGTAGCAACCGCATTTGTAAATCCTGCTTGATGGAGCATGATGGTATCCATATACCCCTCTGTTATGATGATTTTTTTCTGTTTAAATATCTCATCTTTTGCAAAAAAGTAGCCATAAAGAAGTCTGGATTTATTAAAGTATCTGGTTTGCGGAGAGTTGATGTACTTTGCAGGGTGATTTGTGATGGTTCTGCCACCAAATCCTACAAATTTGCCACTTCTTGAGCGAATCGGATAGATGATCCTCTCTATAAATCTACAATATGCCCTGTCGCTATTGGTAGATATATCCGCAACTCCAAACTCTTTTGCTTCGCCTATGGAGTACCCGTGACCTCTTAAAAAGTTGAGCGTTTCATCAGAACTTGGTGCAAATCCTAGTTCAAACTTCTCAATGCTAGCTTGTCCGATACCTCTTTCTATCAGGTATTTTTTTGCTATTTTGTTATCATCTAGTTTTTTTCTAAAAAACAGAGTAAGATTTTCCATCAATTTTCTGTCTATGGTTTTGTTTTTCTCATCCGTGTAAGATAGCGAGAAATTGTACATATTTGCAAGTTTTTCTATGGTTTCTGGGTAGTTTAACTTCTCATACTCCATCACAAATTTTATAGAGTCTCCCCCGGCACCACAACTAAAACAGTGGTAAATCTGCTTTGATGGGCTGATCACTAAACTAGGGTTAGAGTCACTGTGAAATGGGCAAATAGCCTTAAAATTCGCACCATTTTTTCTCAGCTCCAAGTAGCTTCCGACAACATCGACTATATCTAATCTGCTTTTTAAATTTTCTATTGATTGATTATCTATCATATGGTATTATAACATTTAAAAACTAATTTGGTATAATGGGTTTCTTTTGAAACTATTTCGTGAGGCTCAGACCAACGGGAGGATTTGCCCTCTAAGAAATAGTTTCAAAAGAAACCCATAAAATATATAAGGCAAATCATTGAACAACTTTTTTATAGAGTATAGAGATCCGGCATTTGGGTTCATCATACTTTTTGCTATCATCTTTGTTATCTCATTCGCGAATTATTGGTGGGGCGTTTTTAAGAGCAAAGAAGAGAAAGATAGTATCAAAAAATTTATCAAAAAATTTGAAATTATCAGCGATGAAGAGGAGTATAAAAAGCTACTCCAAGACTCAAATATTCCTATTGAGTCTCTAGCACTTCTTGCAGATGCTTATGGGAAGAGTGGAGATTATGAAAAAGCTATCAGCATATATCTAGTCGCACTTAAAAGAGTCAAAGGAAAGGATAAAAAGCAATATCTTCTTTCGAGTCTTGGCAAGATATATTTTAAAGCAGGATTTTTAAGAAGAGGCGCGGAGATCTTCTTGGAGTCACTTAGACTGCATCCTCGAAATGCAGAATCCTTGAAGTATCTTAGCGTTGTTTATGAGAAGCTCAAGGAGTATGACAAAGCTATCGAAGTGCTTGATGCTCTTGAGGAGTTAGGAGCTAGCACTAAAAAACAAAAACTCTATCTTCAAGCTTTGCAGATCATCGAAAACTCCAAGACAGACAATAAAACAAAAGAGGAAAAGTTAAAAAAGATTTGTAAAAAAGAGAGGTTTTTACAGAGGAAGTATTTTGAATTTATGCAACAAAATAGACTAGAAGTATCGATTGATGACTTTAAAAATTTTGATTTCAAAAATCTGACTGATCTGCTATGGTATAGTGATAAAAAATGGATAGATTTGACTCTTTTTGATGAGCAAATCCCTAGGCAAATTGCCATGGCAAAGGGGTTGTTGGATTATAAAAAAGAGAGTGGAGGCGTTTTTGCTCTTGAGGCGTTAGGAGCTTTGAAAAAAGAGGGAAGTGTGCAGGCTGAGCTTAGTTTTCACTACATGTGTAAAGAGTGTAAAAATGTCTATCCTCTATACTTTTACAGGTGTCCAAATTGTCTCTCTATAGGAAATGTGAAGATACAAAGCTATATAGTAAAAGCAAACCATGAAGAAAATATACCTTTTCTCTGATGGCTCATCGCTTGGCAATCCAGGCGAGGGCGGGTATTGTGCTATTTTGAGATACAATGAAAATGAGAAGATTGTGAGTGGCGGACAAAAGCTAGCGACAAATAATCAAATGGAGTTAAAAGCAGTCATAGAGGGGCTAAAAGCACTCAAAGAATCTTGTGAAGTTGAGATAGTGAGTGACTCTAGCTATGTAGTCAGAGGGATAAACGAGTGGCTAAAAAATTGGATAAAAAAAGGCTTTGCAAAGGTGAAAAACCCAGAACTTTGGCAAGAGTATATAAAAGCAGCAAAAAACCATAAAATCAAAGCAACATGGGTAAAAGGACACGCAGGACACGAAGAGAATGAGATTTGTGATAAAATAGCAAAAGAAGAAGCGCTAAAGCTAAAGAAATAGTGCAAGGAATTTGTCAGGAATTTATTTCCGCATTAAATAGTTTTCTCGCCAAAGGCGTAGCTTTAGTGCGAGGAATTTTTACGGAATTTACTTCCGTAAAAAGGGGACATAAAAATAGAAGGAGTGTAAGTGGGCGATAATGTTAAGATATTGCAAAAGCGTTTGGATTATCAGTTTAAAGATCAAGATCTGATAATCGAAGCTCTAACGCATAAAAGTTACAAGAAACCTTACAATAATGAAAGGTTAGAGTTTTTAGGTGATGCCGTTTTGGATCTGATAGTCGGAGAGTATCTTTATCATAAGTTTCCAAATGTGGCAGAGGGTGAGCTTTCCAAGCTTAGAGCCTCGCTTGTCAATGAAAAAGGTTTTGAAAAGTTGGCGCAAATACTAAATCTAGGCGAACATATATATATCTCTTTGGCAGAAGAGAACAATAAGGGCAGAGAAAAGCCATCTCTGCTTTCAAATGCTTTTGAAGCTTTGATGGGCGCACTCTATCTTGAAGCTGGTTTGCAAAAGAGTAAAGAGGTTTGTATAGATTTACTAAATCAAGCATACCCCATCATAGATATGAATGCTGTTTTTAGGGACTTTAAGACGACACTTCAGGAGCTAACCCAGGCAAAATTTGGAGAAACTCCAGAGTATAGACTTATAAGAGCTTATGGACCAGATCACAAAAAAGAGTTTGAGATGGCAGTTGTGGTGCAGGATAAAGAGATATCAAGAGCAACAGGTAAAAGCAAAAAAGAGGCACAACAAGCCTCGGCTAAAATAGCTTTGGAAACTTTAAAAAAGAGAAAATAGATATGAACAAATTTGGAAGAAGATTTAGTTTTAGTACCTTTGGAGAGTCGCACGGTAAGGCTATCGGATGTTTGATAGATGGAGTTCCAGCAGGCATTAAGCTTGATATGGATTTTATCCAAAGTGAGCTAGGCAGAAGAAGACCAGGGCAAAACAGCTTTGCAACAGCCAGAAAAGAGGGCGACAAAGTTGAGATTTTGAGCGGAGTTTTTGAAGGCTTAAGCACTGGCACACCCATAGAACTTGTTATTTTTAATGAAGACCAAAAGAGTAGAGACTATGAAAATATAAAAGAGATCTTTCGCCCGGGGCATGCTGATTTTACATACTATAAAAAGTACGGAGTGCGAGACTATAGAGGTGGTGGCAGAAGTAGTGCTAGAGAGACTGCAGCTAGAGTGGCAGCAGGGGCAGTTGCAAAGTTGATATTAAGTGAGTTAGATATCAAAGTCTCTAGCGGAGTTTGCGAAATCGGTGGAGTAGGAGCTGATGATTTAAACTTTTCATACCCTGTGCAAAGCCCGATATATGCACTTGATCCTGATAAAGATAAAATTTGGCAAGAGATGATACTAAAAGCCAAAAATTCACACAATTCCATCGGTGGAGTTGCCCAAATCAGAGTTCAAAATGCTCCAGTTGGATTAGGAGAGCCGATATACTATAAATTAGATGCTTTGCTAGCCGATGCGATGATGGGCATAAATGGAGTAAAAGCCGTAGAGATTGGAGATGGTATAGAGGCTGCGAAAACTCTAGGTTCTCAAAATAATGATCAAATCTCAAAAGATGGTTTTTTAAGTAACAAAAGTGGAGGTATTTTAGGCGGTATCTCAAATGGTGAAGATATAGATCTGAGAGTCTATTTTAAGCCGACGCCATCTATTTTCATGGAGCAAAAAACTATAGATAAAGATGGAAACGAGATGGATTTTTCATTAAAAGGCAGACATGACCCGTGTATAGCAGTCAGAGGAAGCGTGGTAGCAGAATCCATGGCATCTTTAGTTATAGCGGATATGCTTCTTTTAAATATGAGCTCAAAAATTGAGAATCTTAAAAAAGTTTACTTAGAAGAGTAAAGGTTCTCTTAATGCCTTGATTTTGAAGCTTTTTCTATGTATATTTGAGTAGCCATACTTTCTTATCTCCTCTACATGTAGGGCTGTTCCATATCCTTTGTGCTTTGCAAACGAGTACTCTGGGAACTCATCGCATATACTGTACATGTAGGAGTCTCGGCTCACTTTTGCCAAGATGCTCGCAGCACTCACTTGTGGCACTTTTGCGTCTGCTTTTATCATGGTTTTTATGTCGCTGACACCAAATGTACTATTGCCGTCCATTAAGATTTCATACTCACTAAAAAACTCTTTTATCTCCTTTATGGCGTATCCTAAACAGTAGCTCAAACCATGCTTATCTATCATGTTGTTATCGCAAAAGATAATTTTGTATTTTGAGTGTTTTTTTATTAGAGGAAATAGTTCATCTCTCCTCTTTTCGCTCAAGATTTTAGAATCAGCCAGTCCATCAATAGGAGTTAAGAGTGCAACTCCTGCTACGACCAAAGGACCTGCTATACAGCCTCTACCTGCTTCATCAATTCCACATAACTCTTTTTCCATGCTAATCCCCTAAAGCCCATTCCCAAAATGTGATTTGTTCAAAGTTTATACTTTTTATGCTAAATTTCTCTTCATTTCCTATGGTTATGATTTTGATATTTTTAACTCCTAGAGATAAAAAATGCTCTATCTGTTTGTTTAGTCTAAGTTTCAAATTTTCTATAGGTGTAAAAGGCGAGCATATTATGCCTTCATTTTTTTGAGGTATATAAAAATCCAAATAATCACTATAATAGAGTTTCTCATTTTTTTTATAGAGTTCTGCAAATACCATATTTTCAAACCTCTTTAAAAAATCCTTTTTGTAAGTTAGTGCATTTTTGATAGCAAAGTCGAATAGATAGATTTTTTTAGTAGCTTTTTTGTGGGCATATTTCTCCAAAAAAAAGATGATTTCCTGATCTTGCAGTTTTTTGCTAACACTGTATAGAAAATCTTTAGAGATTTTTGTTTTAGTTTTAAGTTGGTTGTAGATTTGAAAAAGAGATGCTTTGGTGCTTTGTAGTTCGCAAAATTTTTTAAATACCAAGTATTCATTGTTAGAATCAAACAGTTCACGAGCAACTCTTTGTAATTTTTGCAGATAATTCTCTTCAGTAAAAAGAATAATCTCAGCAAGAGAACCCCTATTTGAGTAGATATTAAATAGCTGCTCAGCATTTAAAAATCTCTTATTAAAAGCGATAAACTCTTCAAAATCAAGAGGGTATAGAAAAAGTCTCTCAAAGTTCTCTACATGTAGAGTTTTATTTGATGAAGTTATGATAATCTCCTCAACAAAAGGAATATCAAAGTAGAAATCAAAATTTTCCAAAACCAAAAGCTTTATATGGTTCTTTGCGATAAATTTTTTTAGTTTAAGATAGTCGATTTCACTCTTGTCAACCCTTGTATCTTCAAAGTCAATGTACAAATATTCACTAGCATCAAAATTTTGTAGATAATCAACAATAAGATGAGTCTTGCCACTTTTCCTAGGACCTAACAAAAGAGTTTTTTTATGAGTAATCTTAACTTTTCTATCATAAAATAGAGAGTTCTTAAGTTTAACACCATAAAGAGTTTCAAGTAAATTCATAAAATAAACAGGGTCAGGTATTTACTTTTAACTAAAAACTGAACTAAGTCAAAAGTAAATCTCTGAGTCCTTACTTCCTTAAAATAGTACATCACAAAAAAGCGTTTTTATATTTTTGAGTAGATTTTCTGTAACTATTGCTATTTTCTTGTCAATAATTTCAGCATTGATGGTAAAACATTTGTCATATTTAACATAAGAGACTATAGAAAAAATACTCTCTTTTAGATCGGTGTCATTAAGTCTCATCAGATGAGATTGATTATCATTGGAAGTAATTTGTAAACAGATTGCATCGTTCAGATCATTTTGAGCTTTAACAATCAATACAGGGCGTTTTTTTGCCTCTTTAAGATTGGTAAAAGGAAATTTTACAAGTACGATATCACCTACTTTATAGCTCATCCCAAGCCTTATCTTTTTCATTATCCCAACTTTTTTTCATTGAAGACTCTTGGAGTTGTATGAAATCGTCTTCTAAATTTTTTGCCTGTTTTAGTTGCGGAATACTTAGTGCAAAAGGAATGGCTTGTTCCATAGAAACTTTTGATAAAAAAAGGTTGACAGCATCCCCAAATGTTAAACCAAATCTTTTAAATACCTTTGTTGCTTCTTTGTAAAATTCATCTTCTACTCGTACGCTCGTTTGTATCTTCATATCCTGCTCCTCATATCGGATTATACTCCAAATGAAGTATTTTTGTCAACAATAGAGGGTCAAGTATTTACTTTTAACTAAAAATTGGTACATATTTTACACCATTATGAAAGTAGTAAAAAGTCTAAAATATTTACTATTTTTATTTCCATGCCATTTTGTTTTATGATTTTAGAGCTATCAAATGTTATAAGTATCATTTCAAGATTGCCTCTAAGCTCTTTCTTGGCTTCCTCAAAAACTCTTAACTCTCTCTTTTTGGTCTCTTCGTTTTCTAAAGTTGCAGAGACTTGTATAAGTTTTGTTAAGCCATCTTTAGACACTAAAAAATCTATCTCGAAACCTTTTTTACTTTTAAAATAATATATCTTCTCGCCTCTTCTTTTGAGTTCTAAAAAAACGATATTTTCCAAATTTGCACCTATTTTTTTAGAGATATTAAATGATACGACATTTGCAAATCCTGTATCTATAGCATAAAACTTTTTAGGATTGGCTATCTGTTTTTTAAAAGAGTAGTCAAATTTGTTGATTGATAAGATGATATAGGCATTTTCCAAATATTCCATATAGTCTCGTATCGTCTCAAATGAGCTTGAAAAACTATTTTTGAGTTTATTGTAGGCGTTGATAGTTGCATTATTTGATAATATAAACAAAGCAAGCTCATGAAGTGTCTGATAATTTTTTAACTTATATCTTGCCACGATATCTTTAAGCAATATAGAATCATAATAACTTCTAATAGTCTCTTTTTTTAACTCCTCGTCTTTAACCAATACAACTTTAGGAAAACCACCAAATGCTATATATGCGTTAAAGTGCTGTTGGAGCAATATTTTATAGTGTAAAAGTTTTGCCTTCGATTTTATCTTGATATCATTAAATAAAAGATACTCTTTAAAAGAGAGTGGAAAAACCTCTATATCTAGATATCTACCACTAAGTGCCGTTCCAAACTCTGCACCCAATAAATGCGAATTTGATCCGGTTACATATAGACGATTATTATTTAACTGATACTCTTTCAGTACCCACTGCTCCCAATCACTTATGTTCTGTACTTCATCTAACATGATGACTATGTCACCTACGGGCTTAATATACTCAAGATAGATATTTTTTATATCCTCGAGCAGAGTTTTATCATCAAACATTCTAAATCGTTGATCCTCGAAATTGACAAAAAGTACATTTTTGATATCAACTCCCTGGGTTGTAAGCCGTTTTATTTCATTTATAAGAAGTGTTGATTTACCACTACGACGAACCCCTTTTATGACTATCACTTCACCTGTAGAAGATTTTTTTGCTATTTCCTCTTCATACCGCTTTCTTTTATGTGTCTTAGGAAGTGGCTTATACCAAAAGTTCCAATCATTGATTATCTCAAATATTTTATCTTTATTCATATTATCTCCAATTAACTGACTGAATTATATAAAAATTACTCTTTATACCGACTGAAATATACAATAAAGAGGGTAAAGTATTTACTTTTAACTAAAAATTAGCACATATTGCATACCATTAATTTTTAGCTTTACATGTAGAGATATTTACTGTATAATCCAAACATACAAATACTATACATAATAAAAAAGGAGTTTTATATGAATACACTTAAAATCCGTAAAAATTTTGTTTTTAACAAAGATGTGATAGAACAGACAAAAGAGATACTTAAAAACAATAAAAAAAGTTTCACCGAAGCCATAAATCTCTATTTTAAAGCTATCATTAAAGAGCCAACTTTGATAGAAGAGATAGAAAAAAAAGCCAACAAAAGAACAGGAAATTTTATAGGTATGCTTGATGGCAAGATAGGGAAAGAAGACTTTAAAGATATGAAAAGAGAGCACCATGAAGATATTTCTTGATGCAAATATATGTTTGGATTTGCTAGATACTACGAGACCTACTTCCAAAAACTCAGTAGATTGGTATATGTCAAACAAAGACAAAGAGAATTTTGAATTTTTCTTTTCATCAGATTTTATTACCACTTTTTATTATATTTTGACACAAAAGAGACGATACCCACCAAAAGAGACTATATCTGCTATAGATGCACTTTGTTGTGAAGTAACACCTTGGTATATAAGTCATCATGATTTTTTTCTTGCGAAGAGTGATTTTTTTGATAAAATATTTAATGATTTTGAAGATTTGATAATCCTAAATAGTGCAGCAAGACTAAACTGTGATGAATTCATAACAAATGATAAAAAGTTGTTAAAGCTCAAGATTTTTAAGGGTATTGTTATTAGTAAACCTTGAAGATAAGTGCTCTCTTGCTAATTTTCTCTTAAATTCTCAATTATCTGCTTGAGAGTAACCCTTTTTCTGTTTCGCTTCTTTTGACATTTGAATAATATACTTTTTGAGCAGGTACTTTTTGGACACCATACTCGTTTTTGTATCTGGATAGAAAGGAGCGATATATTCCATATTTAAAGTAAACTTGGTTTGCATCCATCGTTTGACCTATGTATTTTACTTTTTGTTTTTCATCTATCCAAACATAAAAAAAACCATCGTTATTTTTGGACCATTTGACATGTAGCTTGATCGTGTGCCATCTGCCCTTGAACTCTGTTTTTGCTATAAGAGGATAGTATTTTTCTGTATAACCATGCACTTGCTGATCGAGGTATAGTCCTCCTGTTGAATTTTGAAACATCCAGACAGGGTGTGAGCCTTTTTGATGAAATTGCCCAAGAGCTGTTTTAGTGGGATAAACATTAATATAACTTTTTGGGATATATATAGACCATCCATACCAATATTCATCGCCTGGATAATTATCTTTAGAGCCGGATAGTTCACTTCTTTCTCTATCATTCGCACAGTCACTCCAGCCTGAGTTGGAGGAGCAATCTCCAGGGCGCACTTCAAAAATTTCAATATAATCTGTCGGTGCAGTTTTGGTAATATCTTTTACAACCTTATACCCGTATGAGGTATCATTTAAAGAGCGTTTAAAGGGTCCAAAGTTACCTTTGTCCAAAGTCGCACATCGCTAAAGACTATACTTGTAAAAAGTATTGCCATTACTTTTAAATTAAAGTTTTTCATTTTCTTTTTCCTTGTTTTTTATACTGAGCCATATCCCAAGACCTATAAAAAGAGCACCTATAAGGTGAAAAGATTTGATTTTTTCACCTAGAAATATGATAGCCATCAGCGCTCCGAAAAAAGGCATGAGATGTATATATTGACCGCCTGTTGGTGCTCCAAGCTTTTGCATGCCATAGTTCCAAATGAGATAAGATATGATGGATGGGAAGATTGCTATATAAAAAAGAGTAAGTGAAACCCTGCTGTTCCACTCAATCGCAGGTTCATCTAGTGGATTTATATAAAGTAGCGGAATTAAAAAGAGGGTACCGATTAACATCATAACACCTAAAAAAGAGGTTGCACTCAGCTCTTTGGGTCTGAATTTTTTCAGTAGTATCGAGTATAGCGCCCAGTCAAGCGCAGCTAAAAGCATCCATAAGTCACCCCTGTTAAAATTTATATTTATGATGGTATTTGTATTAAGTTTTGATAATATGACCAGAACTCCTGTGAGTGAAAGAAGTATGCCTAAGATTTGTATCTTTCTAATGTTTTCTTTAAAAAACACTGATGCTATAAAAAGAATAAATATAGGTATAAGTGAGTTAAGTAGAGTCGCATTTGTTGCTGAGGTATATTGGAGACTTACATATGCCAAGGAGTTAAAAGCAGTAATACTAAATAGTGCAAGGATAGTTATGCTAAAAAAATTTTGCTTTATTGTTTTATACTCTCTTAACATACTTTTTAAAGCAAAAGGGGTAAAAACTAGAGTAGCAAAAAACCACCTCCAAAAAGAGAGACCGATTGGTATATGTTGGTCGCTTACTGCTTTTCCGGCTATAAAATTACCAGCCCAAAAAAGTGGCGGCAGTAGCATCAATAAATATGGCAGATAATGTTTTTTCATGGTCGCAATTATAACAGTTTTAAGATGCATAGTAAAATGTCAGGCAAATTTACAGGAGAAATCAGTTAGATGTTTCCTTGTAAAAAGGAAATAAAATACATATTTATCGACATAAAACCCCGTAAACATTGACTTTTAAACTCTTTTTTAGTACAATCTCGTTCCTTAATAGTCATACGAATAGAGATGACAAGTTCTTTTTTAGGGGTAATTATGGAAAAAATACGACTTAAACTCAAGGCACATGACCATAGAGTTTTAGACAGATCTGTTGCAGCAATTGTAGAAGCTGTTAAGCGAACTGGAGCTGAAATAAAAGGCCCAATTCCTATGCCTACGAAGATAAAGCGCTATACAGTGCTTAAATCACCACATGTAAATAAAGATTCAAGAGAGCAATTTGAGATAAGAATTCACGCTCGTATGATAGATATAGTATCTGCTACGACTGACACAGTTGACTCTTTGATGAAGCTTGATCTTGCACCCGAGGTGAATGTCGAAGTAAGAGCAATGGGTAAATAGGGGAGTAATGATGGAATATATAGTAGAAAAAATCGGAATGAGCAGAACTATTGAAGTTCCTAGCGTTCCTGTAACATTACTAAAAGTTGTAGAAGCAAAAGTTTGTGAAGTTGACGCTGACAAAAGAGCTATCGTAGCTTATGCCAGTGGCAAGAAGATGAATCGCGCAATCGCAGGAAAACAAAAAAAGTACAATCTAACTGCTCAGTTTAATCGTTTTGCTACACTAAATGTTGCAAATGAAGAGGCTGGTGATTTAGATGTAACTCCTTTAAATGAAGTAAAAGTTGTAAAATCTTCTTTTGATTCAAAAGGTAGAGGTTTTGCTGGTGTTATGAAAAGATACAATTTTGCTGGTGGTCCAGGAGGACATGGTAGTCGTTTTCACAGAGCTCCAGGTTCAATCGGTAATGCTGAGTGGCCAGGCCGTGTTCAAAAAGGTAGAAGAATGCCAGGACACTATGGAAATGCAAAAACAACAGTTAAAAATGAAGTTCTCTCTTTTGACGCACAAAACGGTATATTAACCGTTAAGGGACCAGTTCCAGGCGCAAATGGAGCACTTGGAAGAGTGAGGATAGTTAAATGAGTAGTGCAATCGTACTAAATGAAAAATTTGAGAATGCCGGAGAGTTGGCACTTCCTGAAAATTATGAAAATATAAGCTCACACAACTTATACCTTTATGTTAAATCATATTTAGCAAGCATTCGTGCAAATACTGCAAGTTCTAAAACTAGAGCACAAGTAAGTGGTGGTGGTAAAAAACCATGGGCACAAAAAGGTAAAGGTGGAGCTCGTGCAGGTTCAAGCAGAAGTCCTGTTTGGGTTGGCGGTGGAGTTGCATTTGGTCCAAAAGCAAATAGAAACTATAACCAAAAAGTTAATAAAAAACAGAAAAAACTTGCACTTGAGTATGCTTTAAATGAAAAAGCTAGCAAAAATGCACTTTTCGTTGTTGATTCAGTAACAGTTGAGTCAGGCAAAACAAAAGATGCAGCTGCTTTGATAAAGACTTTGGGTGCTAGAGATGCATTGATAGTAAAAGAGTTGGTAGATGAAAAGACATTTTTAGCATTTAGAAATCTAAAAAATTGCTATCTTATAGAAGCAAATGAGCTAAATGCTTATTTGACTACTGCATACTACACAGTAGTGATTGAAAAATCAATACTAGAAACTATAACAAAAGAGGGCTAATTATGGCAGATATAACTGATATAAAAGCAATCCTTTATACTGAAAAGAGCTTGAGCCTTCAAGAGAACGGAACAGTTGTTATTCAAACTTCGACAAGAATGACAAAAAATGGTCTTAAAGAGGTTTTAAGAGAGTATTTTGGTTTTACACCACTTAAGATAAACTCTATGAGAGTCTTGGGAAAAGTAAAAAGATTTAAAGGAATTGCTGGTAAAAGAAGTGATTCAAAGAAATTTTATGTTCAGCTGCCAGAAGGCGCTAAACTAGAAAATTTGGAGGCGTAATATGGCAATAAAATCATATAAACCATACACTCCGAGTCGTAGATATGTAACTGGCTTGGATTCAAGCGATATTACTGCTAAAGCGAGCGTGCCTGGCCTTTTGAAAAAATTGCCTGTAACTGCCGGTAGAAATAACAATGGTAGAATCACATCTCGTCATAAGCAAGGTGGCGCAAAGCGTCTATATAGAATTATAGATTTTAAAAGAAGAAAATTTGACATCGAAGGCGTAGTTAGCGCAATCGAATATGATCCAAATAGAAACTGTAGAATCGCACTTATCACCTATGTAGATGGTGAGAAAAGATATATAATTCAACCTTCAGGTTTGAGCGTTGGAGACAAAGTTCAAGCTGCAGAGTCAGGACTTGACATCAAACCTGGAAATGCTATGAAGATGAAAAATATACCAGTTGGTACTATTATCCACAACATCGAGATGAAACCAGGTCATGGTGCTCAGATGGCAAGAAGTGCGGGCGGATATGCTCAGCTTATGGGTAAAGAAGAGAAGTATGTAGTTCTAAGACTCCCAAGTGGTGAGATGAGACAAGTTTTAGGTGAATGTATGGCAACTATCGGAACAGTCGGATGTGAAGATTGGGCAAATGTTGTTATCGGAAAAGCGGGTCGTAATCGTCACAGAGGAATTCGTCCTCAAACAAGAGGTAGTGCTATGAACCCAGTTGATCACCCACACGGTGGTGGTGAAGGTAAAAAGAATTCAGGTCGTCACCCTGTTACTCCTTGGGGTAAACCAACTAAGGGTGCTAAAACTCGTAGAAAAAAAGCGAGTGATAAACTGATTATTTCTAGAAGAAAAGGAAAATAGATGGCAAGAAGTCTAAAAAAAGGTCCTTTCGTAGATTCTCACTTGGCTAAAAAGGTTGAAGTTGCAAAAGCTGAAAAATCAAACAAGCCGATTAAAACTTGGTCAAGAAGAAGTACTATTACTCCTGATATGATCGGATTAACATTTAATGTACACAATGGAAGAAATTTTATTCCTGTATATATAACAGAGAATCATGTTGGATATAAATTGGGTGAATTTTCTCCTACAAGAACATTTAAAGGCCATAAAGGCTCAGTTCAGAAGAAAATTGGTAAGTAGGTGTAGTTATGAGTAAAGCAATATTAAAATTTATAAGATTATCCCCTACAAAAGCAAGATTAATTGCAAGAGAAGTACAAGGTATGAATGCAGAAATTGCACTTGCAAGACTTGAGTTTACACCAAATAAAGCGGCTCGCGTTATCTCTAAAGTTATCGCATCAGCTGTAGCAAATGGTGGTTTTGAACCAGAAGAAGTCATAGTATCTTCTTGTCGTGTTGACGCTGGTCCTGTACTTAAAAGATTTAGACCAAGAGCCCGTGGAAGTGCTAGTGGTATTAGAAAGCCTACTTCACATGTAATGGTAGAAGTTAGCGAAGCTGCAAAGAAGGAAGACTAAGATGGGTCAAAAAGTAAATCCAATTGGTTTAAGACTTGGAATCAATAGAAATTGGGATTCAAGATGGTATCCGGGTGCAAACTTAGCCGTAAATATAGGTGAAGATCATAAGATTAGAACATTTCTTAAAAAAGAGTTATATTACGCAGGTGTTAGCCAAATTATTATAGAGAGAACTGCAAAAAAACTTAGAGTTACAGTTGTAGCTGCTCGTCCTGGTATCATCATAGGTAAAAAAGGTGCAGATATCGAAAAGCTTAGAGTAAAACTAAATAAGCTTATCGGTAAAGATGTAAATGTAAATATCAAAGAAGAGAGAAAAGCTCAAGCATCAGCTCAATTAGTAGCAGAAAATGTTGCTATGCAATTAGAGAGAAGAGTTGCATTTAGAAGAGCCATGAAGAAAGTTATGCAAGGCGCACAAAAATCTGGAGCAAAAGGTATAAAAGTATCTGTTGCAGGAAGATTAGGTGGTGCTGAGATGGCAAGAACAGAGTGGTATCTTGAGGGAAGAGTTCCTCTTCATACACTAAGAGCTAAGATTGATTATGGGTTTGCAGAAGCTCATACAACTTATGGAATCATCGGTGTAAAAGTATGGATATTTAAAGGTGAAGTTTTAAGTAAAGGCGTTCCAACTGAAAAAGCGGAGCCTAGAGAAAACAGAAGACCAAGAAGAAGAGGTAGAAACTAATGTTAATGCCAAAAAGAACAAAATACAAAAAGCAGATGAAGGGCCGTAACCGTGGTAAATCTTTCAGAGGCAATACTATCGCTTTTGGTGAGATTGCACTAAAAGCTATAGAAGCTGGTAGAATAGATTCAAGACAAATTGAAGCGGCAAGAATTGCGATGACAAGAAAAGTAAACCGTCAAGCAAAAACTTGGATCAGAGTTTTCCCTGATAAGCCTTTGACAGCAAAGCCACTTGAAACAAGAATGGGTAAAGGTAAGGGACCTGTTGACAGATGGGTTATGAATATCAAGCCAGGTCGTATAGTTTATGAGATGGCAGGAGTTAGCGAAGAGCTTGCAAGAGCAGCTTTAACTCTAGCTATGCACAAGCTTCCATTTAAAACAAAAATTATAACTAAAGAGAGCGAAAATGAAGTATATTGATTTAAAAGAGAAAAATGCTTCAGAACTTTTGGAGTTATTAAAAGAGAAAAAGGTTCTTCTGTTTACTGTAAAACAGAAGTTAAAAACAATGCAACTAACTAATCCAAATGAATTAAGAGAAGTTAGAAGAGATATCGCGCGTATTAATACGGCTATTTCCGCTCAAAAGTAAGTAATTAGGGGTAAATAATGGCTTTAAAACGAGAGATTCAAGGCGTAGTTGTACAAAAAGCTGGTGATAAAACAGCGACGATTTTAGTTGAAAGAAGAGTAATGCACCCGCGATATCGCAAGTTCGTTAAACGATTCAAAAAATATCTTGTACACGACGAGAAAAATCAAGTAAAAGCAGGCGATGAGATAATCGCAATAGAGTGCAGACCACTATCTAAAAATAAATCTTTTAGATTAAAAGAAATCGTATCTGTAGGAGTTGAGTAATGATTCAAAGTTTTACAAGACTCAAAGTTGCTGACAATACTGGCGCAAAAGAGATTATGTGTATAAAAGTATTGGGCGGTAGTAAAAGAAGATATGCAAGTGTTGGTGATATCATAGTAGCTTCAGTAAAAAAAGCTATTCCGACTGCTAAGGTTAAAAAAGGTCAAGTTGTAAAGGCTGTAGTTGTTAGAACTAAAAAAGAGATCCAAAGAGAAAATGGTTCTTTGATTAGATTTGACGAAAATGCTGCTGTTATACTTGATGGTAAAAATGAACCAATGGGTACAAGGATTTTTGGACCTGTTAGTAGAGAAGTAAGATATGCAAACTTCATGAAGATTGTTTCACTTGCTCCGGAGGTACTATAATGTCAGTTAAATTTAAGATCAAAAAAGGCGATAGCGTAGAGATTATCGCTGGTGATGATAAAGGAAAAGTTGCAAAAGTTACAAGAGTTCTTCCAAAGAGTTCTCAAGTAATTGTTGAGGGTTGTAAGATGGTCAAAAAAGCTATCAAGCCTGATGACAATCACCCAAAAGGTGGATTTGTAAACAAAGAGATGCCAATTCATATTTCAAATGTGAAAAAAGTTGAGGGTGAGTAATGAATAGATTAAAACAGAGATATAGTGCAGAGATTAAAGATGCGCTAGTAAAAGAGTTTGATATTAAAAACCCTATGTTAATTCCTGCAATAGAAAAAGTTGTTATAAGCGTTGGTGCTGGAGAAGAGGGAAAAGATAACAAGATGATTCAAAATATCGTCGATACTATCTCCTTGATAGCTGGACAAAAAGCTGTCGTAACAGTAGCAAAAAAATCAGTAGCAGGTTTCAAAGTTAGAGAAGGTTATCCTGTAGGCGTAAAAGTTACGCTTAGAGACGAGAATATGTATACGTTCTTAGATAAATTGATCGCAGTGGCACTTCCTCGTGTGAAGGATTTCCGTGGTCTTCCAAGAAATGGATTTGACGGAAGAGCAAACTATAACTTTGGTTTAGATGAGCAGTTGATGTTCCCAGAAGTTGAGTATGATAATATTTTGAAAACTCACGGAATGAACATAACAATTGTAACAACAGCCGGTGATGACAAGCAAGCATTTAAGCTTCTTGAGCTAATCGGGCTACCATTCGCAAAGGGTCGTTAAGATGGCAAAAAAATCAATGATAGCTAAGGCAAAGAGAAAAGCAAAATTTAGCACAAGAGCATACACTAGATGTCAGATTTGTGGTCGTCCACACTCTGTTTATAGAGATTTCGGTATATGTAGAATTTGCCTAAGAAAAATGGCAAACGAGGGTCTGATTCCAGGTCTCAAAAAAGCAAGTTGGTAAGGAAATATAATGATAAATGATCTCGTAGCAGATTCTATAACCAGAATCAGAAATGCAGCCATGAGAAAATTGGATGTTACTACACTCATGCACTCAAAGCTAGTAGAAGCAGTTATGGTTGTATTTAAGAACAAAGGCTATATCGAAAGCTTCAATGTTGTAACTGATGGTAACAAAAAGTTTATAAAAGTTGTCATCAAGTATGATAACAGTGGCAAAAGTGTTATAACAGAAGTTAAAAGAATTTCAAAACCAGGCAGAAGAGTTTATAAGGGCAGAAATGAACTAAAACGCTTCAAAAATGGTTATGGAACTATAGTGGTTAGTACATCAAAAGGTGTACTTAGCAATGAAGATGCGCACAAAGCAAATGTTGGTGGCGAACTTCTTTGTAGTATTTGGTAAGAAGTTTTCTTTTTATGGTATTCGATATCCATTTTAAGATGTAGACTTATCGTAGACAAGTAAAAGGAAAAAAATGTCTCGTATTGGAAAACAACCAGTAAATATACCAAGTGGCGTTGAGGTAAAACTCGATGGCGACAGTTTGGTATTTAAAAAAGGAAGTGTTCAAAAGAGTTTGGACACTAAGGGAAATGTTGTCGTAAAGATTGAAGATGGAAATATCATCTTTTCACCTAAGAGTGATGAGAGAAAAGATCGTGCATTTTGGGGAACTTATAGATCACTTAGTCAAAATATAATAGTTGGTCTAACAGAGGGTTTTTCAAAACAGTTAGAGATAAATGGAGTTGGTTATAGAGCTGCCGTAAAAGGTAACACTCTTGAACTTCAACTCGGTTTTTCTCATCCTGTTAATTATGAATTTCCAAAGGGTCTTCAAGTAACGGTAGAAAAAAATCTCATAACAATCAAAGGCGATGACAAGCAAGTCGTCGGTCAAGTTGCAGCAGAGGTTAGAGCTTTCAGACCACCTGAGCCATACAAAGGCAAAGGTGTTAAGTATTCTGATGAAGTTATTATCCGCAAAGCCGGAAAAACAGCTAAGAAATAGAGGTTAAAATGAGACAAAATATTTTAAAACGCAAGTTAAATTTAAGAGCTAAGCGTAAAAAAAGAGTAAGAGCTAAAATTTCTGGCACTAGTGAGTTAGTTAGAGTATCAATTTTCAAATCAAACAGAGCTATATATGCTCAAGCGATTGATGATGTAAATGGTGTAACACTAGCAAGCGTTGATGGCAATAAGTTGGGATTTAAAGCAAATATCAGTGGTGCGAGTGAGCTTGCAAAAGTTTTTGCTGAGACTTTGAAGTCTAAAGACTTAAACAAGATTGTATTTGATAGAAATGGATATCTCTATCACGGAGTTGTGGCTTCTTTTGCTCAGGGCCTTAGAGATAACGGTATTACACTGTAAATAAAGGAACGATATAATGGAAAAATATAATAGAGAAGAGTTTGAAGAAGTTATCGTGAACATTGGTCGTGTAACAAAAGTTGTCAAAGGTGGTAGAAGATTTAGATTTACTGCACTAGTAGTAATTGGCAACAAGAAGGGACTAGTGGGATACGGATTTGGTAAAGCCAAAGAAGTTCCAAATGCGATCAAAAAAGCTGTTGATGATGCTTTCAAAAATATCATGGAAGTAAATGTTAAAGGCTCAACTATAGCTCATGATGTAGAGGTTAAGTTCAATTCAAGCAGAATTCTACTAAAACCAGCTAGTGAGGGTACTGGTATCATCGCTGGTGGTGCAACTCGTCCTGTTGTTGAATTAGCTGGTATCAAAGATATCTTGACAAAATCATTGGGTTCAAATAATCCTTCAAATGTTGTAAGAGCGACTCTTAAAGCTCTTAGTATGTTGAAAAGCTAAAGGGGAGATAAATATGGCATTAGATAATTTAACACCAGCATCTAACTCTACACATAAATCAAAAAGAAAAGGTAGAGGTCAAGGTTCTGGTATGGGAAAAACCGCAAGTCGTGGTGCAAATGGTCAAAAATCTCGTACAGGCTATAGCATAAAAAGAGGTTTTGAAGGTGGTCAGCAACCACTTCAAAGAAGACTTCCAAAAGTAGGATTTTACTCTGGCCTTGTTAAGCCGTATGTGATTAACATAAACAAAATAAAATCTGTTGCAAATCTTGAAGAGATAACAATGGAGACTATAAGAAGTGTTCATAAAATAGCAAATTCTGTAAAAAAAGTTAAATTGATTGGCGCAGGCGTTAAAGAGTTGGCATCTAAAATCAAAGACGAAAATGTACTATATAGCGGAATGGCTGAATGAAACAACAAAATTTCAAAGATATAGCATCTTTGAAAAGGAGACTTTAGGATGAGCAAGGATTTAACAAGAAAGATTTTGATTACCTTAGGTTTCATCTTTGCATACAGGATACTGGCTTATGTGCCGGTTCCTGGTGTAAATTTAGATGTTGTAAAAGAGTTTTTTGATTCAAATAGCTCAAATGCACTAGGCATGTTTAACATGTTTAGTGGAAACGCTGCAAAAAGATTGAGTATAATCTCACTAGGTATCATGCCTTATATCACCGCTTCTATCGTTATGGAACTACTAGCCGCTACTTTTCCTACTCTTGGCAAAATGAAAAAAGAGAGAGACGGAATGACTAAGTATATGCAGATTATTCGTTATGCAACTATTGGTATCACTATCGTTCAAGCAATCGGTGTATCTATGGGGCTTGGAAGTCTGACAGGTCGTGGTGGAGAGAGTGCTGTTATGATTGATAGAGGTACTTTTATGGCGATTGCAGCAGCATCAATGCTAACAGGAACTATGCTTCTTATGTGGATTGGTGAGCAGATAACTCAAAGAGGTATCGGAAATGGTATCAGTTTGATTATCTTTGCAGGAATTGTATCTGGTATTCCTCATGCGATTGGTGGAACTATAAACTTAGTAAACACTGGTGAGCTAAATTTTTTAGTAGTTTTAGCGATACTAGTGGTGATACTAGTGACGGTTGGAGTCATTATATATGTAGAGATGGGTGAACGAAGAGTGCCTATATCCTACTCAAGAAAAGTGATGATGCAAAACCAACATAAGAGAATAATGAACTATGTACCTATAAAAGTAAACTTAAGTGGTGTTATTCCACCTATTTTTGCTAGTGCAATTTTGATGTTCCCATCAACTCTGCTTCAAGCGAGTACAAATCCGATAGTATTGAGTATAAAAGATTTTTTAAGTCCAGGAAGTTATGTATTTAATGTCTTAACTTTCTTGTTCGTAATCTTCTTTTCATACTTTTATGCTTCGATTGTATTTAATGCGAAAGATATATCTGAAAACTTAAAAAAACAGGGTGGTTTTATACCAGGAGTTCGTCCGGGAATCCATACTGCTGATTTTTTAAATGATGTTGCAAGTCGTTTGACATTTTGGGGAGCTATATATCTAGGATTGATCTCAACTCTACCATGGGTTTTGGTAAAATTTATGGGAGTTCCATTCTACTTTGGAGGAACTGCCGTATTGATTGTGGTTCAAGTAGCGCTTGATACCATGAGAAAGATAGAGGCTCAGATATACATGAGCAAATACGAAACACTAAGTGCAGTAGGGCTATAATGGCGATACCAGTCCGAAGTGCCAAAGATATACAAAAATTATCTAAAGCAAATAAGATAGTAGCCAAAACTTTGAAATATTTAGAAGATTTAGTTAAGCCAGGCATCTCTCTTTTAGAGTTAAATGCCTTAGGCGAAGATTACATCCATTCACAAGGTGCGATACCGGCTTTTAAGGGTCTTTACGGATTCCCAGCTGGTGTTTGCACCTCTTTAAATGAAGTCATCATTCATGGAATTCCAACTGACTACAAACTAAAAGAGGGAGATATTTTAGGGCTAGATATCGGTAGTAAGATAGATGGATGGTATGGAGATGCTGCCGTAACTGTGGGTGTTGGAAAAATTTCAAAAGATGACGAAGAGCTTATAGCTTGCTCTAAAGATACACTATATCATGCTATAGACTATATAAAGGCAGGCATGAGATTTAAAGAATTAAGTTATGAGATAGAGAACTTCATACTCTCAAAAGGCTATGTTCCACTTAGAAGTTTTTGTGGTCATGGGTTAGGAAGAAAACCACATGAAGAGCCTGAAATACCAAACTATTTAGAGGGCAACAATCCAAAGCAGGGACCAAAAATAAGAAATGGTATGGTTTTTTGTTTAGAGCCTATGATATGTCAAAGAGAGAGTGAAGCAAAGATACTCGAAGATAAGTGGTCAGTAACTTCAACTGATGGTCTGCATGGAAGTCATTATGAGCATGCAGTAGCGATAGTTAACAACAAAGCAGAGATACTCTCAGTAGAGTAAAGTATAATTTTTGCGGAATTTACTTCCGTGAAAAGATGACAGTTAAAACGAAGTTCTCGGCGCAAGCCGTAGCTTTAGTAGAGCGTGAATTTTTGCGGAATTTACTTCCGTAAAAAGATGACAGTTAAGGAGAATATATGGCGAAAGCGGATGTTATTGAGATTGATGGCAAGGTTATTGAGGCACTTCCAAATGCAACTTTTAAAGTTGAAGTGCAAAATAGCCATGTGATACTATGTCACATTGCAGGAAAGATGAGGATGCATTATATAAAAATAATGCCAGGAGATAAGGTGAAGGTGGAGTTGACGCCTTACAGCTTAGACAAAGGTAGAATTACATATCGATATAAGTAAATTATTAGCTTATTTTGGGTATAATTCATACCTTTTGTAAAACTGTGTGAAGAAGAATTGAAAAAAAACCACTATTTTTTCAATTGTTGGTCTAGTATATTGCCATTTTAGACCAAACTAGTGTATAACAGCGATTAAAAAAGAGTGCAATTGCGAGGCACAAGTTTGCAGGAGCTACTAGTAGCTTCAAAAACTTGTAACGACTCAAGTGTACTTTTTTTAATCGTCCGAAGGATAAGTCAAAATCAAGCAACCTGTAAAGCATCTAGCTTTCAACTTAACTAGTTAGGTTATCAAGCTATCTACTTCACATCTTACTCGATTTTGACTTACTGTTATGCACTAGTTTGGTCTAAAATGGCAATAACATCGCTAAACCTGTGACAGTTTACTCAGTAGAGTTTAACTCTAAAAGCAGTGGAAAAAACAGAAAAAGGCTGAAAAATGAAAGTACGACCTTCTGTAAAGAAGATGTGCGATAAGTGCAAAGTGATCAAACGAAAAGGTGTCGTTAGAGTCATTTGCGTAAATCCAAAACACAAACAGAGACAAGGATAACCATGGCAAGAATTGCAGGTGTAGACCTTCCAAACAAGAAAAGAGTAGAGTATGCTTTGACATATATCTATGGTGTAGGCTTAACAAGCTCTAGAGCTATATTGAATGCTACTGGCATCTCATATGATAAAAGAGCTAGTGAATTAAGCGAAGAAGAGATAGCTTCTATCCGAAATGAATTACAGCAGCATTATGCTGTTGAGGGTGACTTGAGAAAAGATGTTGCCATGAACATAAAAGCATTGATGGATATGGGAAGTTATAGAGGTCTTAGACATAGACGAGGACTTCCTGTAAGAGGTCAAAAAACAAAAACTAATGCGCGAACAAGAAAAGGTAAGAAAAGAACCGTCGGCGCAAAAGCTAAATAGAGTCTCAAAGGGAAACAGATGGCAAAAAGAAAAGTAGCTAGAAAAAAAGTTGTTAAGAAAAATATTGCAAAAGGTATAGTTTTTATATCAGCAACATTCAATAACACTGTTGTGACTGTAACTGATGAGATGGGAAATGTTATAGCATGGAGTAGTGCAGGTAGCCTTGGTTTTAAAGGCAGTAAAAAGTCAACTCCATATGCAGCTCAACAAGCAGTTGATGATGCATTGGCGAAAGCAAAAGAGCATGGCATCAAAGAAGTCGGTATAAAAGTTCAGGGTCCAGGATCTGGTCGTGAAACTGCAGTTAAGAGTGTAGGTGCATATGAAGGAATTAGAGTAACTTTCCTAAAAGATATTACTCCATTGCCTCATAATGGTTGCAGACCTCCAAAAAGAAGAAGAGTTTAATTCTGATTGCAGAATAAAATAATTGATTATGTATAAAATTGGGAGAAATTATGGCAAGATATAGAGGACCAGTTGAAAAGCTTGAGAGAAGATTAGGCGTAAGTCTAGCTCTTAAGGGTGAGAGAAGACTTGCTGGCAAAAGTGCGCTTGACAAGAGACCTTATGCACCTGGACAACACGGTCAAAGAAGAACAAAAATTAGTGAATATGGACTACAGTTAAGAGAGAAGCAAAAAGCTAAGTTTATGTATGGCGTTTCTGAAAAACAGTTTAGAAGACTATTTTCAGATGCAAACAAATCAGAAGGAAATACAGGAACTAACCTTATTCTTTTGATCGAAAGAAGACTTGATAATGTTGCATATCGTATGGGTTTTGCGACAACAAGAAGATTTGCTAGACAGTTAGTAACTCACGGACATCTACTAGTAAATGGTAGAAAAGTAGATATTCCATCATATAGAGTTAAGCCAGGCGATAAAGTAGAAGTTCGTGAAAAATCAAAAAACAATCCTCAGATAGTTCGTGCCTTGGAGCTTACAGCTCAAACAGGTATAGTTCCATGGGTTGATATAGATACAAGCAAAGCTTTTGGAATTTTTACTAGAATTCCAGATAGAGAAGAAGTAGTTATACCGGTTGAAGAGAGATTGATCGTTGAACTTTACTCAAAATAAGGTAATATTATGGATAGTATAAAAACATCAGCGTATATGCCAACAGAGATCGAAGTAGAAAATATTTCTAAAAACAAGATTAAAGTTATAGCATATCCATTTGAATCTGGCTTCGGAGTTACACTAGCACATCCTTTAAGAAGATTGCTATTTAGCTCTACTGTGGGATTTGCTCCGATAGCTGTTAAGATAGAGGGTGTTACCCATGAGTTTGATAGTATAAGAGGAATGTTGGAAGATGTTGCTCTTTTTATAATAAATCTGAAAAATATCCGCTTCAAAATCAAAAATGATGAAGAGAGAGTAGTTTTGAATTACTCTTTTAGCGGTCCAAAAGAGATAAAAGGTAGCGATTTAAACAACGATGAAGTTGAGATTGTAACACCTGAAAATTATTTTTGTACTATCAATGAAGACGCTGAACTTAATTTTACAGTTATCGTAGAAAAAGGTATCGGTTATGTTCCTAGTGAAAATATCAGAGAAGATTTGGATGCTGACTTTATCGCGCTAGATGGCTTCTTTACACCTGTAAAGAAAGCAGTTTATGATATAGAAAATGTCTTAGTTGAAGATAATCCAAACTTTGAAAAAGTAGTTTTTACAGTTGAAACAGATGGTTTGATTACACCATTGGTAGCTTTTAAAAACTCTTTAGAAGCTATGTATTCACAAATGTCTGTTTTTAACGGCTTGCTAAATATAGAAGCAGTTGCAGTTGAAGAGACACAAAGTGTAAGTGTTGAACTTGGCAAATTACTACAGAGCGTAGAGGATCTAAACCTAAGCGCTAGAAGTTTTAACTGCTTAGATAGAGCGAACATAAAATTTATCGGTGAATTAGCATTGATGGACGAAAATGAACTTAAAAATCTAAAAAATCTAGGTAAAAAATCACTAGAAGAGATAAAACAAGTGATGGAAGATCTAGAATTTCCTGTAGGTTTCGAGTTTCAAGATGGAGCAAAAGAAGTGCTAGAAGAAAAAATTCAAGATTTAAAATCTGAAAAGAATGAGGGCTAAAAATGAGACATAAGCATGGATATAGAAAGCTAGGCCGTACTTCAACACATAGAAGTGCGCTTTTAAAAAATCTAGCAATCGCAATTATAAAATATGAAAAAATTGAGACAACTCTACCAAAAGCAAAAGAGCTTAGAGGATATATAGAGAAGTTGATAACAAGAGCTAGAAAAGGTGATTCTAACGCACATAGAGCTGTATTTGCATCTCTTCAAGATAAAGAGTGCACAAAGAGACTTGTAGAAGAGATAGCACCAAAGTATGTAGATAGAAATGGTGGCTACACAAGAATAATAAAAACAAGAACCAGAAGAGGCGATGCAGCCGATATGGCATTTTTAGAATTAGTATAAAATCAAAAGGAGACTATTTTTCATAGTCTCCAACTTCAAATAGACTTGCAAATATAGATACTCTGCAAAAAAATCTACTTCTTTTCAATTGACATACTATAAGTCGGAATTATTATATATAATTTATCTTTTGTAATTCAGTCGTTTTTAACCAAATATTAGACAAAATAAGAAAAAAATATCAGGATAAAGCATGATACCATTTTCAGATGAAGAATTAACCCCTGCAGTAGAGAAGTCTTTGGAAAAAGTTAAGCCTATGTTGGCTTTGGACGGTGGTGGTTTGACGCTGCTTGGCATAAAAAACGGAAAAGTTTTTGTTCAACTTCAAGGTGCTTGCCATGGGTGTGCGTCTGCTTCTCAAACACTAAAGTATGGCATAGAGAGACAGCTTAGGATTGACATTCATCCGGAAATCGAGGTCATAAGTATTCCATTGGGAACAGAATTTGATATCGAGGCACTCTAAAAAATATGAATCTACATGTAACGCTTGGTATTGATAGCTTTTACAAGAAAGATTATTCATTGGCTCTTTTTTATTTTTCATTGGTATTAGAAAAAGATCCCTTGAATGAAGATGCAAAGCTAGGTGCGATACTCTCTGACATGGCTAGTGAAAAAGAGGAAGAGGCAGTCGCATTACTAGAGTATTACCTTTTATCAAAAGAGTCTGACTATGAGGGAGAGAGGGTCAATATGCAAGAGATTATAGAGTTGATAGACAGTAGCGTAGAGTCTATATATACTCTAATCGAAGATAGGGAGTTAGAGAATGTAATTGCCCAAGAAAATGGCATTGAGTATGATGACTTTAAAGAACTTGTAAAAAACAGGGGCAACTTCACTCAAGCTTTTGAAGATATAATGTTTTCAACAAAAGTTTTGATTTCTAAAAAAGAGGATTTTATAGATTTTTTGGATAAGCTTATAGAAAATGGGTTTAAAGATATATCGCTAAACTACTTAGAAAGCGCTATTAGCGTGTTTCCAAATGACAAAAAACTTCGTTCATTAGTCACAAAAGCACAAGATTACTAATGAAACAAAATAACTATGAATTCTCCTTTATAACCGATGATTCATCAAAATGTACCAAAGAGAGTGCATTTTTTCTAACAAAATTAAATGAACGATACCTTGATGATGCAAAAAAGAGAGGTTGCACTCATATATTGGATGCGAGCGAAGTTTCCAAAATCATGGGCATAGAAGAGATAAAAATCATAGGAATTACCGGCACAAATGGCAAAACAACAACAGCGGCTGCCATCTACTCTATACTTTTGGATTTGGGAAAAAAGGTAGCGCTTCAAGGTACAAGAGGTTGTTTTATAAATGAGACTCAAATTGCACCAAAGGGATTGACTACACCTACTATTTTTCAAACGATGTTGCATATAAAAAGAGCGATTGAAGAGGGTTGTGAATATTTTGTGATGGAAGTAAGCTCTCATGCGATAGTGCAAAATAGGATAGATGGCTTGAAGTTTGAACTAAAAATTTTCACGAATGTCACTCAAGATCATTTGGATTATCATAAAAGTTTGGAAAACTATATCGATGTAAAAAGTAGCTTTTTTAGTGATGAGACACCTAAACTCATAAATAAAGATGATAAAAAGATAAAATTCAATACAAAAAATTGCAGAACCTATGGTATAGAAAACAGTGCAACATATAAAGTGATGGCATACACCCTAAATGACGGCATAAGCGCAGCGCTATCTAAGATAGAAAAGGTATATGAGTTTTCTAGTGATATGCATGGGTTTTTTAATCTCTACAATTTAACAGCAGCCATAAGCGCAGTAGATATGCTTCAAGTCGCATCAATGGAGGAGATTTGTGAAGCAGTTGAGAATTTTGCAGGAGTTGCGGGCAGGATGGAGATAGTAACAAAAGAACCACTTGTTATAGTTGATTTTGCTCATACACCTGATGGCATGGAGAAAGTACTAGATAGTTTCAAAAACAAAGATATCGTTGTTGTTTTTGGCGCAGGCGGAGACAGAGATAGAGACAAAAGAGCAAAGATGGGTTTTATCGCTAGTAAATATGCAAAAAAGATAGTCATAACAAGCGACAATCCAAGAAGTGAAGACCCAAAACAGATCATCAATGATATACTTGGAGGCGTGAAAAATTTAGAAAATGTAACTGTAGAAGTGAACAGAAAAAAAGCACTTCAAAAAGCTTTGCAGTGGCAAAATAGAGATGAAGTTTTGTTGGTCTTAGGAAAAGGTGATGAGACATATATGGAGATAAATGGTGAAAAAATTCCATTTGATGATAGAGAAATTTTGAAACTTTTGGCAAATAGCATTTCGTGAGGCTCAGACCGTAGGGAGGATTTGTCCTCTAAGAAATGCTATTTGCCAAAAGTTTTAAAAATATGATAAATTAGGATAAAATAGATGACATTCGAGATGTTATACAGTAAAATTCATAGAGCCGTCGTGAGTGATGCAAATCTTAACTATATAGGTTCGATTACGATAGATAGAGATTTGATGGATGCAGCTAAACTTAGAGTTGGACAAAAAGTAGAGATAGTCAATATAAATAACGGCGAAAGATTTAGCACTTATGTGATAGAAGGTGCCAGAGGGAAAAAAGAGATTTGCCTCAATGGAGCAGCAGCGAGAAAAGCAGAGATCGGAGATAGGGTTATCATCATCTCGTATGCTAGCATGAGTGAAGAGGAGCTTGAGAGTTTCAAGCCATCAGTGGTTCTTGTGGATGAAAATAACCACATAGAAGAGATAAGAGATTTTGTAGGATAATAAAATGTTTGAAAATATGGATTTCTCCAAGATGGGAGAGATGTTGGAGTTGGCGCAGAAACAGGCAAAGAAGATGGAAGAGGATGCAGGAAATAAGGAGTTTACCGCAAAAAGTGGTGGTGGACTTGTAAAAGTGAGTCTAAATGGACATGGTGAAGTTATCGATTTGAGTTTTGATGATTCACTGCTTGAAGATAAAGAGTCTTTGCAAATTCTTTTGATGAGTGCGATAAATGATGCTTATAAAATGGTGGAAGAAGATAAAAAGATGGCAGCATCACAAATGCTCGGCGGTTTAGGCGGTTTGGGTAAATAATATAAGGAGTTTTTATGAAAATCCTGTTGAGTCTAATTTTTGGTATAAATCTGCTTTTTAGTGCTAGTTTTGTATATCCAAATTTCAAGCAGTGTTATAGAAAGGATATCAAATCTATCGTATATTTTGGAGATACAAAAGCTATAGCTATCTCTAAACATTATGCTGTGGCATATCTAAAAAAGAGACCAAAATACCCCTTTGTAAAACATGACCCTTTTTTGGATCTATATCTTTTTTATAGTCAAAAACCACTACACCCCGTAAGATTAAAAGATACAGACAAGCTAAGCCTAGGTGAGTGGCTTGCAAGCATAGATGAAAATTCACTATATGTCGGCAACTTTGCTAAAAGAGGTCAGGGGCTAGATATATTTTTTAAGCAAAACAGTAAAACCCCGCCAAATAGTATGATCACATGTCTGTGCTGCGATGTTTATGGCGTTGGCATGGGAGATGGAAAATTTATATCATCAAAGTTTATAAAAAGATTTTTACACTCTACGGATATATTTTATGGAGACATAGGCGTTAGGTTTGATAAAAGAGGTAAGAGCGTGATAGTACTCTCTGCAAATCCACTATTTCCTCATCAGCTACTAAAGCGCGGTGATATAATCAAAAAGATAAATGGCAAAAAAATTAACTCGATAGAAGATGCGCAAAATATAATCCTTTTTCAAAAGAGAAACAGTGTTATCAAAGTGAAATTTTTGAGAAATGGAAAGCTACGAACAGCAAAGATAAAAGTACAAAAAAGATTTGGCGGTGGCGAACTGAGCGATACATTTTTGGAGACTAAAGGTCTGTTTTTTGATAAAAACTTAAAGATTTTGGCTATATCAAAAGGCTCGTTTGGAGAGAAACTTGGCTTAAAAATAGGCGATAAACTACTCGAGGTCGATGGAAAAAGTGTGAAAAACGAGAATGAAATCAAATATATATTTTCAAAATTAAAAAACAAAGAGATTAGTCTTCTCTTTGATAGAGATAATTTTCAATTTTTTGTAAAGGTGCCTTTGTAGATATGCAAGAGAAAATTTTAAAAGAGTTTGAAGAGTATTTAGAGAAAAATCTACCTGCCATAGAGGGTTTTCATCCCCATTTTCAGCGAGCATTGGGCGAGATTTTGTTGGCTGGTGGTAAAAGATTTAGACCTATGTTACTTTTGAGTGTGGTTGATGTTTGCGCACCACTTTTACTTAGAAATTCATTTCCAGTCGCTCTTGGAGTCGAAATGTTGCATACCTACTCTTTGATCCATGATGATTTGCCAGCCATGGATGATGCAGACCTTAGAAGAGGACACCAAACCCTACATGTAGAGTATAACGAAGTGACAGCCATATTAGCAGGAGATGCGCTAAATACAGATGCTTTTTATATGATTGCAACTGCCCCATTAAGCGACAAAACAAGAGTCGAATTGGTAAAAATCTTGGCACAAAATGGCGGAAGTGGCGGTATGGTGATAGGTCAGGCGATTGATTGTGAGTTTGAAGGGCAGATTTTAAAACAGAGTCAATTAGAATTTTTGCACTTAAACAAAACAGCAAAACTTATAGCTGCTTCCCTGCTGATGGGCGCTGTTATCTGTGAGCTTGATGAAAACTCAAAAGATGCGATATATAGTTTTGGTTTAAAGTTGGGTCTTCTGTTTCAGATTCAAGATGACATCATAGACGCAACTCAGAGCAAAGAGGAAGCAGGCAAGCCGACAGGAAACGATGAACAAAAAAATTCGTTTGTAAATCTTTTAGGGTTAGATGAAGCTTTAAAATACAGAGACAATGCGTTGGAAGCTCTACATGCAGAGTTAAAAAAATTAGATAAAAAATTAGCCGAAAGGTTAAATACTATAGTAAAGGGATACTTTGGATAATTTAGAAATGTTACAAAAACAGGCAGATACGATCAGATTTCTTTGTGCAGATATGGTGCAAAAAGCAAACAGTGGACACCCAGGAGCCCCTATGGGATTGGCAGATATTGTCACAGTTTTAAGCAAACACTTAAGACACAACCCGAAAGATCCAAAATGGTTAGATAGAGACAGATTGGTCTTTAGTGGTGGACATGCCTCCTCTTTGATTTACTCATTTTTGCATTTGAGCGGATATGATATAAGCCTTGAAGATTTAAAAAACTTCAGACAATTAGGTAGTATTACTCCAGGACATCCAGAGTATGGGGATGTTCCAGGAGTTGAGATCACAACAGGACCGCTGGGTCAAGGTGTTGCAAATGCAGTTGGTTTTGCTATGGCAGAGAAGATGGCACAAAGCAGACTAAATAGTGAAACAGCGAAGATAATAGACCATAAAGTATATGCTCTTTGTGGGGATGGAGACTTGGAAGAGGGCATTAGTTATGAGGCTTGTGCGCTAGCAGGACATTTAGGATTGGACAATCTGGTTCTCATCTATGATTGTAACTCAATAACCATAGAGGGAGACACACAATTAGCTTGGAGTGAAGATGTCAAGATGCGTTTTGAAGCTCAAGGCTGGCAAGTTTCACGCATAGATGGTCATGATTATGAAGAGATAAACGAAGTGTTAGAAAATGCAAAAAACCAAACCAAACCATATCTCATAATAGCAAAAACCATCATAGGAAAAGGTGCGGTTGGGCTAGAGGGAACTAGTGCGACTCACGGGGCGCCATTGGGTGCTGAAGTGATAAGAGAGTCTAAGATAAAAGCAGGATTTGACCCTGACAAAGAGTTTTTCGTTAGTGATGATGTCAGAGCTAGATTTGAATGCGCAGTTGAAAAGGGAGACCTAGCACAACGGGAGTGGAAGAAACTTTTAAATGAAGCGCCATATATAGAGCAAAATGAAGCCCTAAAAGCACTTTTAAATCCAGATTTTTCCAAGATAGATTGGCCTAGTTTTGAAGATAGCAGTATGGTTGCTACTAGAGACAGCAATGGACAGATTTTAAATGCCATCGCAAGAGCGATTCCAGGTTTTGTTGGCGGAAGTGCGGATTTGGCACCATCAAATAAGAGTTTTCTAAAAGATATGGGCTATTTTCCAGATGGTAGAAATATCCACTTCGGTATCCGCGAACACTCTATGGCAGCCATCACAAATGCTATAAGTTTATATGGTCTTTTTATCCCTTTTAGTTCCACATTTTTTATATTTAGCGACTACCTAAAGCCAGCAGCTAGACTTTCAGCACTCATGAAGATACAAAACTTTTTCGTTTGGACTCACGATAGCATAGGCGTTGGAGAAGATGGACCAACTCATCAGCCTATAGAGCAGTTGAGCCAATTTAGAGCAATGCCAAACTTCTATACATTTCGCCCAGCAGATGCAAGTGAAAATGTAGAGTGTTGGAAAAAAGCACTCAGCATGAAAAACTCACCATCAGCTTTTGTTCTCTCTCGCCAAAAACTTCAGACTCTAAAAGCAGGCGAAGTAGAGTTTGGAGAAGTAGCAAAAGGTGGATATTTGGTTAAAAAAAGAGAAAATGCAACTCTTACGATCATAGCAAGTGGAAGTGAACTTATGCCATCACTAAAAGCAGCCTGTCATCTGGAGTTAGCAGGCATAAATGCAAATGTAGTAAGTGTGCCTTGTTTTGACCTTTTCGTAGAGCAAGATAAAAGCTACATAGACAAAGTAATCGACCCAAAAACAAAAGTTCTAACCGTAGAAGCAGCAAGTGGAAACGAGTGGTATAGATTTGCAGACGCCGTTCTAGGAATGACAACTTTCGGAGCAAGTGCTCCCGCAAATGAACTTTTCAAAAAGTTCGGCTTCACCATAAAAGGCATAAAACAAAGAGCCATGAGCCTAATGAACAAAGAGTACATAGAAACAGAAGCAAAAGGCGAAAAGATATAGATATCAGGGTTTGGGATTTTGAAAAAATCAAAATTCAAACCCTGACCCCATTGTTCCATTGTTCCACCATAAAAAATCAAAAAAAGAAAGCCATCTCTATCAGAGTATCCCAAAATGATATCTATGAATTAAAGAAAAAAGCTTTACAAAATGGTGTGCCTTATCAAAATATCATTCAGATGCTTATACATCAATTTGCTTCCAATAAAATTCAGCTTAATATTTAAAATGCCGCAGATTGTGAATTTTAAATTTTTAAAAAGAGGGAGTGATTCTCTTTGTGACATATTGATGGATTAGCGAGGAGAGTATCGTCTGATATGGGATATTCATCTCGGCACTTTTTCTTTTGAGCATTAGCATATCAAATTCAGGAATGCGAATATTTACATTTTTTGTCTTTTTTAGGAAATTTTTTGCAGCCATTTTTGCTTCCAATACCTCCTCTTCGAAATCTTCTACTCTTTGAAATTCATCAACATTATCAACAGCTTCTAAAAGTTCTAATTCATATTTATCCATTTTCATGGTGATCTCCTGTATATAATTTATGCATTTTTCTACTAGGAACTATAGTTTTTAAAAATATCTCATCACCCTCTTTTACAAAAGGTATCATATGCACATAGTTTTGAAGCACAATTATATATATGTGTTGTTTAGGATACTTCTCTTGATTTGGATGTTTGATGATGTCTAGAATATTGTCATCATAGATTTGTGCAATTACATCTTCAAAACAGACACCCCGTTCTTTTTTAAGAAGTTTATTTTTTTCTAAGTTCCATTTAAAGTTCATGTTAAATTATATTACAAAAAGTATTAAATGTCAATACTAATCTGGTGCAAGGTCATAATCCACCGGTCCACCTTCTAGTGTTTTTAGAAAGGCTATTATTTGGCTTATCTGTTTTTTGGATAGTGTGATTCCTAGTTGGTGTTTTGCCATTATGCGGACTACCTCTTTTAGCTCTTTTACAGCCCCATTGTGGAAGTACGGGGTGGTTCTTGTTATGTTTCTTAGGATTGGAACTCTGAATTTGAAAGCACCATTTTTGCCATGAAATCCACCTGTGTCTTTAAAGGGATATGGGGATGTTTTTTTACTTATAGATTGAAACTTAAACTTAGAAAATTGCACATGATTGTTTACAAAAATGGAGATAGGTATGATAAATCCATCGTATCTTCTAAGTGGAAATTTTTGTATGCTTTGACCGCCGACACTCATGCCTGTATGGCAACCTTTGCATCCTAGATTTATAAATAAAGAGAGGCCCTTTTTTGCTTTTAAGCTGATCGCACTGTTGTTTCCGTCTAAGAAATCATCAAAACTTCCGCGGGTTAGCAGTGTCCTCTCGTAAGCTCCGATTGCTTTGGTGATATTTGTAAACGAAACGCCAGTTTTTGGAAACAGCTCTTTTAGTGTTTGAGCATATAGCTCGTTTTGTTTTACTCTAGCGATGACCTCTTTTGGAGTCATATTCATCTCAAAAGGTGCTTGTATCGGACCTTTTGCTTGATCTTCTACGCTCGGACTTCTGCCGTCCCAAAACTCTCTTTTGGCTAAAGCTGCATTTAAAACGGTTGGTGAATTCAAATGTTTTGGATTTTTCTGATTATGATAGCCTATAGCGGTTGGTCGATTGTCATCTCCACCATCTTGGATTAAGTGGCAAGAGGCGCAAGTGATAGTCTCGTCCCTAGATAAAATAGGATCAAAAAATAGTGAACGACCAAGGCTAATCTTCTCAAAGGAGAGAGGGTTATCAGGAGTATCTACAATTTTCTTTGCATCTTCCCATTTCGCAGGAATCGCAGCCAACCCATGTGAGAGTGCCTCTTTTCTCAAGGCATTATCATCTATCTTTATATCTCTGCTTTTTTCATTTGGTATAAAATCTCCAACATTAAAAAACAGCAATAGCATAACTAGTGATATAAAAATGATGATTATCTGATTTTTCATGCTTTATTATAACATATTTTTGTGTAGCAAATGTGCTATAATGTCATAAAAAAATATAAGGATTTACTATAAAAACGATAGGATTATTAGGCGGTATGAGTTGGGAGAGTAGTGCTACTTATTATGAGATCATAAACCGATATTCAAACTCCATCTTAGGTTCGCAAAACAATGCAAAATCCATCATGGTAACTGTTAATTTTGATGAGATAGAGAAGTTGCAACATGCTGATAAATGGGAAGAGGCTACGGATATTCTCATCAAAGCTTGTCAAAATCTTCAAAAAGGCGGGGCGGATTTTATAGTTATTTGCACAAATACAATGCATAAACTTTTACCCCAAATATCTCTACATGTAGAGCTCCCATTTTTGCATATCGCAGAGGCTACGGCTAAGGAGATCAATGCAAATAACCATAAAAAAGTGTTGCTATTGGGTACAAAATTTACCATGCAAGAGGATTTTTATAAGCAAAAAATCGCAGAAGCCGGTATCGAAGTTGTTGTGCCAAACATTGAAGATATGGAGTTGGTGCATAAGGTTATATATGGTGAATTATGTTTAGGAAGCGTAAAAGATAGCTCCAAAGATGCTTTTTTGAAGATCATAAAACGTTTCAAAGATATAGATGGTGTCATTTTAGGTTGTACTGAGATTGGTTCGTTGATCAAGCAGAGTGATTTAGATATAAAAGTGTATGATACGACTATCATCCACGCAAAAGAGGCTGTAAGGATGGCATTGTGAGAAAAAAAGTTATAATTTTTGATTTGGACGGCACACTTCTTGACACTCTCGAAGATATCGCTTCTAGCGTGAACTATGTACTTTCAAAGTATAAAAAAGAGCCGATAGAAGTAGAAAAATACAGATGCCTAGTAGGCAATGGTGCTTTAAAATTGATACAAGATGTTTTGCCGCAAGAGAGTGAGGAGAGTATAAAAGATGCTCTATCAATCTTCGAGAAGCACTACGCCACCCAATACGATAAAAATACAAAATTATATGAGGGTATTGCCAAGCTTTTGACATTTTTGCAAAAAAGAGGTGTGAAGATGGCGATTTTATCGAATAAACCGGATAGTTTTACCAAGCTTTGTGCCCTGAAATATCTGCGAAATTGGAAATTTGAAGTAGTTTACGGCATCAGAGATGGAGTGCCGAGAAAGCCAGACCCAGCAGGAGCTTTTGAGATTATGAAAGAGCTTCAAGTTGAGCCTAAAGAGTGCTTGTATATGGGTGATACCAAAACAGACATGATAACAGCAAAAAGTGCAAATATAGACTCGATCGGAGTCTTATGGGGCTTTAGAGACAAAGAGGAGTTGGAGCAAAACGGAGCTAAATATATCGCAACAAGCCCAAGTGAGACTATCAAGATGCTGAGTGAGATAGTTTGATGATTTTTTCAAAAAGCGTAAAAAGAGAGAACTATTTCCTTTCACAACCTCACCAGCCATTTTTTCTTTTAGGTATCATAAATGCCGTAGTTTTTATGAGTCTGTTTGCTCTGGCTTACAGATCTTTGGTGGATATAACTATTAGCGTTACATTTCTTCATGTATATAGTCTTATGTTCTTGGTTTTTAGCAACTTTTTTACCGGTTTTTTGTTCACAACATTTCCAAGATTTAATCAAGCCCAGATCGTTCATAAAAGCTACTATCTGAAGATATTTTTTGCTAATGTTATCTTTGAGTTTTTATTTTTGGTAGGAATATTTAGCTCGATTAATCTGGTAAAAATAGGGCTGTTTGCTCTTTTGGTTTCGCATCTCTTTGTTGTTGGAAAACTATATCTTATCTTTAAAAATGGCAAAAGCATAAATAAAAAAGATTCTTTTTGGATTTTAATAGCAAACTTTTTTGGGCTTTTGGGTGAAGCACTTTTTCTGCTCTATTTGTTTGGTATCTTGGATTTAAGATTTGCTATAAATATCTCGTTTTACATGTATCTTATATTTTTGACTTTTAGTGTCGCTCAAAGAATGATACCTTTTTTCTCACACTCTTTAGAGCCGAAAGATCCTAGGTTTGTAGGTATGATATTTACTCTTTTTATCTTTAAAACTATAGCAAGTTTTTATGATACACTCGGCTATGTGAAAATTTTTGAAGCTATTTTGGATCTGTGTATAGGGATATATATGTTAAGAGAGTTTTTAAGATGGAAACTTCCTTCGTTTAACTCTCCGGCGATTTTGTGGGTTTTGCATCTTGGTCTTTTTTGGCTACCTGTTGCTTTTTTGATCTCTGGTTTAACTCTTTTGGTTGAGTCTGTTTGGGGTATAAATTTCTATTTTATGGGTATTCATTTTTTATCACTTGGATTTCTAAGTACAGTTTTTGTGGGATTTGGAACAAGAGTTATACTTGGGCATTCGGGACAGCCTCCTCATACAGATAGCTTTGCAAAAAATATATTTTTATTTGTGCAGGTAGTTTTACTTTTAAGGGTGTTGTACAGTGTAAGTATAGCTTTTGATTTAAAGTTGGAACCACTTTTTGATATATCTGTCACAGCATGGCTGATTTTATTTATAGTTTGGGGCTTGAGATATGGAAAAATGTTGGTTTATAAGAAAAACATTTGAGCCTTTTGGCTCAAATGTTCGAGAGCTTAGCAACCCATAGAAGCATCGCCTGATGAGTCTGCTTGTGGTGAATCGCCACCATCTGCTTGGTATTTTTCATCCATCGCATTTTTGTAGCATACATACCCTTTTTGGCTTTTTGGATCAGCTTGTATAGCTAATTTCGCATATTTTATAGCATTTGGTATATCTTCATTTTCCAGTGCATCATCTGAAGCATTTACATACTTCATCACTATTGCATCTCTTTTGGCTAACATTTTTGCGCCATTGTTTGCTGACACATAAGAAAGTATCGAAGCTGCTATCAGTAAAACTATGCCGACTATTATCGAAAGTTTTTGCATTATTGTTTCTCCTTTTTATCTCTAATCGATTTCATTGTATTCATAAAAATGGCTAAAAAAGCACCTAAAAATATAGTAACAAGTAAAGATGAGGTATATATATCTCCTCCAATCAAGTCAGAAATAGTAAATCTCCCGACATATCCGCTATTTGCAAAATCTGAAATAGAGTCGTAGATATCGAAGTAAAAGTACATTCCACACAGTAGCCCTAGCATAAAAACAGCTGCGTCAATCTTGCCAGACGCAAAACCAACTACAGCAGTTCCAGGGCACCATCCAGACATAACCATTGCTCCACCAAACAGGACTCCTCCAAGCAGATAAGGCCATATATAAGTTTCTGGTATAAATACTTGAGTATAATCCAGCCAGCCAGCATAAGAAGCTATGACTATCAGGGTCGCGCATGTTACGATGGCTGAAACGATAGTTTGTGAAACTTTTAAGTTTTTGAAGTAAAATATCGGTGCTATATGTTTTGAGCTTCCAAACCCTGTTCGCTCCAAAACTACACCAAATAAGATACCAATTATCAAGCCATACAGCAGATTTTGATTGCTGTCTATCATGCCGGTTGTAAAAAGTGGATACATAGATAAACCTTCTTATATTCCCCACTGTTTTTTAAACAGTGGTGCTATTATAAAGCCTGTACCAAACGCAGCGAGCATAAAGATCCAACTGCCTACGCTAAAAGTCGCAGCGCCATCGAGTGCTTGACCACTTGTACAACCCCTGGCAAGTCTTGTTGCTCCAGCCATGATAAAACCACCTACAAAAGCAAAAAAGAGTCTTTTGTAAGTAGGGTAGTTATATGCTTTATCTATGCCTTGCTTAACCCTTCCTGCAAGTATAGCGCTTAAATATCCGCCTAAAAATATACCAAATACTTCAACAACCGTCCAATTTGCCAGAGCATTTCCCTTGCCAAGATATTTTGCAACATATAGATTATTTGCAAAAGAAGAGTCATATAGATATGTAATTTGAGCTGTGATTCTTGAAAATGCACCGCTTGCACCCATACCTTGACCAGCAACCATAAAACTAATAAATAGCACAATACCAAGTATAACACCAGATACTAGAGGGTTCCAATAACCATCTTTACTGTTCATAAAATTCCTTTAAATATTTGATTAAATAAGTTTTTATTATAATATAACTAATATAAAGCTTTCTTTAAAGTGTAATAATTTTATTTCTTTACTCTATATAAAACCAATAATAAGTAAACAAAAAGATATTTTTGGATAGAATGAAACGCTATAAAATTAAGTTAGGTAAAGTAATGATATATGAACACGAGATACCAGTAGGGAGTAAACTCTACTTTGGTGATAGTGCAAAACTAAAAAGAGAGATAGAGAGTGTTGCTAGTGAGATATTTTCCAAAAAGGGTTTTGGAGAGATTGTTACACCTTTTTTATCTTACCACCAACATGGAAGTATCGCAGAAAAAGAGCTTATAAGATATGCAGATAGTTCTAACCATATAGTTTCACTCAGGGCAGACAGCACGATGGATGTTGTCAGATTGATGAATAAAAGACTTGGGCGAAGCATAACTCAGGATAGATGGTTTTATATACAACCTGTTTTTAAGTTTCCTAGTTTTGAGATAAACCAGATAGGCTCAGAGTTTGTCGGAGCTAAAAGTTTGGATTTTGCCATAGAGATAAGCGGGTTGGTGTTTGGTGAGTTTTCGCTTAAGCCTCTTTTGCAGATATGTGATATAAATATACCAAATATTTTAGCCAAAAAGTTTGAGTTGGATATCTCTGTTTTTGAAAGAAGCGAGATACAAAAACTTTTTGCTCTTGGTATTCCTTGGCTAGATAAATTGGTCAAAACTCAAACTTTAGAGCAGTTAAACGAAGTGATACAAATAGCACCGCAAGAGATAAAAAATGAGCTTATCAAGATGAGAGAGATGAGTAAAGAGATCGAGTATGACAGAGTTGTTTTTTCGCCTTTGTACTATGCTCGTATGAGATATTATGATGGACTCTTTTTTAGATTTATCGAAAAAAATCTAACCTTGGGGCTTGGTGGATTTTATGAGTGCGATGGAGTAAAATCGGCAGGATTTGCTCTTTATACAGATGAAATTATAAAAGAAAAAGTAGGAAAAGATGGCGAATAAAGCAGATTTGATAGTTGGAATCCAATGGGGCGATGAGGGAAAAGGTAAAATTGTTGATTTGATGGCGCAAAAATATGCCGTAGTATGTAGATATCAAGGCGGACATAACGCAGGACACACGATAGTAGTAGGAGATAAAACTTTAGCTCTTCACCTTATACCATCAGGCGTTCTTAATGAAAAAGCTATAAATATCATAGGAAATGGCGTTGTAATCTCTGCTGAAGCTTTGATAGAAGAGATGAAGCAGTTTGGAGATTTGCGAGGCAGACTCTTTATCAGCGATAAAGCACATATGATTTTAGACCATCACATACTCATAGACCAAGCAAGAGAGAGGCTAAGAGGTGCAAAAGCAATCGGCACTACCGGCAGGGGCATAGGACCAGCTTATGGTAGCAAGATAGAGAGAAGTGGACATAGAATCGGCGAGTTAAAAGACACGGAAAAATTGGCTAAAAATTTGGTAGAGTATTTTGAAACATATAGAGCGATTTTTGAAGCTATGGATATAGTAACCCCGGGTTTTGATGAGTTAAAAGAGGAGTTGGACGGTTTTGCAGAGGCGCTTTTACCTTTTGTAGAAGATACAACCTCGCTTGTATGGAGTTCATTGGACGAGGGCAAAAAAGTGCTTTTAGAGGGTGCACAGGGAACACTTTTGGATATCGACCATGGTACTTATCCTTTTGTGACAAGTTCATCAACTATAAGTGCGGGTGCGTGTATAGGGCTTGGTTTAAGTCCGAAAGACATAGGAAATGTTACAGGAATTGTCAAGGCATACTGTACGAGAGTCGGAAATGGACCTTTTCCAACGGAAGATTTGGGAGAAGATGGCAAGAGATTGGGCGAAAATGGTCATGAGTTTGGAACGACAACAGGGCGAGCTAGAAGATGTGGTTGGTTCGATGCAGTGGCAGTCAAGTACGCTAGTCGTATAAACGGGTGTGATCAACTCTCTCTCATGAAACTTGATGTACTTGATGGATTTGAAAAAGTGAAGATTTGCACAGCTTATGAGATAGATGGCAAGAGGGTAGAGACACTTCCTGAGTCGCTTGAAAATATCACTCCTATTTACGAAGAGTTTGATGGATGGAGTGGTTCCAAAGGGGCAAATAGATATGAAGATTTACCTAAAAATGCGAAAGACTATGTCAAAAAGATAGAGGAGATAACAGGCACAAAAGTAGGTCTTATCTCAACAGGACCAGATAGAGATGAAACTATCTTGATGTAAGATATTTGAAATATGTCGGGCATATTTTTAAAAATTTCTAAAATCAATAAGCAAAAATTAGATAGGATAGAGAGTGAACTTTTTATAATCAAATCAGAGATGAAGAGGATAAGCAGAGAGATACAACGAATCTATCTGTCTGTAGATGAGCTAGTAACTCCACAAACTGGAAGCGTAAAAGAGCTGGTGGAGTTTCAAGCTAGAAGAAGAGTTTTAAATACTCAAAAAGATATATTTACAAAAGAGTTGCATCAGAAAGATTTGGAGTTGGCGCAGAAGCAACAAGAGTATAAAAAAGCCAAACTTGAGTATGAAAAGATAAAGTATCTACACGAAGAGGAGCTTAAAAAAAAGCTTCAAAAGATAAAAAAAGATGAGCAAAAAGAGTTAGATGAGATATCTACGATGTTGCATAAAAGGAGTAGAGATTGAGAAAGATTTTTTTAGTATGTTCGCTTGTAGTTTTTGTAAATGCGGCTACGGTTGATTGTAATCAAGTATTTCAAGCTAGAAAATCAGAACTACTGAAAAATATAGAGAGAATAGACGAATCAAGACAATCTCTAGAAGCACTAAAAGCTGCCACAAATGCGCTTTTTGAAAAGCAAAAAGCTCACATAAATGAAGAGAATAAAAAACTAGATGAGAGAAAAGCAAAGCTAGATAAGCAGAAGAAAGATATACAAAACCTGATAGCCCAAAACAAAAAACTCTTAGAAATCATAAAAAGTGCAAAAAATGACAAAATAAGTGAAACTTATACCAAGATGAAAGACTCAGCAGCAGCAAGTGTTTTTGAAGATATGAATACAAACGAAGCTTCAGCTATCATTTTCACTCTACCCGCAAAAAAGATATCGAAGATTTTTGCCAAGATGGATCCACAAAAAGCATCCAAAATCACACTAAGACTCAGACAGGGTCCCCCATTTGATACAAATTCTACCAAAAGATAGCTCTAATTGAGTATCTTTACAATTTTTGCTTTTATCGCAGCAGCATTTGTATTTATGGCGACACCGGGACCTGGAACTTTGGCAGTCATCTCAAAAGCTCTTAGTTCAGGGTTTAAACATGCAATCTTCATGTCGATTGGCATGGTTTTAGGCGATATAATTTTTCTGCTTTTAAGTATATTCGGCTTAGGAGTGATCGCAAGTACATTTTCTACACTTTTTATCATCATAAAAATTATCGGTGGTATTTACTTGGTATATCTTGGCTTTAAAATATTTATGGCTAAAACTTCTCATTTTGACGTAGCCTCTCAAAAAAACAGCACACTTTTTTTGGATTTTACCGCAGGATTAGCTATAACTCTAAGTAATCCAAAAGTCATAGTCTTTTATGTCGGTTTCTTGCCCACTTTTATAGACCTTTCAAAGCTAAATGGAAGTGATGTAGTTCTGGTTGTCTTTTTGGTGCTAGCAACACTTAGCAGTATACTTTTTTTCTACGCATATTTCGCATCAAGAGCAAAAGAGTTAATCAAAAAACCAAAAACACAGATGATACTAAATCGCACCGCAGGAGGAGTTATGGTGCTAGTAGGATGTTTTTTGATTTTCAAATAGCTCTACATGTAGAGCTATTTTTGTGACATTTTTTGCTATAAACAGATATTTACCTTACTTTAGATAGAATACATAAGTACCTAGCCAAGAGACACACCAACTAATAGCAAAAAGAGAACGGTGCGAGTACAAGGCAGATTTTAGTAGGACTACCCGTAGGTAATTCAAGAAAATCTAACGCAGTAATCGTGCCGTTATCTTTTCGCCCGTAGGGAAGCTCAAAAAGAGCACATCTGACTTCGTTAAAAACTTTTGATGTACAATAAGTACACCTACAAGTTTTTGCCTTGCATATGCACTCTTTTTGAACTTCTATTAGTTGGTGTTTCTCTTGGCTAGGTACTTAAAAATAAAAAAGTAAGGTTGAGTGATGAAAGTTAGATTGCCTCATGCTCCCTATATTGCAAATAAAATCGCAATTGATATGTTAAATAGTGGATTTATAAAATTGTTGCAAGGCTTAGAGCCGATTGCTAAAATCTCTAGAGAAATCTTAGAAGAAGATATAAAAAAAGAGATAGCTCTTGAAGAGAGAGTTGATGATATACTCGATGACAACGATGATGAGATAGAGTTTCGCCAAGTTGATAGAAGAAGTATGTTTTGGCTTATAAAGAAAAAACTTGCCAAAGAGTATGGTGTGATTTTATCCTATGAAGATAGATTTAGTGATGTTTCGCATAAAATTCTCGAGACTCTTTGGAAAGATGATCTTATAGATTATTCCGTCTCTGAAAATAGAGTAAAAAATGTTATATATACCTCTATCGAGAACTATTTGGAAAATTTTGAGGGTATAGAAGATGCTGTGGCTGACCAAATCGAAAACTATAAGAGAAAGCTTATACCAGGCTCAGTTGAGTATGATATGGTTTTTGAAAAACTCTATGAAGAGGAGCTGAAGAGAAGAGGCATGGCATTATGAGTTTGAAAAAAGCATGGATATATATCGAAGATGGTACTTTTTTGGAAGCTAGTAGTTTCGGCAGTGAGGGAACTAGAGTCGGTGAGATAGTTTTTAATACATCCATGAGTGGTTATCAAGAGATCATGAGCGACCCTAGCTATGCTGGACAATTTGTTGTTTTCACTATGCCTGAAATCGGAATCGTCGGTGTTAATGATGATGACATGGAGAGTAAACGCATACATGCTAGTGGTATGATTGTGCGAAGTTTCAATAAAAACTACTCCAACTTTAGAGCTCAAGATTCATTGGACAATTTTTTAGAGAAAAATGAAGCTATAGGGATTTGTGATATAGATACTAGATATCTGACAAAAAATATCAGAGACTTTGGTGCAAAGATGATGATCGCTTCAACTGAAATTTCAAACAAAAATGAACTTAAAAAGATACTAGAGTCATATCCACGCATTGAAGAGGTGGATTTTATACAAGAAGTAAGCACAAAAGAGGGTTACACACATAAAAGTGGCTCTTGGGATGAGAGAGAGTTAAGATATAAAGAGATCAAAAAAGAGCCTAAAAAAAAGGTTATAGTTGTAGACTTTGGCGTGAAAAGAAATATACTAAATGAGCTTTGTGAAGTTGGACTCGAAGTTGAGGTTATTCCTAGTGATTTTGATGCAGAGAGTTTGATAGCAAGATACAAAGATGCACAGATGGATGCGATTTTTCTCTCAAATGGTCCGGGAGACCCGATGTACTACAAAAAAGAGGTTGCCAAGATAAAAAAATTGGTAGAGGCTAAAATCCCTATGTTCGCTATTTGCCTTGGACATCAGCTTCTTAGCATCGCACATGGTCATCCAACATATAAGCTGGCTTTTGGTCAGCATGGTGGAAATCACCCTGTGAGAAATGAGCACAGCAGAGTGGTCGAGATAACAGCGCAAAACCATAACTACAATGTGCCTGAGTCTATATGCAAAATCGCAAAAGTAACACATATAAATCTCTTTGATGATACGATAGAGGGCGTTGTTTATAATGACGAGCCGATATTTTCAGTACAACACCATCCTGAAGCTAGTCCGGGACCACATGACAGTAAGTATATATTTGAAAAATTCGCAAAGAGTATATAAGAGGAAAATTCTATAGATACTATAAATTTTACCACCATAATCATAGTAGCATTTTTGGGAAGTTTAGGACATTGTATCGGTATGTGCGGAGGTTTTATAGTAGCATACAGTAGCTCTAAAATTGATGCAAAATCTTCAAAAACAAGACAGCTCGTAAGTCATGCATTTTATAGTCTTGGAAGAATCTCATCTTATGTTTTGATAGGTATGGCTTCTGGATTTTTAGGAAGTGTTGTTGCTTTTTCTAAAACATCTATGGGGTACTTTTACTTTTTTATTGGACTTTTTATGGTTTTGATGGGTCTTTCATTGATGGGGAAAATCAGATTTTTGACCTCTTTGGAGTCTTCACTTGCTACAAACTCTTTTGTCAAAAAGATATTTTCAAGTCTGTTGCATTCTAAAAGTATATTTAGTTTTTACGGTCTTGGCGCATTAAATGGTTTCTTGCCTTGTGGATTAGTTTACTTTTTTGCAGTCTCAGCAGCTGCAACTGGCTCTGTTTTTTGGGGCGGGGTTACTATGTTTGTATTTGGTATCTCTACAATGCCTGCACTTTTAGGATTTGGATATATAGTCGGTTTTTTAAAAGGTGGCAGTTTTAGAGAGATAATGATAAAAATTGCTTCGATAGTGATCATGCTCTACGGTGTATATATGGCGTATCTAGGGTATATGTCAGCTATAAGTGGGCTAAAATGACCCTAGCTCAGTACAAAAGTGCGATAGAACAGAGCAATATAGTCTCTAAAACAGATATAAACGGTATAATAACTTTTGTAAATGATGAATTTTGCAAAATCTTTGAATACACCAAAGATGAACTGATAGGAAAAAATCACAATATAGTAAGGCATCCTGATGTTCCAAAGGAGATATTTAAATCTCTTTGGGATACGATTTTGGCCAAAAAAACATATAAAGCTATGGTGAAAAATCTCTCAAAAAACGGAAAGACTCTTTATGTAAATACTACTGTTATACCTATTTTAGATAAAAATGGGGAGATAGAGGAGTTTATAGCCATAAGGTATGATGTAACCGAAGCGATAGAGTTGTCAAAGCAGATGCAAGCCAAAGATAGATTTATGTTTCAACAATCAAGACTTGCCTCCATGGGAGAGATGATAGGCAATATAGCTCACCAATGGAGGCAACCTTTAAATGAGCTAGGCATCACGATTTATGATATGAAAAAGAGTTTTTCAAAGTGTAAAGAGGATGAGTTTTTGCAGAGTTATGAACACTCTAAAGATGTGATCAAAAGAATGTCGCATACCATAGAGGATTTTAGAAACTTTTTTAGTCCAAATAAAGAAAAAGAGAAGTTTCTTGTAAAAGATGCAATTGATGAGCTTTTGAGGATGTTGCAAGGAACTATCCAAAGACATGCTCTACATGTAGAGGTGAAACATCACAAGCAAGTGTGGATAGAGGGGTATTTCAATGAATTTACACAGGTTTTGTTAAATCTCATAAATAACTCAAAAGATGCTTTTAACCAAAGAAAGATAGAGGCAAGAGATATAAAGATAGATGTAAATATCAACCACGATAAAAATATAGTCATACTATTTAGTGATAATGCAAAAGGGATAGATGAAAATATAATAGATAAGATATTTGACCCCTACTTCACGACAAAACACTCGAGTCAGGGTACAGGTTTGGGGCTATATATGAGTGAAATGATAGTGACAAAAAGTATGAGAGGGAGCATAAAAGTTTGCAATCACGCAGACGGTGCAACTTTTGAGATAAAAATACCAGCAGGAGAATAATATGAGCAATTTATCAAATCTAACCGTTTTATTTGTTGAAGATGAAGAGAGTATAAGAACAGCATTGAGCAGAGCTATCAGTGACGAATTTAAAAAGTTCATTATGGCTCGTGACGGCAGTGAAGGTTTGAAAAAGTTTCAAAAATATAGACCGGATATCGTCATTACAGACATCATGATGCCTATAGTTGATGGACTTGAGATGTCTAAAGAGATCAAAAATATCTCCAGAGATACGCCCATCGTAGTGCTGAGTGCCTTTGATGAAAAAGAGAGATTGATGAGCGCTATAAATATAGGTATAGATAAGTACCTTATGAAGCCCATTGACACAGATGAACTTTTGAGTACGCTTGGACATATATCCAAAGATATACTATCCATTGATGATATGGTTGAACTAGGAAGAGGATATGCTTTTGATAAAACAGCTAGAGTTCTTGTGCAAGATGAAAAAATTATACCATTGACAAGAAAAGAGCTTCTGTTTATATCTATTTTGGTGAAAAATTTAGGGGCATTTGTCTTGCATGAAGAGCTTAAAAAGTATGTTTGGACAAACAAGAAGGTAAGCGATGCAGCCATAAGGACATTTGTAAAGAGAGTTAGGGAAAAGACAGATAAAGACTTTATACAAAATGTTCCTGGACTCGGATATAAAATTAACTTTTAAATTTAATATTTATTTAATACAAATTTAATCCTATTAAGCTTTTTTGTATTAAGTTTGTACTATAATTCTAATAATTATGTGATATTTGTGTGACATAAAAATATATTTTAGGAGGAATTGATGCAGTCTAGTAATGCGATTAACTATGACTATACAGTTGCAAAATACTTTACAATTTCAGCAATCGTGCTTGGAATTGTGGGTATGAGCGTGGGTGTTCTCATAGCATTTCAATTGGCTTTTCCAGAACTGAACAATCTATTTGGTGAGTATGGAACTTTTGGAAGGCTAAGACCTATACATACTGATGGTGTTGCGTTTGGTTTTACGGTAAGTGGAATCTTTGCTACTTGGTTCTATGTAGGGCAAAGAGTTTTAAAAGTTTCTATGGCAGAGTCAAAGTTTTTGATGTTTATAGGAAAACTACAGTTTTGGCTATATATTATAGGTGTGGCAGTAGCCGTTGTCTCTCTAGCTTTGGGTTATACTACTTCAAAAGAGTATGCTGAGTTTGAGTGGCCGGTAGATATAGCTATCGTTGTAGTGTGGGTTTTATGGGGCGTAAGTATCTTTGGTCTTATCGGAATAAGAAGAGAAAAAGTGCTTTATATCTCTGTTTGGTACTATATAGCTACATTTTTAGGTGTTGCTATGTTGTATGTTTTCAATAATATGGAAGTTCCAACATACTTTGTTTCAGGCATGGGAAATTGGTTCCACTCTGTTTCGATGTATGCAGGAAGCAATGACGCGATGGTACAGTGGTGGTATGGGCACAATGCGGTTGCATTTGTTTTCACAGTGCCGATTATCGCTATGATTTACTACTTTTTACCAAAAGAGTCAGGTCAGCCGGTATTTTCATACAAACTTTCACTTCTTAGTTTCTGGGGATTGATGTTTGTATATCTTTGGGCTGGTGGTCACCACCTTCTTTACTCAACTGTTCCTGATTGGGTTCAGACAATGGCTTCAATCTTCTCTATTATTTTAATTCTTCCATCTTGGGGAAGTGCTATAAATATGCTTCTTACCATGAAAGGTGAGTGGGGACAGTTAAAAGAGAATCCATTAGTTAAATTTTATGTATTAGCTTCAACTTTCTATATGCTTAGTACACTTGAAGGTCCTATCCAAGCTATCAAATCCGTAAATGCTCTAGCGCACTTTACTGATTGGATTCCTGGACATGTTCATGATGGTACTCTTGGTTGGGTTGGATTTATGATTATCGGAGCAATTTTTCACATGGCTCCAAGAATGTTTAAAAAAGAGATATATAGTAAAAAACTTGTTGAGGCTCAGTTTTGGCTTCAAACAACAGGTATCGTTATGTACTTTACCAGCATGTGGATATCAGGTATCACTCAAGGTATGATGTGGAGAGCAACTGATCAATATGGTAACTTAGCTTACTCATTTATAGATACAGTAGAAGTTTTACACCCATACTGGACACTAAGAGCAGTCGGCGGTTCGTTTTATTTGATAGGTGTGTTTATGTGGGCATATAACATCTATAAAACAGCAACTTCAAGCAAAGCTATTGAGAAAGAACCTCAATATGCTACACCTATGGCGTAAGGGGGTATAAGATGTTTCATTGGTTAGAAAAAAATCCATTCTTTTTTGCAGTAGGTGTATTTTTGGTTATCGCTTATGCAGGTATAGTAACTATTTTACCTGATTTTATGGAGAGTGCAAGACCTCTTAAAGGTACAAAACCATACACAGTATTGCAGATAGCAGGAAGACAAGTATATATACAAAATGGTTGTAACACTTGCCATTCACAGCTGATTCGTCCATTTAAATCTGAAACAGATAGATATGGAAAGTATTCACTAAGTGGTGAGTATGCGTATGATAGACCATTTCTTTGGGGAAGCAGAAGAATTGGTCCAGATCTTCACAGAGTTGGAAACTATAGAACAACTGATTGGCATGAAAATCATATGTTAAATCCAGCAGCTGTTGTGCCAGGTTCTGTTATGCCTAAGTATCCATTTTTGTTTAAGAAAAATATTGATTTAGATACTGCTTATGCAGAGGCTGAAACAGTTAAGAAAGTTTTTGATGTTCCTTATGATAAACCAGGTATGCCAAAACTCGGCACATTTGCTCAAGCTAAGAAAGCGGTATTTGCAGATGCTGGTAAGATTGTAGCAGGTATGAAAAATCAAGATGTAAAAGATGCATATAAAAATGGAAACATTAAAGAGATTGTGGCATTAATTGCATATATGAATGGTTTAAAATAAGGATATAGTTGTGGATATGGAGTTTATAAGAAATATACAGGGCTGGGGTTATGTGAGTATGATTTTTATCATTACGATAGGACTCTATGCCTATATATATCATCTTTACAAATCACAAAGAGACGGAGTAAAAGATTATGAAAAGTACTCTAACATGGCTCTAAATGATGAGATAGATGATACTTTAGTAGAAGCGAAAGATCCACAGAACGATGCAAAAGATAATAAGGAGCGTTAAAAATGAATTGGCTGAATGATAATGTTAATTTGCTGACACTAATAGGTGCAGCAGCTATTATAATTCTCACCGTCGGTGTTGCTGGTAAGTACATCAAACAGATGAAAACCGACAAAGCTACAGGTGAGTTAACAGGAGATAATTGGGATGGCATTGGCGAGTATAGCAATGAGCTTCCATATGGTTGGTCTCTTGCTTATGTAGGTACAATAGTCTGGGGACTTTGGTACTTTTTTATGGGTTACCCACTAGCGACTTTTTCACAAATAGGGCAGTATAACGATGAAGTAAAGGATTATACAGCAAGATTTGAGAGTAAATGGGCAAATCCAGACAAAGAGACCTTGATGGGCATGGGAGAGGGTGTATTTTTAGTACAGTGTGCACCTTGTCATGGTATCACAGGTGACGGCATGGGCGGAAAAGCAGCAGATCTTACCACATGGGGCTCAGAAGAGCATATAGTAAATATAGTTCTGAAAGGTTCAAAAGGTCAGGGCTATGCACTAGGTGAAATGCCAGCAGGTCTTTTGGATAAAGCGAGTGCAACAGCAGTTGCAGCTTATATAGTTCAAGATTTGGCAAAAAGCGGAAAAAGTAAACATCCTGAACTTGTAGCTCAAGGAAAAGCTCTTTGGGCAACATGTGGAGCTTGTCATGGTATGGATGGAAAAGGTATGGGAGGAAGTGCGCCAGCACTCGTAGACTACGGCAAAGCACAGTTTGTTGTAGATGTTCTTAACCGTGGAAAATTAGGAACAATCGGACAAATGCCTAAGTTTAATGATGGAAGATTAACAAACATCCAAAAAAGAGCAGTTGGCACCTATGTTGACTCTTTGAGTAGTGAGGAGTAGAAGATGGAAAATACAAATAGAAGTGTTTTTAGTTTAAGTGGTGTTACTGGTATGTTGATAGCAACTGTGCTGTTACTGAGTATATTGGCAGGATTGACAGTTTGGGGCATCAAAGCACAACAAGAAGTAGCAAACAAACCATATACTATAAAAAATCCACAAACACTTAAGATGAGAGCTAGAGATAACTCTGATCAAAAAGTTATCGTCAAGTAAGGAGATATCATGGAAAGTAAAATGGATGTAATTATAACATTAGGTATGATTGTGATGGCAGCTGT
>Ga0256840_1000286_pt1 | contig 51133 bp, 43 predicted proteins | sample 355202metaG_FD_185969 | JGI IMG/M metagenome (GOLD analysis project Ga0256840, IMG submission 185969) | Hydrothermal vent microbial communities from Mid Atlantic Ridge, Atlantic Ocean - 355-202 | ecosystem: Environmental > Aquatic > Marine > Hydrothermal vents | place: Atlantic Ocean: Mid...
AGCGCTTTATAAGAGGGAGAGGCAAAATGTCAGATTCAAACGGGCAGGCGGCATATCTAATTGCTCCAAATCCAAAAGCCGCACGGCTTACGCGTGCGGTTACGGGGCAAGACCATTTGGGGGCCACGCAGCAGATCAATGTGGTCGAGGAGCGCCCGCTGACGATCTATCTCAACAAGCAGGAAATCGTAACCGCGATGACCATCGGCGATTACCCCGAGTTCCTCGCCGTGGGCTATTTACGCAACCAAGGTATGCTGCTGCCCGATGATAAAATCACCGGCATTGATTATGATGAAGAGGTCGAGGCCGTGATTGTGCGCACCGTGCGCGAGACCAATTACGAGGACAAGCTCAAGAAAAAAACCCGGACCTCCGGCTGCGCTGTCGGCACGGTGTTTGGCGACATGATGGAGGGGTTAGAGGGCCTGACCCTGCCCGAGGCCGAGGTCCGCACCAGCTGGCTTTATGCGCTGGCGCACCGGATTAACACCACGCCGAGCCTTTATCTGGAGGCGGGGGCCATTCATGGTTCGGTGCTCTGCCATCAGGCCAAGCCACTGGTTTATATGGAGGATGTAGGCCGCCATAACGCCGTTGATAAAATCGCCGGTTGGATGGTGCTGGAGGGGGCCGAGCCTGCCGATAAAATCCTTTACACCACCGGCAGGCTGACCTCGGAAATGGTGATCAAAACCGCGCTTATGGGCATTCCGGTGCTGGTCTCGCGCTCGGGATTCACGGCGTGGGGCGTTGAAATTGCACGCCAAGTTGGGCTAACGCTGATTGGGCGGATGCGCGGGCAGCGCTTTATCTGCCTCAGCGGCGAAGAGCGGCTGGCGCGGGATGCCGACCCTTTAGCGGCTAAAGCGGACACCAAGCGCAGATGAATGGATATGCTGACGGCTTCTGGGGCGCGTGGGTGCTGATTTTCACATTTGATCCCGCGCTTTACGAAATCATTTTATTGTCGCTGCAAGTTACGGTTTCAGCCGTTATCGTCGCCTCGCTAATCGGGTTGCCTATGGGGGCATGGCTGGCGGTTAACCGCTTCAAATTCCGCCGCTATGTTATTGCGGTGCTCAACGCGCTGATGGGCCTGCCGCCTGTGGTTGTAGGCCTGTTTGTTTATATGGCCCTTTCCCGCGCCGGACCTTTGGGCGGCTTCGGGCTGCTTTTTTCTCCCAGCGCCATGATCATCGCGCAAGTCATCATCGTCACACCGCTGATTGCCTCTATTAGCCACCAGACCATCCGCGACCTCTGGGCCGAATACCACGACCTGTTGATCTCGATGAACGCCACACGGGGCCAGCGAATTATGGCCCTATTATGGGACGGAAAACGCTCCCTGCTCACAGCCACGCTAGCCGGCTTCGGGCGCGCGATCGGCGAGGTTGGCGCGATCATGATCGTTGGCGGCAATATCGAACACGCCACGCGGGTGCTGACCACGGCGATCGCGCTGGAAACCGGCAAGGGCAACTTTTCCTTTGCCATGGGGCTGGGGCTGGTGCTGATTATGATCGCTGTGATCATTAACCTCGCGATCCATATCGCCGGCAAAACCGAGCGGGCCAGCACATGGTGAGTATTCTGCCCCTGACGCTGGAAAACGCTACCGCGCATATGCGGGGCAAAAAGCTGGTTGGGCCGGTGAGCCTGACGCTGGCACCCACAGGCTTTACCATGGTGATTGGCCCCAACGGCGCGGGTAAAACCACGCTGTTGCGGTTGATGCACGGCTTGCAGCGCTGCTCGGGGGGCACCGTGGCCTGGGCCTTGCCCGCCACCGAGGCCCGCACACGGCAGGCTTTTGTGTTTCAATCGCCGATCATGATGCGCCGCAAGGTGCGCGACAGCCTCGCCTACCCGTTGCGCCTGCGCGGCATGGGCAAAGCGGCGGCGCTGGAAAAGGCCAGCCATTGCGCCGCCAGTTTCGGTCTGGCCGGCTTGCTGGATAGCTGGGCACCGATGCTTTCGGGCGGTGAAAAGCAAAAGCTCTCGTTGGCCCGCGCGTTGATTATCGAGCCGGAAATCCTGTTTTTGGATGAGCCATGCGCCAGCCTTGATGGCCGTGCCACCCGCGAAATCGAGACGATTTTGCAGCAGGCGCAGGCCGGAGGCACGCGGCTGGTGATGTCAACCCACGATATGGGGCAGGCCCGCCGGCTGGCGCAAGATATTATTTTTATGCTTCATGGAGCGGTCCATGAACAATCTGATGTGGAACCGTTCTTCACATCCCCGCAAACCACCGAGGCTACAGCCTTTATTAATGGAGACATAGTAGAATGAAACGCTTGTTATCAACACTTATGGCCAGTTTGCTGGCTACGGTTACGCATGCGGAAACCTTGAAAATGGCCGTTACCACCTCCTTTTACAATTCCGGCCTTTCTGAAATTTTGCTGCCCGAAATCAAGGCCGATCTTGATCTTGATGTCCAGCTGATTGTGGTCGGCACCGGCCAGGCCCTGCGCCTTGGTGTGGCGGGGGATGTAGACGCGATTCTGGTGCACGCCCGCGCCGCCGAGGAAAAATTCCTCGCGGCGGGCTATGGCAGCCACCGCCGCGAGATCATGTATAATGATTTCATTTTTGTAGGCCCCACAGCCGACCCCGCCCATGTAGAAAAGGCCGAAACGGCCGTGCAGGCGCTCCAATACATTGCCATGACCGAGGCACCTTTTGTGAGCCGTGGCGATGATAGCGGCACTAACAAGAAAGAGCTGGCCCTGTGGGCTGCCGCCAACACCACCCCCGAAGGCGACTGGTATCGCGCGGCGGGTGCAGGCATGGGAGCCACACTGAATGTCGCCAGCGGTATGAATGCTTATACCTTCAGCGACCGCGCCAGCTGGCTGAACTTTGGCAACAAAGGCGGCCTGACCCTGCTTTTTGCGGGTGATCCGGCGCTGTTCAACCAATATGCCTATATTCCGGTCAATCCCGAGCGCTGGCCCCATGTGCGCTATGATTTGGCAATGCAGCTGGAAGGCTGGCTGACCAGCGACAGGGCCCAAACCCTGATCAACGCATACACCATTAACGGCGATCATTTATTCACCTTTAACGCCACCCAATAAAAAAAGGCCGGATCATCAATGATCCTGCCTTTTTTCTTTGCCTTCGCGCGGCTTTTAGAGTGGCTCGAAAAAGCCGTCCGGTAGCAGTCGGGTCATGAATATCGCATCAATTCCCTGGTTATCCCCCGGACCATAGCTGATGGTCAGCCCACCAAGGTCGAGGTTGGTCAGCCCCTGTAGGGCCGCCAGATAGTTTTCACGGGTCGGGTCACTGCCAGCATTTTTCAACGCTTCAATTGCCACACGGCCCACAACATAGCCCTCTAGTGACACGAAGTCATAACTGGCATAGTCCTCATAGGCGTTCATCGCTTTTTGGTAATCCGCGACAATGCCGATGCTGTCATCCCACGGGAAGGGCACCACTTGCGAAATAAGCACACCTGCGCCTTCCGGCCAAAGCTCATCTGCCAAAGCCTGCGAACCCACAAAGGATATAGTCACAAATTCAGGGGTGAAGCTGAAGGTCCGCGCCAGTTTGATAAACTCGCCGATGGGCCGATAGGCCCCGACCATAACTACGGCTTGCGGTTTGACCTCCATCATGCTCACCAACGCGTCTTTCACGTCGGTGGTGTTCCGCGTGTAAGTGCCGCGCGCCGTCAAGGTCATGCCGCGCCGCGTCAGGGCTTTTTCCACACCGCTCAGGCCGACATTTCCAAAGGCGTCATCCTGATAAAGAATGGCAATATTGGTCAGGCCTTCGACATCAACCAATTGCTTGATCCACTCTTCGGTTTCAGCGTCATAGGTGCCCCGAATGTTGTAAACATTGGCATTTTCCGGATTGCGCAAAAAGCCGGCACCGGTAAATGGGCCAAGCAGCGGAATGCCCGCTTCGGTGGCCAAGGGCTGCAAAACCTTGTTGGTGGGCGTGCCAACCGTGCCAATAATGCCGAAAAACGCGTTTTCATCAATCACACGGTTAATTTCAGCGATAGACCGGTCTGGTTCATAGCCATCATCACGGCTATCTAGCGTAAGCTGCCGGCCATTGATACCACCTGCTGCATTTATTTCTTCAAAGGCCGCGAGCAAGCCTTTTCGCATACCAAGTCCAAGCTGGGCCGCGGGGCCATCAAGGGCTGCGATTTGGCTAAAGGCAATGGAATCAGCGGTTACGCCGATTTCTTGCGCCGATAGTGGGAGCGCAAATGCTGCTAGTGAAACGGCTATTCGGGGTAGGGTTAAAATTCTCATTTTTATGTCCTCACTCAAGTGAAATATCTGGGATTATGGGGAATAGGGTGTGCGCATTTTGCAGCGCTCCCTATTGCCTCCGAATCCAGATTTCCACGCGGCGATTGGTACGTTTGCCTTCTAGCGTTGCATTGCAGGCAACCGGGGCCAATTCCCCATATCCGTTTGCAGTGAAGGATACGCCATGCGGATTGGTGATTTTACCCGCCGCAAACTGCGCGGCAGAATTCGCAACTTGGTTGGCTCGGTTGAGCGAGAGGGACCGGTTTGCTTCAAAGCTGCCATCGGCGTCAGAGAAGCCGGCAAAAAATAGCTCCACCGAGTAATCGAGCGTATTGATATACTGAAACAAGCGCTCAAGGTCGGAAAACCCTTTAGCATCTAGGGTCGAAGACCCGGACCCAAACCGGATAGTGGTTGTCAGCCGGTCATAAGACAGCAAATCCACCACCAGTTCTCGCATCAGCGGCAACTCTTCGGGGTTAGCCGTTGCATTAATCACATCAAAGGCGCGGCCACCCTGATAGGGGCGCTGGTCTTGCTCAACCGCGAGGTTGAAAAACCCCGCATTTTCGATCAACGCGTCAGCGGCATTGGATGAGGCGAAGTCAAGGAAGCCAGACAGTGTCTCGGTCATGTTATCGGCGCGGTTATACAGGTATAGCCGCCGCTGGATGGGGTATTCTTCGGCCTTGGCGTTAAAGGCGCTGGGGCTAACCTGAATACCACATTGGTCAATGATATCGAGTGGTTTGGTGCCCGAGGCAAAGGCTACGCCGGAAATACCAATCGCGGTTGGCTGGGTCATAACCGAACGAGCAATTTGCTCATCGCTCTCCAATACGATCACAGAACCCGCTTGCCGGTTTCCGGAACCTGAAAATATTTTATCCTGAAAAGCGCCGCCAGTGCCGCTGTTCCGGTCTCGTCCGTATACGATAATGGCACTGTCACGCCCACCAAGCTGAGACCAGTTGGTGATGCGGCCACTATAAATACCGTCAAGATCCTCGATTGAAACCGATTGCACCGGATTGCTGGGATGCACCATGATGACAACAGGGTCTACCGCGATCACACGCTCTTGGGAGGCGTCAATCAAGTTGCCACCGCGAGACTGTGTAACGCGCCGCGCTTCAGCTGGTAAAACACGGCGGGTAGAAAGGCCAACCTGCACATCAGGTTGCGATAAGGCACGGAAGGCTGTTGTCGAGTCGCTCAGGTTTATGGTTACGCTTGACAAAGTGTCACCACGACCGCTCTGAGCGACAATCTCTTGCGTGATCGTATCCACGTTCGTGCCAGAGACCGGATTGATTTTAGCGTCTATCGAAGCTGAATAGCCTTCGAGCAACGTGGGGATGAGACGGCTACCAATAGAGCTGGCACCGACCATTACAATACTTCCTCCGACGTCCGGAACCGGGCAGCCGTCACCTCCACATATAACGCCATTTTCACTAATGGACAGATCCCCGATAGAGGTAGTAATCTGGAAGAATCCGTCTTTATAAGCCACAAGATCGCCGGTTATTGTGAGGCCGCCATCTGTTGAGGTCAGTGTCACAATATCCGCAATGCTCGGGGTGGCCATAGCCAAACCTGAAACCAAAAAAGTGGTTGTGAGAAGGGTCTTAGGCATGGGTGAAAATTTCATTATTAAGCTCCGTAAGCATTTTGTATGAATTTAGGCGAATCACCTAACTGTTCCTCGCTGTTGTTAACTCTACATTAAGATATAGTGCTATCAACAAGTAAATACTACATTTTTATACAGGGTCGTGCAAGTAGTGCCGGTTTGCACCTACGTAGGATATAACATACGCGTGGTGTTCCTATGGGTGTGGTGACCTACCATTGCGCAAACTCTAAGGAGGGTTGCTTTTATTCACAGCGCACGTGCACCCGACTGCTCACGTGTTACTGGTTTCCAGAAACACATAAAATGTGGTGCCTTTGTCGATGTCGCTTTCCACCCAAATTTTCCCGCCACTGCGAGACACTAACTTTTGCGTAATAGAAAGCCCAAGCCCCGTGCCCTCGGCCTTTTTGGTGGTGAAAAACGGGTCAAATATTTTGTCCAGCACCTCTGGTGCCATCCCCAAGCCCGTATCTGTCAGCGTGATCAAAACCCCGGCCTGCTCATCCAGCTTGTGATCTTCCGAGCTGATAGACAGCACGCCACCCTTTGGCATGGCTTGAATAGCGTTAATGATAAGGTTAATCAAAACCTGCTGCAATTCGGTCCGGTTAATCGCCACTCGCCGCGTGCTTTCAAGGCCAATCGCCAGCTCAATATCGGCCTTGCTCAACAGGTGTTGCACCAGCGGCAGCGTGTCTTCGATCACCCCATCCGGCGAATGCGCGCTCACCGTGCCGGCAAATTCCTCCGGCCGCGCAAATTGCAGCAGCTTGTTCACCAAAGTGTTGATCCGGTGCACCTGCTCGTAAATCAACGAAAATTCGGGCTTTAGTGGCACTGCCGCCGCGCCTACCCCCTCGTAAATCACATCAAGGTTGCCCTGAATTACGGCGACCGGGTTGTTGATTTCGTGGGCCACAGAGGCCGTAATTTCCCCGATCGAGGCCAGCTTTTCCGAAATAATAAGCTGCTTTGTGGTCGCCTCCAGCCGCTTGTTGGCATCTTTTAAATCCTGCGTGCGCGCCTCCACACGGTTTTCCAACTCGTCAGCCCATTCGCGCAAACGGTGGTCGCGCTCTTGCACTTGTGCCAACACCGAATCCAGATGTTCCGACACCCTCGACACCTCATTCTCACCGTCTTTCAACCCCGTGCGCGCCGAAAGGTCTCCGGCCTCGACCTTAGCAATGGTCTCGACAATGTTTTCCAGCGGTTTGAAAACCTCGCGCGCAAGGCGCAAAAACAGTGGCACTGACAGCGCCAGCAAAAAGAAAAACCCGCCAACAATCAGCCACAGGGTTTTGGCTTTGGCCGCGCGGTATGGGCTATCCAGAAACCCCACATACAGCATGCCAACTCGCGTACCGTAACTATCGATCAGCGGTTCATAGGCCGAGATATACCAGTCGTTCACGACAAAAGCGCGGTCCAGCCATGTGCGGCCCTCATCGAGCACTGCCGCCCGCACCTCAATCGAAACCCGCGTGCCAAGGGCGCGTACGTTTTCAAATAGCCGTACATTTGTCGAGACCCGAACATCTTCCAAAAACAGCGTGGTGGTGCCGCGGCTGCCCTCGGTCAGGCTGGCCTCGGGATAGACCAAACTGTTGATGGTATCAATAAAACCCAGGTTGCGGTTTAGCAAAACCCCCGCCACCAACACGCCTTCACCCGCCACCACGGCAGCCGCTGTATGCACCACCATGCCGCGCGCCTCGCGGGCGCGATGGCTCGGCAAAGCTGCCTTGGTGGACACCAGCGCGATATCGGCCCGCGCCGCCAGTCCGGCTGAAATCTCGGCAAGGTCATCGGGGCTGAAAATATCAATTTCTGTGCCGCCATTGCCGGCCCGTGCGCCTGCCACCACGGGCCAGCGTGATGGGTTTGCTGGGACCGTGCCGCCTTCAGCGGGCATTACCTTGCCGTCAGGGGAAATATAATAAAGGAAATCAAAGCCATAGATCTGCCGCTGGCTTTCCATCAAGGTGGGCAAAGTGCCGCTTTGGTAGGCATGCAAAAACGCAGCAGACGCCCCCAGCGCCTGCACATTTTCAAGCGCCCGCTGCTTGAGTCCCTCCAGATATTGATGCGCAATCGTCAGCTCGCCGTTCACTTTGGCAATCAACAGGTTATCAAAACGCGCCGACCAATTATAAATCACCACCCCGCCAAAAAGCGGCATAAACAGCAGCATGGGCAAAAGTGCGATCATTAAAAGCCGCGTGCGCACAGATTTTGACCACGGAATCCCCCCCGTGTTCAGCGGCTTACGCATCCCACATGGCGCATTTGCGATCAATGGTTTTGCGCGAAACCCCAAGTCGGCGTGCTGCCTCTGCGCGGTTTCCTCTGCAATCGGCGAGCACGTTCAAAATATGCCGCCGCTCCACCGCCGCCAGCGAGTCTATCGCTAAAGGATCGCTTTGCGCTTCATCGCTAAACTCCGGCGGAAACTCCCCGATGATCAAGGACCGCTCGATCAGGTTGCGCAACTCGCGCACATTGCCCGGCCATTCATAGCTCGAAAGTTTCAGCAACACCCCCTCGGTGAGCGGCAGTGGTGGCACGCCAAGCTCGTCTGAAATACGCTGCATAAACATATTGCTCAACTCCAAAAGGTCACCCTTGCGCTCGATCAGGCGCGGCATTTTTATGTTGATCACGTTTATTCTATGATAAAGATCGGCCCGAAAGCGCCCTTCCGCCACGGCCTTTTCAAGCTCGGCATTGGTGGCAAACATAAAGCGCAGGTTTAACGGCACTTCGCGCAGCGAGCCGATAGGGCGCACCCGCTTTTCGTCGATCACCCGCAAAAGCATCCCCTGCACCTTTAAGGGTAGCTCGATGATTTCATCTAGAAACAGCGTGCCGCCCCGCGCATGAAACAGCAAGCCGTCTTGCTGAATATCCCCGTCTACAGGGTCATGCCGGATGCAGCCAAATAGCTCTTTGGCAATGGTTTCTGGCGAAATCGCGGCGCAATTTACCGGCACAAAGGGGCTTTCGGCCCGCTCTGACATGCTATGCAGCGTGCGCGCCACCACTTCTTTTCCGGTGCCGCTCGCCCCTGTCAAAAGTACCGAAGTTGGTAGGGGAGCTACCCGCTCCAGCGTGTCGCGAATAGTGGTTATTTCGTCCGAGCGCCCCAAAAGCCGCCCGTGACCGCAGAGCTTTTCCGAGGCCAACTCATATTTCAGCAGGTAGTTTTCGCGCCGCAGTTCCTGCCGGTCAAAACAGTGCGCCACCGCGTTTAGAATTTGGTTGGAGCGGAAAGGCTTGAGCACAAAATCGGCGACCCCAGCCCGCAGCGCGGTAATCGCGGTTTCGAGGTCGGCGAAGGCGGTGATCAGAATGGCATCGGCAAAAAAACCGAGGGTGCGCTGCTCTTTCAGCCAGTCCAGCCCCGATTTTTGCGGCATCACGTTATCAAGGATCACCACATCAAAGTGGTTTTGATCCAAGAGTGCGGTTGCCTCTTCGGTGTTGCGCGCCGCCTCCACCCGCAGGCAGCGCGGCCCCAGAACCTTGGTTAGAAAATTCCGCATTCCGGCTTCGTCATCCACGATCAGCACCGAGGAAAGCGCAAGCCCGGAACCAAATTCAGTGCCGGGCGATTTGGGTGTCTGGGTCATCAAGGGCTTGACGGACATGGTCGGAAATTTCCGTTAGTTGGGTTTGCCTGCTGCCTTTGCAGCCCCTTCCTTTACCACATCCTCATACCACAAGTCATGATGTTCTTTTGCCCATTGTGTCTCTACGCTGCCTTTGGTCATTGATTCCAGCGCGCCCTCCATGCCGACACTGCCCAGATAGATATGTGCAATGATGATGGCCATATAAATAAAGGCAATAATGGCATGGATTAATTGCGCAAATTGCATTTCTTCTTGCGGCGCAAGGGCGGTATCAAGCGCGCCGATGCCAAAGAGCTGAGGCAGGCCAAGGTCGTTCAACACCCCGAAGACCGGCGCAAAAAATGGCAGTTGATAGGGGAAGAGCAGCGAAAGTCCGGTCAGGGAAATAAGCACCCCGAAGCTGATAACCGACCAGAACACGATTTTCTCACCGGCGTTGAATTTACCCGCTGAAGGGTGCACCCCTTTGCTAAACAGCCCCCCCGCTTTCAAAATCCAGCCAATATCGGTTTTTTCCGGCAGGTTTTTCCAGACCCACAAAACAAAGCTCAGGATCACCCCGAGCATAAAGGGCCAGGCCACGTAATTATGTACAAATTTTCCGGCAATTGCGATTGGGGAAAAGACTTCTTTGCCAAATAGCGGGATAAGAGCCACGCGGCCAAAAAGCAGGCTCAGGCCGGTAATGGCCAGCAAGATAAACGGGATCGCCATGGTCCAGTGGGCAATGCGTTCAATCAGTTTGAACCGCAGGATTTTCTCGCCGGTTTTCTCGCCTTCGATCATGATTTTGCCACGGATGATATAAAACAGCAGCAAAGCGCCGAGCATGCCAAGCAGCAAATAGCCGCCATAGCTGCGCAACGGCCCTGCACGCCATTCGAGCCAGCGCATGCCACCATCCTGGATCACTACATCGCCAGCGGGCGCCGGATTTGTCGAGGTTATATCGGCCGTGCCATAGCGAAAGGCCCGCCACAGCTCTGGGTCGGCCACACCACCTAAAGTGCCTAGCTGGCTGGTGATCGGCGCAGCTTGGTCGGGGTTGCCAATGGCATCTTGGCGGAATTGGTCGTCTATCACCTCGCCACGCTGGCGGGCGAGAATATCTTGAAGTGTTTGAGCGCCACCTGTCTGGGCGCGGGGGTCATCTGTTGTTTGGGCTATACTGGCCATGCCAGTGAGCAAAAACAGGAATGCAACCAGCACAAAGGCCGGAAATTTAAGCGCGAACATGGGGTGCTCCTTGAATACGTCGATTGGCACCGGGATGCATAAAACACCCCGATGCCGATTTTACGTTAAGCCTGCGGGCTTAGCCGCCAGCTTTTTGGCCATAGGCTGTGCCCCAGCCCCAAGCGCCCGAGCCAAAGCCGCGCGACACCACGCGCTCGCGGTAGATGGCCGACACAACGTCACCATCCCCAGCCAGCAACGCCTTGGTGGCACACATTTCAGCACAGATCGGCAGCTTGCCTTCCGCAATACGGTTGCGACCGTATTTCTGGAATTCAGCGGCCGAGTGATCCTCTTCCGGGCCACCGGCGCAGAAGGTGCACTTGTCCATCTTGCCACGGGAGCCATAGTTGCCAGATTGCGGATATTGCGGCGCGCCAAACGGGCAGGCGTAGAAGCAATAGCCACAGCCGATGCACAGGTCTTTGCTGTGAAGCACGATGCCGTCGGCTGTTTGGTAAAAACAGTCGGTCGGGCAAACGGCCATACAAGGCGCATCGGAGCAGTGCATACAAGCGAGCGAAATCGAGCGCTCGCCGGGCTTGCCGTCACCAAGGGTGACGACTTTGCGGCGGTTGATGCCCCAAGGGACCTCATGCTCGTTTTTACAAGCGGTTACGCAGGCATTGCATTCAATGCAGCGTTCCGCGTCACAGAGAAACTTAACTCTTGCCATTTCTCAATTCTCCTTAAGCTGCAGTGATTTTGCAGAGAGTCACTTTTGTCTCCTGCATTTGGGTTACGCTGTCATAACCATAGGTCATGGCAGTGTTAGCGGATTCGCCAAGCACGTATGGGTCAGCGCCTTCGGGGTATTTGTCCCGCAAGTCCTTGCCTTGGAAATGCCCACCAAAGTGGAATGGCACAAAGGCAACGCCCTCACCCACCCGATCAGTGACCATGGCCATAACCTTGATCGCGGAGCCTTCAGCGCCCTCGACCCAAACCTGCTGGCCATCCCGAATACCGAGATTATTGGCATCACGGGTGTTCACTTCAACAAACATGTCCTGCTGAAGCTCGGCCAGCCAAGCGTTAGAGCGGCTTTCATCGCCCCCACCCTCGTATTCAACCAAACGGCCCGAGGTGAGAATCATGGGATACTCGCCGCTAAAGTCGTTCTTCTGAATGCTTTCATACATGGTTGGCAAACGATAAGCCTGCTTGTCCGCATATGTCGGGTAGTCTTCCACCAAATCGCGGCGGTTGGTATAGAGCGGCTCACGGTGCAGCGGCACAGGGTCGGGGAAGGTCCAGACCACGGCGCGCGCTTTGGCGTTGCCAAAGGGTGCACATTCATGGCTGATCGCCACCCGCTGGATGCCGCCCGAGAGGTCGGTTTTCCAGTTGGTTTTGGGGCCGGCCACCGCATCAATACTGGCGCGCTCTTCAGCGGTCAGCTCGCTATCCCAGCCAAGGTCCATCAGCATTTGCATGGTGAATTCAGGGTAACCGTCCTGAATATCCGAGCCTTGGGAATAAACCCCTTCGGCCAGCAAATTCACGCCGTCCCGCTCTACGCCAAAACGGGCGCGGAAGGTCAGGCCGCCTTTTGATACGGGTTTGGACATATCATAAAGGTTGGGTGTGCCCGGGTGCTTGTCCTCGGGGTTGCCCCAGCATGGCCATGGCAACCCGTAATATTCGCCATCGCATGGGCCGCCAACGGCTTGCAGCGTGGTTTTATCAAAGGTGTGCTGGTTTTCCATGTGCAGTTTAATGCGCTCGGGGCTTTGGCCGGTATAACCGATCGTCCACATCCCGCCATTATACTCACGCGTGATGTCTTCGATATTCGGCTCGTCCTCGCCTTCCATGCCGATGTTGCGGAACAAGCGATCTGCAAAACCGAACTTCTTGGCGAATTTCGCCATGATGATGTGATCCGGCAAGGATTCAAATAGCGGATCAACCACTTTATCGCGCCACTGGAAGGAGCGGTTAGAGGCCGTTACCGAGCCGCGGGTCTCATACTGGGTTGAGGCCGGTAGCAGGTAAACACCGTCTGTCCGGTCATGCAGCACAGCCGAAACGGTTGGGTATGGGTCGATCACAACCAGCATATCCAGCTTTTCCATCGCCGTTTTCATTTCCGGCCCACGGGTTTGGCTGTTGGGCGCGTGGCCCCACAGCACCATGGCGCGCACGTTATCCGGCTGGTCGATATTCTCTTTATCTTCCAACACGCCGTCAATCCAGCGCGATACCGGAATGCCCTTGAGGTTCATCAAGGATTTCTCGGAGCCATCGGCTGCGGTCAGGTTATCAAACCGGCCTTTGAGCCAGTCGAGATCTTCATCCCAAACCCGTGCCCAGTGTGCCCAAGCACCACCTGAAAGGCCATAATAGCCCGGCAAGCTGTGGCTGAGGATACACATATCCGTTGCGCCTTGCACATTGTCGTGGCCACGGAAAATATTGGTGCCGCCGCCAGATGTGCCCATGTTGCCAAGGGCAAGCTGCAAGATGCAGTAAGCGCGGGTGTTGTTATTGCCCGTGGTGTGTTGCGTGCCACCCATGCACCAAATCAAGGTGCCGGGGCGGTTGTTAACCAAAGTGCGCGCCACGCGCTCCATCTGGCTGCCGGGGGTGCCGGTTACGCGTTCTACTTCTTCAGGTGTCCAGTTCTTCACCTCGGCGCGGATCTCGTCCATGCCGTAAACGCGGGTGCGGATAAACTCTTTATCTTCCCAGCTGTTTTCAAAGATGTGCCACAGCAGGCCCCAGATAAACGCCACATCGGTGCCCGGGCGAATACGAACGTATTCGTCAGCGTGGGCGGCGGTGCGGGTAAAGCGCGGGTCGACCACGATCAGCGGCGCGTTGCTTTGCTCTTTGGCCTTCATCAGGTGCAACAGCGAAACAGGGTGCGCTTCGGCAGGGTTGCCACCAATCACCAGCATCGACTTGGAATTATGAATGTCGTTATAGCTGTTGGTCCTGGCGCCGTAGCCCCATGTGTTGGCCACACCGGCAACGGTGGTCGAGTGACAAATCCGTGCTTGGTGGTCTACGTTATTGCTGCCCCAATAGGCGGCAAACTTGCGGAACAGGTAGCTTTGCTCGTTGTTGAACTTGGCAGAGCCGAGCCAGTAAACCGAATCCGGCCCGCTTTCCTCACGAATGGTGCCCATCTGGTCGCCGATCTCATCAATCGCCTGCTCCCAGCTAATGCGCTTCCATTCGCCGTTTTCTTTTTTCATCGGGTATTTCAGGCGGCGCTCGCCGTGTGCAGCATCGCGTGCCGAGGCCCCTTTGGCACAATGGCCACCAAGGTTGAACGGGCTATCAAAGCCAGGCTCTTGGCCGACCCATACGCCGTTATCCACTTCGGCCATCACTGTGCAACCGACCGAGCAGTTACAGCAAACCGATTTCACTGTATCCACAGCGCCGTTCACGGTATCTGCCGTTTGCGCCTGCGCAACGGTGCCACCCATGGCACTGATCGAAGCCAAGCCACCAATGGCCAGGCCGGACCCGCGCAAAAAACTACGCCGATCTACCGATTTCTCGGCTATGTTTGACAAGAGGCTTGTCCGCTGGGGGCGTCTCGCTACCCCGTTGGTCTTTTTCCTCAGCATTTTATTCTCCCTGAATTATAGAAACATGTCTCGGGCCGTCGGGCGTCTCGCAACCATTGGCCTTTGCGCATATTTCCGCTTAAAATGTTACGCTGTCGAAATAGGCGCGTGTGTGTGCTGTATCCTGCAACCCGCTGCCCGCTTCCTCAAGCTCAACCGCTTTCGCTGCCGTGCCGCTCATGGCCGTGGCCGCAACCGCTGCTGGCGCAGTGGCAACCGCAAGCTTCAAAAAGCTGCGGCGATCAGCCTTTACGCTGTCGTCTTTATCGCTCATGTCTTCCTCCTGTTTGGCCCAAAGGGCGATTAGCGGTTAACCCGCATCCATTCGAAACGCTTCGCGCTCGATCTCCATAAAGGCCTTGCCGGCGCTGCCCACAGGGGCATAAAACACCGAGCTTTTCGCGGCCTCCAAATCTGAAAAAAAGTGCTCGGCCCAAGAGCCGATATGCTTGTTGAAAAACGCCGCCTGCTGCGCCAGCGGTGTGACCTCGCCAAAACGGCCCGTGATCATACCGCCCATCATTTCCAGCAGGCTGGCGATGTTATCTTCCGGCTCATACACATTTGGCGCGCGACTAATGCGCAGGCCCGCCATGTCTTTGCGCAGTAGCGCCAAGGGCTTTTCGTTGAGAAACCCTGTTAGGTAAAAGCTGGTATAGGGCAGCAATTCACCGCGCCCGAGGCCAATGAACAGCGCCATAAATTCGCTTTCCACGGCCTTGGCCGTGGTCGCCTTTGCCACCCGCGCCATGGTGTTTATGGCCTCGCCCATCGGGCTTTCATCACCCGAAAGCGCTTTGGTTTTGTCCAGCGTGTCTTTGCTTGGCGGGTTTGAAAGCAACAAGCCCAAAAAATTATACATATCGGCCCGCAGCCGATCTTCTTCACTGATGTCAATATCTGTGGCAATGGCGTTCATACTGTTTCCGTTTCTATAGAAGTGGGCAAAGAACCCTCTTCGAAATCAAAGCGCATTCTGCGGCGCGGCGCAAGCACCGGCGCGGAATCTTCCATCTCTGGCAAAGGCGCGGTTTCAACCTCGGCCACCTCTTCCTCGGGTGCTTCTTCAATCACCTCGGGCGCAGCGACCACCTCGGCCACCTCTTCCTCGTCCGGCAGCATACCCTTGCCGACACGATAAATGGTTTTCACAATCCCCACAGGGTCCGCCGCCGCCGTGAAATCCTCACCATAATCGACCAGCATATCTACGTTGGCCAAAACCGGATTGCTGGTCCAGAGCCGCTTCAGTGCGCGGTTACGCAAAGCCGCTGGCACAGTATTCTTCATAAAGGCACTAAAATCATCGCCCGCAACCATGTCGTCAGGGTTGGGTAGGTCCAGCTCGGCCAGCACCTCTTCTTCGGGCTTTTCAGCCAGCGCGGCGTGCTGCTCGGCAATCTTGGCCTGCACTTGCGCCGCTTCCAGCGCCTCGGCCTCCGCCTGCACAGCAGCTTTTCTGCTCGCCCAGCCGCTCAATGTATCGTCTCCCGCTTGGCACTCGGCGCACGGTAGACGTCAGAAAGCTGGGAAACGCGCGCGTCCCCCACACCGTCTTCCACCAGATCCGTGCGCCGCTTGTCGCGCCGCCGCTTAACAAACTTTTCTTCCTTGTGGTGCTTATCGACCCATTCCCTCACCAGCGCCATCAGCGCGGGCGGCATCGGCACCAGCTCCACGAGGTCCTCGCCATTGTCTGCGTAATCCTGCCCGTCAAAGGGCGAGGCCGTGGCCAGCACCACCTCAAGCCCGCTTTCCAGTTCGGCGTTTTCGCGCATCACCACGTAAATTGAAGGCACCTTGGTGGAAAGCTCGGTTAGGTAAGCTTCGGTATCGGTGCGGTAAAGCTCCAGCGGCACGGTGGCGGCATGATACTCAATCACCTCACCCTCGCGCCGTAGCTCGCGCCAGTTGGCTGGCCCCGCACCGGGAATAACCGCCACGGCCCGCCACACCCACTTGGCCCAACGGGTCACACCCGGCTGCTTTCGCAGCACAATGCCCAGCGGCAATACAAGTTTTTTTTCTGGCACGTCAGACACGTAAATCTCCACACGCAGGTTCTCCATGCGATCAGGCCAGATCATGCGCGCTTCCCCCGCCCCCGCAAAGACAAACTTTGGCCTTCTGCCGAATTTCTTAATAATCTGGACATTTAGACCCCGAAAACGCGCGCCGCTGCGCCCCTGAGACAATCTGTCCGATTGCCGATATCCCGAGTAATTATGTCAGGTTAAAAATTCGAATCACTTGCTGCAAATCCTCCCGTGCGCAAACCCATAAAAACCCTTTACTCCACCGCGCTTTGCGGCCTAGATGAAGGCCGGAATACGGCAAATCAGGGCGCTGCCCGGGGGGTTAATTTGTCTAACACATTGATATTATGTGACTGTTCAGGATCGCAAAAACTAGATGCCAAAGCGCTTGGCAAAGCCACAGGCATGGGGTGCTCACGGGTTCACACCGCGCTTTGCACCTCCGAACTGGGGGATGCGGCGACCCTGATGCAAAGCGGGTCCGCTATTGTCGCCTGCCAGCAAGAGCGCCAGATTTTTGAGGAATTGGCGGAAGAAATCGGCCAACCCCCCCGTTTTGTAGACCTGCGCAACCGCGCCGGATGGTCGGATGAGGGCAAAAAGTCCACTCCGAAAATGGCTGCGCTTTTGGCTGATTTCGCCCTACAACCCCCGCCTACCAAAATGCTCGACCTGCATTCCGAGGGCCAATGCCTGATCCTCGGCCCCGAGCAAATCGCCCTGAAAGCCGCCGCCGATTTGAGCGATATGCTCAGCGTTACCGTGCTGCTGGACAGGGTGGAGGACGTGCCCACCCGCCGCGATTTTGACGTGGTTATCGGCCAGCTCAAAAGCGCCAGCGGCGGGCTTGGGCAATTCGAGGTTAAAATTGACGCCCTGCAAATGCCTCTGCCCGGTGGCCGCGGCACCCCGCAGCTTTCCCCGCCGCAAAACGGTGGCCAGTCTGCCTGTGATCTCATCCTTGATCTACGCAACGCGCCCCCGCTGTTTCACCATAAACGAGACGGCTACCTGCGCGCCGACCCACGCCACCCCGAGGCCGTTAGCGCCGCCGTGCTCAAAGCCAGCCAGCTTATCGGCAGCTTTGAAAAGCCGTTTTATGTAGCCCTTGATCCGCTGATCTGCGCCCATACCCGCTCGGGCATTCAGGGCTGCTCCAACTGTATTAACACCTGCGAAACCAGCGCCATCAGCCCCGATGGCGAGCATGTCAAAATTGATCCGCTGGTCTGCGCCGGCTGTGGCGGCTGTGCCTCGGTCTGCCCCTCGGGTGCGATCACCTATGAGGCCCAGAGCTTTGGCACCTTGCTGCAACGCATTGAAGCCATCACCACAGCCTACCGCGATGCGGGCGGCAAAGCCCCGCGCTTGCTTGTGCATGATGCCGATTTCGGCGGCGAGATGATTGCGCTTTCTGCCCGTTTTGGCCGTGGCCTGCCGGCTGATGTGATCCCGCTTGAGGTCGAAAGCCTCACCACCTTTGGCCATGCCGAAATGCTCGCCGCGCTCGGGTCCGGTTTCGCGGCCGTGGATGTGCTGCTGACCCCGCAAACCGAGCGCCCGCCGCTGGAAAGCAACCTCGAGCTGGCCTTGGCGATCAGTGGCAACGCCGCCATCCGCCTGCTGGACCTCACCGACCCAGACGCTCTGTGCGACGCGCTTTATGACCAAGAAACAGCCAAACCCTGCGCCCCTATTCTGCCCATCGGCAACCGCCGCCAAGTTACCCGCCTTGCGGCCAAAGCCCTGCGCGGCACACCGGATGCGCCGATTGCGCTGCCCGAAGGCGCGCCCTACGGGGCCGTTGTGGTGAACGCCGAAAAATGCACGCTCTGCCTGTCCTGTGTTTCGCTTTGCCCCTCCGGCGCACTGCTTGATAACGAGGACAAGCCCCAGCTGCGCTTCCAGGAAGACGCCTGCCTGCAATGCGGGATTTGCGCCCATGCCTGCCCTGAAAGCGCCATCACTTACCAGCCTCAGCTGGAGCTTTCAGACGCAGCCTTCTCCCAGCGCATCCTGCATGAGGAAGACCCCTTCGCCTGCATCTCTTGCGGCTCGCTTTTCGGGGTTAAATCCAGCGTTGAGCGTATCATCGAAAAACTGGCCGACAAACACCCGATGTTCACCGGATCAGACAATGCCAAGCTCATCCAGATGTGCGATAAATGCCGCGTAGAGGCCCAGTTCAGCAACACAAGCAACCCGTTTCAGGGCGGCGCGCGGCCTGCTACCCGGACCACCGATGACTACCTAAAAGAGCGGGACAGTTAATGCTGCTCCAACGGTGCACCAAGGTCAGCGGGGGCAATCCCGCTCACAAATGTCATGATATCCTCCAGCTCGTCCAGCGTCAAAAGCAAGGGCCGGTTGGCAGGCGGGAAGGCAGGGTCAAAAGGCGCACTAACACCCTCAAGTTGCACAATAGCAGGGTGCGGAATGCGGGCATAAAAGGTGCTAAACCGCTCTTCCCAATCGGGCAGGCTGCGCAGCACGCTAAAGGATGGGGTAGAGCCGATGCCCTTCATCCGGTTGCGATCGCCGACCACATGGCAGCGGCCACAATTATCAAAAGAAAACCCCTCGCCCCGCAGCGCATTTCCATCAAAAACCGTTGCAACATCAGCCGCTTGCAAGGTTTCAATCGGCGTGAACACCTGCACATCGTCGATCTTGAATTGGGCAACTGTGCGGCGGCCAATATCGGAGTCAAGCCAACTGGCAAAGCGCTGCGCCTTCTGGCCTCTCGGGGTATCTGCCGCGCTGGTGCGCAAATAGAAAACCTGCCCCAACCCTTCCATCAACGGCATGCCCTCATCCACCGATATAATCGCTTCGGGGTTGCTTTGCCCCAGCCCGATCCGAATGCCGGTTTTCAGGGAAAACCGCGGCAGCAAGAAACGCAAAAAGCCGCTCTCTTGCAGGGTGGCGGGCACCGAAAGCCCGAAGCCAGCCTCTTGTGGCATAGCCGCCACCGGGGCCAGCAGGCAGGCCAGAATTATCAAAGCGGGTTTGCGAAATTTATGTATCATTCCCCAAAGGTGCGCAAAGTTTCCCGCGCTGTCAATTCCCTTTTCAGGAGCTTCCCATGAGCCAAAGAGACGCCGTTTTAACCGCGCTAAAATCCGTAAAACTCCCCTCGGGGGCCGATATCGTCAGCGCTGGCATGGTCAAGGCCCTCACGGTTGACGAGGGCAGCGTGCGCTTCGTGTTCGAGGTTCCCGCCGCGCAAGCCAAAGCGCTAGAGCCGGTGCTGGATGCGGCCAAAGCTGCCACGGAAAGCGTGACCGGCATCACCGCCGTTTCTGCGGTTATGACCGCCCACAGTGCCCCGCAAGCCCCGCCCGACCTTGGCACCAAAAAAGCCGAACCCAAGGGGCCGCAAAAAATCCCCGGTGTGGATAAAATTATCGCCATAGCCTCGGGCAAAGGCGGGGTTGGCAAGTCTACGCTTTCGGTAAATCTCGCGGTTGCGCTGGCGCTTGAGGGCAAAAAGGTCGGCCTGCTGGATGCCGACGTGTTCGGCCCCTCCCAACCCCGTATGCTCGGGGTGTCTGGCCGGCCTACATCGCCCGATGGCACAACTATTCTGCCGCTGCGCAACCACGGTGTCACCATGATGTCGATCGGGCTGATGACCAATGACGACGAAGCGGTGGTTTGGCGCGGCCCGATGTTGATCGGCGCGCTGCAACAGATGCTCAACCAAGTGCAATGGGGCGCGCTTGATGTGCTGATCGTGGACCTGCCCCCCGGCACCGGAGATGTGCAAATGACGCTGGCGCAAAAGGCGCAGGTGGATGGCGCGATTATTGTCAGCACCCCGCAGGATGTCGCCCTGATAGATGCCCGTAAAGGCATTGATATGTTTAACAAACTCGGCACGCCGATCCTTGGCATGGTGGAAAACATGTCCTATCAGCTTTGCGAGGAATGTGGCCATAAGGGCCACCCGTTTGGCCATGGCGGTGTGGCCGATGAAGCCGCCAAAATGGGCGTGCCGCTGCTGGCCGAACTGCCCCTGCACCTCGATATTCGCATTGCATCTGACAGCGGAGCCCCTATCGTGGTCAGCAAGCCAGACACCCCGCAAGCCGAGGCCTTTCGAAGCCTCGCCAAGCGGCTGATCAAGGACGGAACCATATGATCGACGATATTTTCGAAGCCCCGATGCCCGCCACATTTCCGCCGCTGTTTACCGGCGAAGCGGTGAACGGCAGCACCGATCCTTTCACCAAAGCCTGCACCAAGGCGATAATTGGCTGTGATGCGGGCTTGCTTGTGCATAGTGTTACGCCTGATCACATAAAGGCCGCGATCGTATTCGCCCCCGAAACCCCGCTGGAGGCCGCGATGCAGGCCATGATCGCCTGCGGCGTCGGCTTTCAAAATGCCATGGGGGCGCTGGCTCCGCCGGAGGTCGGGGTGCATTTGGGCTGGCAGGGCGAGATTTATGTGAACGGGGGCCGCGCCGGGCGTTTGCGGGTGGCCGCCTCCGATGCAGACCCACAGAAAGAGCCGAACTGGCTGGTGGTCGGGCTGGAGCTGGACCTGCTCCCCCAAGGCGAGGGCGAAACCGGTGACCGCCCAAATGACACCTGCCTGATGATGGAAGGCTGCGGCGATATTTCCCCCATCCGCCTGCTGGAATCGTGGTCGCGCCATACACTGGTTTGGCTGAATGACCTCGAAAACGACGGCCCGCGCGCCCTGCATGAAATGTGGCGCGGGCTGGCTAAAGGGATCGGCGAAGACCTTACTATAAACGGAAGAGCCGGCACTTTTATGGGCGTAGACGAGCACTTCGGCTTGTTGCTCAAAACCGAAACCGAAACCGCCCTCATCCCGCTATCAATCCTTCTGGAATCCGGAGACAGCGCATGAACCTCGCCCGCGCCATTCATTTTGACGAAAGCGACACGCAAGTTTTTCATAGCCCCGCCCGCACCGGCGAATGGGCCATTTCCGGCGGCTTCGAGTTTTCTAACTGGGGTGAAGGCGACCTCTCCGGCAAAGCCCGCCAAGCTTTTTCCAACGGCTGGCTCGGGCTGGAAACCTTTGGCCGCGTTACCTTTGTGGCCGTCACCAAGATAGAGGATGTCGAATACGAGGCGCTGGTTAGCCAGCTTGCCCAGCATTTCGTTAGCATCTACGGAGCCCCCAGCATTGAGGCCGCCCGCCCCGTCGCCGCCGATGAGCTTTCCCACATGGCCGAGCTTTGTGAGGGCCACGCGCCCAACACCCTGCTCACCGTCGCGCGCGAGCTTACAGACTCCGGTGTTGCCGAGGCCTACCGCGTGATCGAAGCCCCGGAGGCCAGCCTGGATATCCTTGCTGTGCATGGCGAGCTGGAATAAGCTCCTAAGGGTGCGGGATACCTGGGGCGCTGGCCGCGGCGCGCCGGAACCTCAACGCTTTCGCCATGCTTGGGCTGATTCGCGAAATCACGGGGCAGGGTCGCTATCGGGTTTGGGCAGTGGTGTGTGCGGGGGTTAGCGGAGCCTGTTGCCGTCTTTATCAAACCGGAACACGGCTTCGGGGGCAAAGGACAGGCGGGTTTTGGCCCCCACCTCCAGATCAACCTGCCCAAAGGCGCGCACCGTGACCAGCTCACTGCCGACATGCAGATAAATATTGGTATCGGCCCCGAGATGCTCCAGATGGCTGACCCGCGCTTCGATCGGGCCGCTTTCGCCCAGTGTGATCGCTTCTGGACGCAGGCCGATCTTGGCAACCTCGGGCGACTCGCCCTCAAGCATGTGCGCATCAAGAAAGTTCATCGCCGGAGAGCCGATAAAGCCTGCGACAAACATGTTGTCGGGGTCGTTATACAGGTCCATCGGGGTGCCGACCTGCTCGACATAGCCATCTTGCAGCACCACAATCCGGTCGGCCAGCGTCATCGCTTCAACCTGATCATGGGTTACATAAATGATCGTTGTGCCGAGCCGCCGGTGCAGGTCGGCGATTTCTATTCGGGTATGCACGCGCAAGGCGGCATCGAGGTTGGAGAGGGGTTCGTCAAACAGAAACAATTCCGGCTCGCGCACCACGGCGCGGCCAATGGCCACCCGCTGGCGCTGGCCGCCGGAAAGCTCGGCGGGGCGGCGGTCCAGATAGGGGGTCAGCTCCAGCATATCGGCGGCTTTGCTCACCCGCGCCTCCACTTCGGCGGGCTTTTCACCGGCCTGTTTTAACCCTAGAGACATGTTGTTTTTAACCGTCAAATGTGGATATAGCGCATAGGTTTGAAATACCATCGCAATGCCGCGCTTGGAGGGTGGCAGGGCGTTGACCCGTTTGTCGGCAATATTTACGTCTCCCGAGGTGGCATCTTCCAGCCCCGCAATAATCCGCAGCAGGGTGGATTTTCCGCAACCAGAAGGGCCGACGAAAATGATGAATTCGCCCTTTTCAACTTCGAGGTTGATATCATGCAGCACCTCGACCTTGCCGAAGCTTTTACATACGTCTTTGAGTGTCAGGCTTCCCATTCGGATCTCCTAAAGTGTTACGGGCTTGCCGCTGCGCACGCTTTCGTCAGCGGCGAGGCAGATGGCAAGGGAGGTGAGCGCGTCACGCATGTGGCGGGTCATGTCGCGCTTGGTGTTAATGGCGTCGGCCAGCAGCGCGGCTTCGGCATTGCACAGGGCTTGGTGATCTGGCTCGTCGGGCAGGTCAATGAGCTGGTCATCCCCTGCCAGCGGATGCAGGCGTAGGGTGCCAACGCGGGTGTGGCTGTCAATCGAGGCCGAGCCGCCTTTTTCTGCCGCGACGATAGAGACCGCGCCGGTGGGGGCGATCACGTCTTTTACGAAATAGGCGGTTTCCGAGACCATCGGTCCCCAAGCGGCCTCATACCAGCCCACCGATCCATCATCGAACAGCACTTGAAAATGGCCGTAATTATATGTGTCGGGCGCAATTTCATCGCTCAGGCGCAGGCCCATGCCGCGCACCTCGGTGGGGCGGGCCTCTGTGATTTGGCACATCACATCCACATAATGCACCCCGCAATCCACCAGCGGCGAGGTGGATTTGAGCAAGGCTTTATGCACATCCCATTCCGTGCCCGTGCTTTGCTGGTTCAGGTTGAGCCGAAACACATAGGGGCCGCCGAGCGCGCGGGCTTCGTCAATGAAGCGGATCCAGCTCGGATGCACCCGCAGGATATAGCCGACCACCAGCGTGCGCCCGGTGCGGGTGGCGGTATCTACCACGCGTCGGGCGTCTTTTATATTGGCGGCCAGCGGCTTTTCCACAAACACATGCGCACCGGCCTCCATGGCGGCAATTGCATAGGCGGCGTGGCTTTCGGTATAGCTGGCAATGCAGACCACATCGGGCTTGAGCCGCGCGCTCAGCGCTTGAAAATCATCGCTAAATGGCACCGAATTCAGGGCTTCGGGCAGGGCGGGGCGGTGGCGCGCCACCAGTCCGACCAGCTCATAATCAGGGCTGGCCTGATAGGCGAGCGCGTGGCTCAAGCCCATATTGCCCAAGCCGATTACCAATACGCGCAGGGTCATTTCACCGCCCCCGAGGTGATGCCGCGAATGAGCTGTTTGGAAAAGATGATGTAAAGGATCATGACTGGCAGAATGGCCAATGACAGGCCCGACAAAACCGCATTCCAGTTGGTAACAAACTGGCCGATAAACACTTGGCTGCCCAATGTGAGGGTTTTGGTTTCCTCGCCCGAGGCCAGAATGAGCGGAAACCAGAGGTCGTTCCAGATCGGGATCATGTTAAACACCGCTACGGTGGCCATGGCGGGGCGCACCAGCGGCAGCACGAGCCGGAAGAATATGCGATATTCCGACAGGCCGTCTATCCGGCCCGCGTCTTTCAGGTCGGCCGAGACTTGCCGCATAAACTCTGACAGAATGAAGATCGCCAGTGGCAGCCCGCTGGCCGTATAGACCAGAATAAGCGCGGTTAGCGTGTTGACCAGCCCCGTTGCCACCATGATTTGCAAAATTGCCACCGTGCCAAGCCGGATCGGAATCATAATGCCAATCGCCAGATAAAGGCCCATCATCGTGTTGCCCTTGAAGCGGTATTCAGAAAGGGCAAAGGCCGCCATAGAGCCGAAAAGCAGGATGAAAAACAGGCTGCCAACGGTGACAATAAGCGAGTTCTGGAAATAGAGGAAATAATCCCCCTGTTTCAGCACGGTTTCATAGCCCACCATGCTAAAGGTGTCGGGCGTGGGCAAGGCCAGCGGCTCCCGAAAGATCGCCTTACGGGTTTTGAACGAGTTGATCAGAATGACCAGCACCGGAAACAGCGCAATGATCGTATAAATGATCAGCGCAGCGTGGGCCAAGGCCAGATTAAAGCGGTTATGTCTTACGCGTTGCATCATGGCCCCTTAAAATTGGTAGCGACGCATACGCGTCTGGATCAAAAACAGGTAGACCGTAACCCCCGCCAGAATGATGAAAAACATCATCATCGCAATGGCCGCGCCCATATTGGGGTCGCCCGGCTGGGTTTGGTGGCCAAAGAAGGTGCGGAACAGGAAGGTGCCCATAACTTCGGTCGAAAAATTCGGCGCCGCCATCGCGCCTTCCATCGTGTAAACAAGGTCAAAGGCGTTGAAATTGCCCACGAAGGTCAGGATAGAAATAATGCCGATGCTGGGCAGAATAAGCGGCAGTTTGATCTTCCAGAAGGCTTTCATGCCGGTCAGCCCGTCCATCTCTCCGGCCTCGATAATATCATCGGGAATAGACAGCATGGCGGCGTAAATCAGCATCATCGGAATGCCGACAAACTGCCAGACCGAAATCAGCGCAATGGTGGTTAGCGCGGTGCCTTCGCGCCCGAGCCACGGCTGAAACAGGCTTTTCAGCCCGACCAGATCCAACAGGTCTGGCGCGATTCCCCAGAGGGGCGACAGGATGAGTTTCCATGCAAAGCCGACAATCACAAAGCTCATGATGGTGGGAATGAAAATCGCGGTGCGGTAAAAGCTTTTGAACCGGAGCGCGGGTGTAGACAGCATAGCCGCAATGGCAATGCCGATCGGGTTTTGCACCAGCATGTGGATCACAAAAAACCATGTGTTGTTTTTTAGCGCCCGCCAAAAGCTTTCAGACCAGTTCGGGTCTCCAAACAGAGTATTGAAATTGGCCAGCCCGACAAAAATCTGCTGCTGGTCAACCTCTTGATACAGGCTCAGTTTCAGGGTGCCAAATAGCGGCAAGATCATCAAGGCGGTGTAAACCAGAACGGCGGGTGCCAGAAAAACAGCAATATGCCAGCGGCGTTTCTTTAGCGTTTCGGCGCTCATATCATCCCTCCCTGAGAATAGTCGGGGCAATCTCTGCTGCCCCGACGCTTATTGCTTAGCGGCTTTAGTTAGCCGGTGTATACCAGCTATCCAGCGCGTCTTGCATGTGCTGTCCGGCTTCTTCCGGTGTCATGGTGCCTCGGATCACATTGGCCGAAGTTACCCAATATTCGGTATGCAGGTTCGGTATGCCGCGCCCCAGAATCTGCGCATAAGGGCGGATCGAGGAGTTACAGCTCTTGCGCCAGTCAACCATTTGCTGCGCCAGCGGGTCATCCAGTGCTACGTCATGGTTAGAGAGCGAGAAGAAGCCCGGCAGAGCGTTGGCATAAAGGCTGGCAAATTCAGCCGAACCCACCCAGTTGAGGAAGGTCTTGGCCGCTTCTGCATTCGGGCTTGCCGGGTTTAAGCCCAAGGCAATATCCACGTGGTCAGAGATATAGCACTCGCCGCCCGGAAGGGTGGGGGGCGCAAAGGCACCCATGGCGAAATCGGCCTGTGCGTTAAAGCCCGAAATCTCCCAGCTACCGGCAGGATAGATCGCGGCGCGGCCCAGAGTGAACAGGTTTTGGCTATCCGGATAGGATTGCGCTTCAAAACCGTCGCCCATATAGGCGCTCCAACGAGCCAGCTCGGCATAGGCGTCTACCCATGCCGGGTCGGTCAGTTTGGACTCACCAGCGATCAAAGCATTGCGGCCCTCTTCGCCCTGCCAATACTTGGTGCCGATATTGGCATAGCCCATTGTGGCTGCTTCCCACTCATCGGCGGTGCCCATGGAGAGCGGAATATAATTGCCATCAGCCTTGATCGCATCCAACACCGCATAAAATTCGTCGGTGGTGGTTGGCACCTCCAACCCGAGCTCGGCAAAGGCGTCGGCATTATAAATAAAGCCGTGAATCACCGAAGCCATAGGCATACAGAACGTGGCCGAGCCATCATCCGTAGACCAGCCCGATTTGGCCACGGGGCCGAAATTCTCGAGCGCTTCCATATCGCTTAAATCAGCCAGATTTCCGGCTTCATACATGGAGAGCGAGCCGTCAAACGGGCGACAAGTGATCAGGTCACCCGCCGTGCCGGCTTCCAGCTTGGCGTTCAGCGCCGAGTTATACTGTGCGGGCGCGGTTGGGGCGAACACCAAAGTAATGCCCGGATTCGCCGCTTCAAAAGCCGGAATGATTTGGTCTTGCCATATGGCCAGATCGTCATTCCGCCAGCTTTCAATTGTCAGCGTGGTTTCCGCCCAAGCGGCCCCGCTGAACATGGTGGATGCCAGCAATACGCCGACCAGTTTTGTTTTTTTCATGTCTTCTCTCCCTGACAATACGCTTGCGCGCAATTTGAGGCTACGCCCCGCTAAGTTCGGCCAGCGCCGCACGCAAATTCTGCGCGGCCCTTGCCAAATAATCCTGTGCAGCTGGCAGGTCTTTGGCCCCGCTGGCAATTAAAATCGCTTCTTTCACGCTCCAGTCGGCCCGCTCCAGCGCATTTTTGGCGGTAGCATCGTCACAACCGGTGACCCGCTGCACAATCCCCGCTGCGCGCCCCTTAAGCTTAATGTTCGAGGTCGCCACATTCACCATCAGCCCGTCAAGCACATGGCCCATACGAATACCCACCAGCGTGCTCATCAGATTAAGCGCGATTTTTTGCGCCGTGCCTGCACCCAAGCGGGTAGATCCGGCAATAACCTCCGGCGCTGTTGGCAATAAAACCGGCACATCAGCATCAAGCAAGCGGGCGGTGGGGTTGTTGGAAATGCCAATCACCGTGGCCCCGCGCGCCTGCGCAATTTCCATCACCGTCACCGGATAAACCGTGTTGCCACTGGCCGCGAGGCAGATCACCGCATCTTTCGGCCCGATCACCTCGGCCGCTTGCGCTGCCGCCTCGGCATCATCCTCGGCCCCCTCTTTGGCCACGCTCATATCGTCCAGCCCACCCGCGCGCAGAATGTGTATCCGTGCCGCCGGAATCCCGAACGTAGGCGGGATTTCCAGCCCGTCAGCCAAGGCTTGCAAGCCTGAAGACCCCGCCGCCGCATAGACCAGATTGCCGCCATTGCGCAAAGCCGCCTCGATCGCCAACGCGCCCTTTTCCAGCGCGGGCAGGGCTGTGGCTACGGCCTCGGCCGCCTCGACCTGCGCCTGCTGTACGATCTTCAAAATCTCCTTCGGCGCCAACTGATCTAAGCCAGTAGCGCGAGGGTGGGTTTCTTCGGTAGGCTGGCGCGCCAGCGCGGTATAGTGCATTATGAATATCCCGTAATCGTGATACCTACATAATGCCAATATAATACCGTATGTCCAGATTTATTTGATACTTTGGCAAAAAATGCCAAAACGTCGCGAAAAGGGCTTTCTTGTATCACCTTGGTATTGTATGGGTATTGTATGGAGCAGAACATCCAACATATCGGCGGCGCGCCGACCATGCGCGAGCTGCTAGACCCCGCCAACTGGCTCAGCAGCCACGGGGGACCGCGCTACCAACAGCTGCACCGGCGGCTGGAAGGCGCGATCCAGTCCGGCGGGCTTCCGCCCGGCACAGCCTTGCCGCCCGAGCGCGACATTGCCGACATGACCACCCTTTCACGCGTGACTGTGCGCAAAGCCATGCAGCCCTTGGTTGAGGCGGGGTTGGTCAGCCAGCGGCGCGGCTCCGGCACGGTGGTCGCTCATCGGGTGCCAAAGCTAGAGCAATCGCTCTCGGCCTTGACCAGCTTTACCGAAGATATGGCACGGCGCGGCTTGCCCGCTTCGTCGCGGCTGCTGGAGCGCGGCTTGTTCCCGCCTTCGCCGGAAGAAATGATGGCGCTTGGCCTCACATCTGACGCGCAGGTCGCCCGCATCACCCGCCTTCGCCTTGCCGGCGACGAGCCGATGGCGATCGAGCGCGCCTCACTGCCGCCCGATGTTTTGCCCGACCCCACGGTGGTTGACGGCTCGCTTTACGAAGTGATGGCCCGCGATAACAACCGCCCCGAGCGCGCCTTGCAGCGCATTTCGGCGGTCAGTATTTCGGGGGAAGATGCGCGCATTCTGCATGTCGCCAAACACGCGGCGGGCCTCAAGATCGAGCGCACTTCCTACCTGCCCGGCGGGCGCGTGGTTGAATTTACGCGCAGCCTTTATCGCGGCGACGCCTATGATTTCGTCGCCGCCCTGCGCATGTCCAAGGAGTAATCCCATGCCGACCCCCACACGCATGGCCCGCGAAATTGCCGAAATCCCCGAAGCCGCCGCCCGGCTGTTAAGCGCAGGCCGCGACACCCGCATAGAGGCCGCGGCCCGCGCCCGCGCCCATGATCCGGCTTTTCTAATCACGGTGGCGCGCGGCTCGTCTGACCATGCAGCGACCTATCTTAAATACGCCTGCGAGCTACTGCTGGGCCTGCCGGTGGCCTCGGTCGGGCCGTCGGTGGCGTCGGTTTACGGGGCCGAACTGAAGCTGAAACGTGCCTTGTCGCTGACCATTTCGCAATCGGGCCAAAGCCCAGATATTGTCGCGATGACCCAAAGCGCGGGCCGTGACGGGGCGTTAACTTTGGCGCTCACCAATGATCCCGCCTCACCGCTGGCAGACTCTGCGGCGCTGACGCTGGCGCTGCATGCGGGGCCGGAACTTTCGGTTGCGGCCACAAAAACCTTCCTGAATTCGGTGGTGGCGGGGCTGGCTTTTTTGGCGGAATGGGCCGATGACACGGCGCTCAAAACCGCGCTGGCGGAGCTGCCCACGCATTTAGCGGCGGCCGTGCAGCATGACTGGCCCGCCCTGCGCGCGGCGCTGGATAATCGCAACTCGCTGTTTACCCTTGGCCGTGGTCCGGCGTGGGCGATTGCGGGGGAAGCGGCGCTCAAGCTCAAGGAAACCTGCCAATTGCACGGCGAGGCCTATTCCTCGGCCGAGGTTATGCATGGTCCGGTATCCATTATTAACGAAGGCTTTCCCGTGCTAGGCTTTGGGGTGGAAGATGCCGCCGAAACCGGCTTGGCCAAGATCGCCGACCAGATCAGCGATATGGGGGGGCGGGTGTTTGTCTCCTCGGGCAAGGCCCACCACGCTCACCGCCTCGAACATATCCGCACTGGCCACCCGCTGACCGACCCGCTGCCGCTGATCGTGTCGTTCTACGCCATGGTTGAGCGCCTCGCGGTGGCCCGCAATATTAACCCCGACATGCCTCGACATTTGAAAAAGGTGACAGAGACCGTATGACCACCACCACCGCCCTTTCAGGGGCCGCAATTTTTGACGGGGAAACCCTGCACGACGGCCTGACCTTGCTGATCAGTGATGGCAAGGTTTCCGGCATTGTGCCTACTGAGGAAACCCCGGCCGAGGCAGCGCGGGTTGAGCTAAGCGGCGGCATTCTCGCGCCCGGTTTTGTCGATCTTCAGGTCAATGGCGGCGGCGGGCTTATGCTGAATGCCGACCCGAGCGTGGCCACCCTGCGCGCCATGGCCCGCGCCCATTTAAGCCTTGGCACAACCGCGTTTTTGCCGACACTCATCACCGACACGCCAGACAAAACCCGCGCCACAATTGACGCCGTGGTGCAGGCGATTGCCGAGGGCGTGGCGGGCATTGCGGGGCTGCACCTTGAAGGGCCGCATCTTTCGATCCGGCGCAAGGGCGCGCATGATCCGGCGCTAATCCGGCCAATGGATGCCGATGATCTGGCCCTGCTGCTGGAGGCCGCATCCCGCCTACCCGCGATGATGGTGACCGTGGCCCCTGAAAACTGCACCCGCGCGCAGGTGCACGCGCTGCACGCGGCCGGCATTGCGGTTTCGCTCGGCCATAGCGATGCCGATTTCGAGACCTGCATGGCCTATGCCGCGGCGGGGGCTACAGTGGCCACCCATTTGTTTAACGCCATGAGCCCGCTTGAAAGCCGCGCCCCCGGGCTGGTGGGCGCAACCCTGCAAAACCCCGCCGTTTCTGCGGGGCTGATTGCCGATGCGGTGCATGTGCATCCGCAGTCCATCGCGCTGGCGCTGCGGGCGAAAAACGGGCCGGGGCGGATATTTTTGGTGACAGATGCCATGGCGGTTGCGGGCACCGATCTGGCGGGATTTTTCCTTGAGGGGCGGCAAATCAACCGCGCCAACGGGCGGCTTACACTGGAGGACGGCACCTTGGCGGGGGCCGACCTTGCCCTTGCCCACGCGGTGTCGGTTTTGGTGGAAAAGGTCCGGCTGGCCCCTGCTGCCGCGCTGGCTATGGCAACCTCTATTCCCGCTGATCTAATGAGCTTGCCGCACGGGCGGCTGAGCCTTGGGCACCCAGCAAACCTTATTCACCTTGCTGCTGATTTCACCCTGCAAAACGTGTGGCAAAACGGCGTGGCGGTGCCGCGATAATCGATCAATTTCCGCCTTAAGCCGCATCGCCTTGGGCACCACGAGCAGCGAGCTCATAGACATGCCGATCGCTGCGGCCCATGGCGGCGCATATGCACCGCTTCAATCTGCCACTAAAACGGATTATAGGCCTCGAGGCAGTATCTATCCTGAAAGCCAAAATAGGGGCGCGTAGACCTCAACTATGTGGCATTTTTTAGCAGGTCAGCCCATACGGGCGCTCTAAGGGGCTTCGCCCGCTCGCGCGCGCAAGGATAATAGACAGGGCCGTGACCTCTTTAAATCATAGCATAACCATGCGTCTGAAACTCTGCCGCAAAAGCGGAGTTGATGCTATCGAGCTGCGCGCGGGTAAATAAATCTTTAACCTGATAACCCATACCGCTGGAACCCTGTTTGACATGGGGAAGCTTTGCTGGGCTTGCGCAGATATGCAAGTGCTTTAGCAGGGATTTATAGTCGATGGCCAGATGCTCTTGCCGTAGAACAATGCGCTCTTTATAGGGGTGAGGGCTTTGATAAAGCGCGTGATTTTGGGCCAATATATACTGGCCCGAATCAAAAAGATTGTCGATGCTTTTTCGAATATCTTCTAGTGAGTGCTTCATCGCTTTGCCGGAATATTGGTCAAAAGAAATATACATATTTGCCAGTGACGCCACTTTTGCATAGGGAGACCGCACATTGTAAATTAGCGTATAATCTTGGCTTGGCGGGGCCAGCAAGGCCTCGACGGAGGCTAGCGACATATGGTTAAAAAATGGGTAGGCGGTGGCGGAATGCACGCGGGTTTTTATGGCCGCCTCGAAGTTTTGCGCCCGTACCAAAGCCAGATAGTGCGCCTCGATTGCATTTGCACGGCTGTAGTTTTGCGGCTGCCCGCCAAGGGCTAGGCGGGCTAGCTCATCTGCGGGGCTGATGGGGGTGATTATATCTTGCGGCCCACAATGGGGGGAAAGCGCTATTTCTATGCTGGTGCCCGCCACTTTGCGGCCCTTGATGAAGATAAACTTGTGCTGGCTGCTGAAAATCATTGGGCAGGCTCTCCTGCTGGGGGGTAACCAAAAAAGCGCTGGTATTCGGCGCAGAGGGCTTCGATGTCTTGCGCTTTTTGCACGAGGTCTCTCGGCAGGCCGCGCTCGGCCAAGGTTGGCTCTCTGAAGGGGCGGTTTTGGTGGCGGTGCGCCTCAAAGCCTCTGTTGAACCCTTCTAAAAACAGGTTGGCATTTTCGCCAAAACGCCAACCCAGTGTTTTTGCCAGCCCTGTGCGGCAGTGCGGGTCTTGGGTGAAGTCCTCATAGCGCACGATGGTGTGGCTTTGGCCGCCCGCGGCGAGTGTTTCGCAAAATTGCACCAGCCCACGGGATTCGCGCAGGCAGTAATCCTGTACCCAAGCGGGGGGGAAGCGGTCCTCGTTGCTTTGGCGGCGATGCTTCTCCATAAAGCTGAGCGCGACGTTGAAAATATGACGAACATTGATCACGATATGCTTGGGGGCGAAGACCTCCAGCACGCGCTGGTGCTCGCTGCATTGCACCTCTTTGAAGCCCCATTTGATCTGGCGTAACTGTAGGCCAAGCAGGTGATCTAGTCGTTTGAGCGGCACCATCCCCTTGGATTGCTTCTTAGCAGAGTCTGAAATTTTGAAACCGTATTGCGCCAATTGCGGGGCCAGGAGGGTGCGGTAGGGCGGGGTGTGGAATTTTGGCTCTATGAAAATAATCTGCTCTGGGGCGTGGGTGAGGATATTGCAGAGCATAGTGCTTCCTGAACGCCCAATGGCGGCGATGTAAAGGTCTGGCCGGAGGTCATGCATTGAATTGCCTGCTTTCCATAAGCTCGAGTTCTTGGGGTATTATATGCGTGGCCGCCGATTGCTGGCGCACCCGTCGGGCCGCGTTTTGCGAGCGGGCTTGAAACAGCGCGGGGTTTGCAGCCATGTCGAGCATCGCTTCTGCCAAGCCAGCCGCATCTTCGGCGGGGCACACACAAGCGCAATCGGGGGCCGTAAACTCGGGCACGGCGGCTATGGCATTGGTGACAGGCACCAGCCCTGAAGCCATGGCTTCATCGCGCGAAACGCCTTGGGTGTCCATGCGGGTCGGCACTAGAAATACGCCGTTTTGTGTATGAAGCGCACTGATCTCTTCTTGTGGCAGAAAGCGGCGCTCACAGTGTACATTGGCAAAGTTTGCCAATGGTGCAAGCTGGGTTTCAAATAGCGCCCCATCACCGATAATATGGAAGGAAAACCGCGCAAACAGTTTGTGGCTTGCCATTTTCACAATCGCGGCGGCGGTGAGATCATTGGCGTAGGTCCAGTTGTTAAACGGCCGGATGGACAGGACCTTGAAGCGCTGGGTGGCAGGCTTGGGCTGGAAGCGAAACAGGTCGGTATCAATAGGGTTATGGATCACGCCCCAATGGCCAGCGGGCAGGGCTATGCCCAAGCCGCTTTGCGCCCGTTCGGCGGCGTTTTGAGACACAAAAACCAGCTTCAGATTGGCCGGCCAGCTTTGCGCCAACTGCCGCCAGAACCGCATGCGCGTCTGGTAAGTTTGCTTTTGCACCTGCCTGCGGGGGTCGGTTTTATCGGGGAAGTTGGTTTTGTAATGGGGCAGCATTTCAGAGCCATGCAGCCAGCCAAAAATCGGAACTGTGGTGCGGGTAGCGGTGAGCGCGGCCCACATATCATCGGCCAGCGCGTGGGCGGCTATGCAATCTGGGGTAAAGCGCGAAAGCGCCTGTTTAAGCGCGGTGGTTCCTCCGGTTTGCACCGAAACGCCGCCAAAGCTGTGCTGGCCGCACTTCGCCCCAAGCACAAACACTTGCACATGGTGGCCATGGGCCTGATATTGCACAGCCCTTCGGTGCAGGAACGGATAGTTATAGAGCTGAGCGGCGCTTGGGTAGCCTCTGCAAAGTAAAAAAATACGCATTTATAGCTCTGCCCGGGTCAAGTCTAGTTCTTCAAAGTGGATACCACAATTGCGCTAAAAACAACAAGAGCTAGCCTATTTTATGGGTGTTTGCGCAGGATTTCGCTATTTGGTTGAGGCCAGCCCTCAGGTCGCTTATATTGGGCTTACATTTTGCAAAATCTGTGCGTAAACAGAAGGCGAGCTCACCTTGACATACAACCGCCGCGCTTACGAACGCCAAAAGGGATAAGACCATGATCGACCTGAACACCGGATCCTCGTCAACTGACACAGATGATGAAGACACATATGAAATGGCGCGGGTTCAATTGCGCAACGCGATTTTGGCTTCGGATTTTGACAAGATTGAACGGATCTTGCTGGAGATCATCAAGACAGACCCAAGCCGCATTGTGGAACAAATCGAGCTGGTTGACCATTGCCTGATTCACGGTAAGCAGCAAAAGGCCGAGATGTATTTTAAGCGCATAGATGTTTCGACCACCTTTCGGGATGAGGCACTGCCCGCCTATGTTTACGTTGATCTACTGCGTTTGAACCTGATGTTGAGGAACAATAAAACCGCCGCCGCCATTGCGCGGCTGCTTGCGCCCGACTTTACCGAAGATGCGCGAACGGCGAGCCTTGCTTTGCGGGCGTTTGACCGCGCGGGTGATGAAGCGGGCTTCTCCGGTGCGGTGGATAAAGGGCTCGAGCTTTGCAAAAACGAGCCGGATATGCTGGCGGAAATCCTGTTTTTCCTCAATAACAGATCGATGTCGAATACCGTGGTGCAGCAAGTTGGCGAGTTAGACCTTGCAACGGCCACCCATGCCGATCTTGTGTTCCAATACGGGCGGGCGCTGGCCGAGATTGACCCGACAGGGGCCGACACGATTAAAGCGGTTGAAAAGGCGCATGCGCTTGGCGGACAGCCGCAAAAATCAGCACGGTTACTGTCCAAGCTTTATCTTTCGGTGAACCGGACCGCTGACGCGCTGGAGGTTTTAGGCAGTTTTGCAGGCGAGGATCAGCCCGAGTCTGTGCAGGCGCAATATGCCGACGCGCTGTTGGCCAATGGCGTTTATGACCAAGCCGCCGAGATTTATCGCAAACTGTTGGCGAATAATCCGACCCATGGCGGCTGGCGGCGGGCCTGCATTAGTGCCTTGTTGCTTTCGGGCGACGAGGCGGGCGCAAAAGCCCTGTATCAGGATGATCTGAAGGGCCGGAACCTGAACGGATTTGCCAATTTTCAGGCCGCGCTGGATGCAATTGACCATAACCTGGATAGCGCCCGCATTCCGGCTTACCGGTTTGACTGGGCTTATGAAAAGCTGACGCAACTGGGCTGTGCCCCCACTGACCGCGCGGCGTGGGAGAACGAGTGCAAATGGGTCAACTTGGCGGACCACCTGACGCTGAACTGGCTGGAAGCCCGTGTGCAGGATGCTGACGAGATTTTACCGCTGATCAGCGGTGCCACGGAATCGCGTGCGATCATACAGGACCATATGACCGACGGTGTGGGCGCGTTTATTGCCTCTGCCCATGTTGGCGGGCTGTTTGCCGGCCCCTTTGCGCTGGCACGGTCGGGGCTGGATTACCGCTGGGTGGCCTCCACCCCGATGGTCACCGATATTCCGGGGTCTGAATTCCTGCTTTCGACCTTCTCGAAAAGCAAAATGGGGTTGGCGCGCAAAATATTTACGGCCGTGAAACGGGGCGCGGTTGTGTCTATCGCGATTGATGGCAATAGCGGCATTGAAACCAGCACCGTGCCGTTTTTGGGTGATACCATCCGCCTGTCGGATTTCATTCCGCGCGCGGTATACCAAACCGGTGCCAACAGCTTTTTCCCGAAAGTGCTTTGGCGCGCGGGGCGGGTGAATATCGAGCTGGTGCGCTTGGCGATGCCAACGGAGGAAAATACGCTGGACGAGTTTATCGAAATCTGGTTTGCAGACTTTTTGGAGCAGCTCACCACGCTGTTTAAAGAGGCGCCGGAAAACCTGCGGATGACCGGCGGCTTCTGGGACGAGGTTACGCTCTAACCCCCTTAAGCGGGCGGGGCGTAAAAGCCCTTGAGCGTGTTCACCATGGTTTTAAGGGAAAACCGAGCGTTTACAAATGCGATGGCGGCCTTGGACATAGCCTTCATGCGGGCCTCGTCATTCAAGGCTTCAACCATCTGTGCGGCCAGCTCTTCGGGGGTGGCTTCTTGTAGGGTAAAGCCGGATTCGCCGTGCCGCAGCGCCTCTGGCGCGCCGCCTACATGCATGGTGGCCACCGGCACGCCAAGCGATTGCGCTTCGATCAGCACGTTGGGCAAGCCCTCAGTGACCGAGGACAGAAACAGCATATCCATGGCGCTCATCCACGGCTCCACCGGCGTTTGGCGTCCGGCAAAATGGATGCGGCCAGCCAGCCCCACGGCTGCCACTTTCTCCATTAAGGCGGTGCGCATTGGCCCGTCACCCACGATAAGCCCGTAGACATTTTCCGATTGTCCAATGGCCGCGATTAGCGTATTCACCCACAGGTCCGGTCGTTTTTCGGGGGAAAAGCGCATGACACCGCCAATAACCTTGGCTTTTTCAGGAATCCCGAGCTTTTTACGGATGTCGCGGCGGTCATTTTTGCTGGTTTTGGCGCGGATGCTCGCAAAATCATAGCCGTTATAAAACGGCGAGATGGTGCCGGGTTCAATGCCCAGCCAGCCTTCGTAATCCTGCGCGCCATTGGCAGAGTTATTTACGATTTTCATTGAGCCGCTGTAATCGAGCAGGGCCAAATAGCCCTGGGCCAAATAGCGGCGGAAGCGGGAAATCTCGCTCGGACGGGTGGAGCGGGTGCAGAGCACAATCTGCGGCACGCCAGCGGCTACGGCAGCAATGCCGCCCGCGATATTGATGGTATCTTGCCACAGATGCACCACGCGGGGGCGGGTTTTCACCAGATAGCCGAAAAACGGCACGGCAATGCGGCTGGCATCCAGCGGCAGCGAGGCCAATTGCCGGATGGTGGCGGCATGCTCGGGGTGCGCGGCCAGTATTTGCCGGATGCTGGAGGCAAGGCGCAGGGCTTCAAGATCCGTGATCTCGGCACCGGTTTTCTCGACATCCGGCAAGAAAAAGTCATTTCCGGTTTTGGGGTTCAGGGCGTTAACCACAAGGTGGCACGCGCCCATCGTACCCTTTTCCTGCATGATGCCCTGCACCACATAAGCCACCTGCCGCTCGGCCCCACCCGCGCCAAGGCTGGAGCTGAATTGCACGATCCCTTCTCGGGGGGTCGCATCAGGCGTTGCGCGCTTGACGATGGCATGAAACAGCATTTCGGGAAACAGGCCCTTAACGGGTTGCACACTCTGGCTGCCATTATTGGACATGGCCCGAAAACCCGCGACGCATTGCGCGCCGAGATGGGCGATTTTTTCGGAACGGCGGGGGAAAACCAAGCTGTCGATCTTCTGGATATGGTCCCACGCGCGGTCATACCGCCCCTCCAACATTTGCAAATCGGCTGCCATTTCATGGGCCGTGGTCGACTCCGGGTCGAGCTTGATGGCTTTGTTGGCAAAGGCCAGCGCGGGCCCTGATTTTTGCGCCGCCATCATGATCCACGCCGCATTGGTAAGCTGCGAAGCTGTGGATTTTCCGAGCGTTTTAATGGCTTTATCGGCAAAGTCGGCGGCGTCTTCCAAGCGGTTATCCATGGCCAAATGGTAGGTGCCATTGCGCCAAAGAAGCGCTTCATCGGGCGCGATTTTGACCGCGTTTTGGTAATGGACCACGGCATCGCCGCGCCGGTTATTCTGTGCCAGAAGCCCGCCCACGCTGTTGAGAAGCGAGGTATCTGTCGGGGCCAGTGCCAAGGTGAACTCGGCCTGCTTGAGCTGCTGGTCAACAGGGCTTGGCTTAAGCTGCATCAGGCGCAGGTAGAGGCGGTTAAGTTGCTCGTGGTCTGGCTGCTGTAAGAGGCTGTCGGTGATGGCGGCTTCGGCCTGCTCCACATATTTCATATCAAGCAAAAAGCCGATATATCCGAGCATAAGCGGAAAGTTTTCCGGCTGGGCTTCCAGCGCCTCGGTATAGACATTTAGCCCCGCCTCGGGGTCGGTCGCCGACAAGCAGCGCGCCTTGAAGCTCACGCGGCGGAACGGGTCCAGGATCTCCCAATGTTGCGCGATCAATGCCTGTGCGCCAGCGTAATCCTGATTGCCCATCTGGCTGCGAATGAAAAAGGTAATGGCTTCTTCGTGCTTGGGATTGTCAAGCAGGAGTAGCTCGAAATGCTTTCGCGCTTCTGCTTGGTTGCCGGTGTTCACTGCAATACGCGCCAAAAAAACCCGCCCGCTGTTGGCATAGCGCTTGGTTTTGCTTTCCAGCAGGTTTTCCCACGCGAGAGCGGATTCCTTCCAGAGCTTTTGCGCATAAAAGGCGCGGGCTTTCAGGAATTCGATCGCGTCGGCATTGGCTTTCTGGTCTTTGACCATGCCCACCCAAAGCGCCATTTCGGCGTAGTTTTTATGGTCAAAAAACTGGGTTGCGTAATCAAGTGCAATGGTGTCGCTTTGGCTTAGCGCATAGCCCTTGGCGGCCAGGTCTTTGGCTTCATCCAGCTTGCCTTCAGACAGGCTAATTCCGATCATGACAACGTAGAAACGCGGTGCATTGGCTTTGTCCTGCATGAATTCCGAGGTCTCGCAATAGGCGCGGGCCTCCTTGAAATTGCGGGCATTGAGCAGGGCCGAGATGTATTGGTTAACGGGGCCTGCCCTGCGGGCGTTGAGCTTGGAGACTTCCAACCAATGGGTGGCCGCGTTTTCCCAAGCGCCGGTTTTGTTGGCGGTATAGGCCGCAGCCTCGCGCACGGCGTGGTCCTCAGGCTCTGCCTTGAGAATTTTCTCGAATTTCTTCAGGGCTTTTGGCAGATTGCCGTCCTGATAGGCGGTCAACCCTTGCGAGAGCAGTGTTTCCAGTTGCTTGGTATCCATTATGCGCCTGCCAGTTCCTGTGTCTGCCCTGTGGATATGGTCATCGGGCCGGATTGGCCGCTTTCCATGAAGGTTTGGTGCCACATTTCAAGGCAGAGCAGCCCCCAAATGCGGGTGCCGTGGTCTTCACGACCAGAAAAATGCTGGTCGAGCATCCACTCTATGAAAGACTGCCGGAAATAGCCGCGCTCGATGAATTTTTTGCTGGTGAGCAGATCACCCACGAGGTCTTTGATCTCATGGCGAATCCAGTGCTTTACCGGCACCGAGAAACCCTGCTTTTTGCGGTAGAGCAGATCACGGCTGAGCTGTGGCTCCATGGCGTATTTCAGAAGGGCTTTCATTTCTATATTGCCGTGGCGCTCGAATACACGCAGGTTTTGCGGCAGCGAGGCCGCCCAGTCGGCCAGCTCATGGTCCAGAAATGGGCTGCGGCCTTCAATGCTGGCGGCCATGGTGCCGATGTCTGATTTGATCAGCAGATCGTCGGGCAAATAGGTGTTCACTTCGGCCCGTGCGGCGATGTCGAGCGCGTTGTGCTGGGTTGCGCCTTCCATGAAGGCGGGGAAGCGGTCAGAGGACGGGGTGAGGTAATACTCCATCAAGGCAGGGCCATAGCCCCATTGCTTATGCAGGTCGCGAAAGGTGGCGACGTATTTGACATAGCGGTCGCGGATATTGGGCGGGCCAAAGGCGGCGTCATAATTCTGGTGCAGGGCGGGGCTGATGCCTGATTGCTCGGCGCGGGTAATTTCGGTGTGAAAACGCTGGTAGCGGGAATAGCCGATGAAGATTTCATCACCGCCGTCACCGCTAAGCGCCACGGTCACGAACTTCCGGATTTCATGGGCAAGTGCGGTGGTGACCAAGGCCGAGGAATCCGCATAGGGTTCGCCGTAGTTCCAGATAATTTGGGGCAAGGTGTCAATCAGGCTGTAATCCATCATGAAGGCGCGGTGGTCTGTGCCGTATTGGTCGGCAACCTCGCGGGCATAGGCGGTTTCGTCGTAGCCCTCGATATCAAACCCCACCGAGAAGGTTTTAACGGGGTCGGACATCATGGACGACATACGCGCGATCAGCGCCGAGCTATCCACCCCGCCTGACAAAAACGCCCCCAGCGGCACATCTGATTCAAGGCGCACGGAGATGGCATCATCCAGGCGCTCCAGCAGCTCACCAGCGGCGTCATCAATACTCATCGAGGCTTTGGCGGGGTCGATCTCGGCCAAGGTCCAGTATTTTTGCAGCGTCGGCTGGTTTTGGGCGGAATGCTCTGGGCGGATCAGCATCATATGCGCGGGGGGCAGCCGGTTAAGGCCCGAAAATGCGGTTTTGGCACCAGGGGTGTAGCCGAAGCTCATGAAATCATGGATGATTTCAAGGTCGACCTCACGCTTGAAATGCGGCCATTGCAGAATGGATTTTGGCTCGGAGGCAAACAGGAACACATCGTCACACCACGCATAAACCAGTGGTTTTTTGCCAAAGCGATCCCGCGCCAGAAACATTTCGCGCTTTTCTTTGTCCCAAATGGCAAAGGCAAACATGCCGCGCAGGCGGGTGGGCAGATCTTGCCCCCATTGCCGATAGCCGTGCAGCAATACCTCGGTGTCGCTTTTGGTGCGGAACACGTGGCCAAAGCCCTCAAGCTCGCGGCGCAAGGCTTTGAAGTTGTAAATCTCGCCATTGAAGGTGGTGATCAGGTTTTGGTCAGCGGTGACCATCGGCTGGGCCGCGCGCGCGTTCAGATCAATGATCGAAAGCCGACGGTGGGCAAAGCCAACGGGTCCGTGCACCCAGATGCCGCTGCCATCAGGCCCGCGATGCCGGATCTGCGCCGACATGGTTTCCAGACTGTTTTCAAGTTCGCGCTCGGGAAATTGGGTTTTGGAGCAGTAAACCCCGACAATGCCGCACATTAGCTAAGCCCCTCACTGCTCAGGTTTCTCATCTCGCCTAAAGTTTCCAAAATATTTTCGCCTTCTTGATGGCCCGGGTCCAGCATTAGCAATGTAGACACAGCTTTCATGGCTTCGGCTTTGTTGTTCAGGTTGGCATAGCATCGCGCGAGGTTCAACCAAGGCTCCGGGTCTTTATCATCCAGTTTTGCCAGTTGTGACCAATAATAATGCGCCTCCGCATAATGCCGGTTTTCAAGCAACAAGCGCCCCGCTATGCGGTTGGCATATTTGGCGTCGGGGTCCAGCCGCACAAGGGTTTTTGCATAATCCAGTGCTTCAGAATCTTCGAAATCGCACAATTCCTGTAGCTTGCTCTGGCCCAAATCGCGGATATTTTCCACAAGGTCAGCGGCATTGTTCAGCGGCAATCCGGCTTTCTGCAAATCAAATATTTTGTCGGAAGCCCGCAAAATATCATGGTTGTCCAACAGAGCCTGCACCTCTTGCGCCGCCATTTCAGACAGTCGCGTAAGCTGCTTGTCGCATTCCGCATGATACAGACGTGATTTTTCATCATCGCGGTTTTTGATGGCGTTAAACGCGGCATAGGCTATGTCGGGTTTTTTGAAATGCAATGCCGCGCGGGCGTAATTGAGCACCAGCCAGCTGTTATCCCAAAAGCGCTCGATTTCTACGCCTAAAAAGTCAAAAGCTGCCTGATGCTTGCCCAGTAGCGCACTTGATCTGCCTGCAATGATATATGGCTCGGGCTCGAATGGCGAAATTTCTATGCAGGTTCTCGCATGATTAACCGCGGCGGCATAGTTTTTTTCGCGGTAGGCGGCTTGGGCTTTTTGCAAAAATGGCTTGCGTATTCGTTTGAGCGAGGTGCGCGGGTAGCTTGATTCAGGCGTATATATTTGCATGGCCTGATAGCAATGTGCAGCCGATAACAGGTCACTTTGGATCTCGAATCCAATGGCCGCATCTCTGGCCGTCTGCGCCAGCTTTACGCATAGCGCTTTTACACTCGGATTTTTGATGGCGGCTTTGGATAGGGCCTTTGCGACCTCAATCCCCATGCCTTGCTCGATCGCCTGCAACGCAAGCGGCGGAACCGCACTTTGCTTTAGTCGGCATAGGTTAGAAAAGGCACGCCCAAGATTTTCAGTATGCTTGTTAGCAATCAAGCATTGAATGTGTATGCCCAAGGCCTCTGGATGATCAGGTTTTTGACGTATGAATTCTTCGATATACCCTTCGCAGGTATGCCAGTCTTTTTCCAACCGAGCAATGCGGGCGGATTGCAAAAAAGGCTCGGGTAATTCCGGAGCGATAATCGCCAACTTGTTCCAGTATGGCTTAGCAAGCGCGGGCTCGCGGCGCTGGGTGTGTACACGCGCTGCATACTGCAAAGGCGCTTTGCTATCAGGATCGGACTGTAGCAATTGTTGTGCTGAATCTATGCAGGCATCAAGATCACCAGATTTGTAGGAATCAATCATTTTTGCGTGGTTATTATACAAATTTTCGCTCACTATATGTCTCAGGGTTTAGAATTATACGGCAATGAACAAAATTATACGGCAATGAACAAGTTAAAAATATCGATTATTTAAAAGATTACCTTGCGTCACATGGTTGTATTTCAGGCCACTATTGCACTTGTGGAATGCAATTAACAATAGTAAAAAGATTAAAACCAATTCAGCCTATCCTAAAGTCCTGCTAGGCTCTTCAGGCAAATTCGGAGTTATATATTTGGAACATTTAGATGCACAGATGCGCCCAATGGGGGGGGCAGGCACTGCTTCCGAAACTAAAGAAGTTATAGCCGTTATCGGGCTCGGTTATGTCGGGTTTCCACTTGCTATTGCTTTGGCTGAAAAATTTGATGGTGTCATCGGGTTTGATATCTCCGATCACCGCGTAAGCACCTTGCGTAACGGGTCCGATTTTACCGGCGAAATTAGCGATGAGCGCATGGCCAAATCAAGCCTGCTGGTCACCAGCGACGCTGCGGATATAGCGAATGCAAATTTTTATATCGCAACCGTACCGACACCTGTGAGTGAAGGTAACCGCCCTGATTTAAGCCCGCTTTATTCGGCCTGTGAAATCATTGGCAAACACCTCTCCAAAGGGGATGTGGTGGTTTTTGAATCGACGGTTTACCCCGGCGTAACGGAAGACATTTGCGGCCCGTTGCTGGAAAAAGCTTCCGGCCTGAAAGCGGGGGTTGATTTTAACCTTGGCTATAGCCCCGAGCGCATCAACCCCGGCGATAGTGAAAACCCGCTGGAAAAGATCGTTAAAAACGTTTCGGGCGATACGCCGGAAACTCTGGAGCGCGTGGCGTCTGTTTATGAGAAAATCATTGACGCGGGCATTTTCAGGACCTCGTCTATCAAAGTGGCTGAAGCCTCCAAGGTGATCGAAAACACCCAGCGCGATATCAACATCGCGTTGATGAACGAGTTGGCGCTGATCTGTAACCGCATTGGCATTCCGACCATGGAAGTGATTGAAGCGGCTTCCACAAAGTGGAACTTTATACCGTTCACGCCGGGCTTGGTTGGCGGGCATTGCATTGGTGTGGACCCATATTACCTTGCTGCATTGAGCGAGGAATTGGGGCACCATCCAGAAGTTATCCTTTCTGGCCGCCGTGTGAATGATGGCATGGTCGGCTATATCGCAACTGCTATTTTGAAAAAACTGGCCTTGCGTGATAGCTCGATCCGGCGGGCGCGCATTGGCGTGTTTGGCATTTCCTTTAAAGAAAACGTGCCGGATATCCGGAACTCCAAGGCTATTGAGCTGATTGACGAGCTTAAATCCTTCGGCCTTTCAGTTATGGTGAATGACCCGCATGTCAGCCAAGCGGACGCCACTAAAGTGGGCGTTGAGCTGATGGACGAATCCGACATGCAAGACCTGGATCTTGCGGTGGTTATTGCGCCGCACAAAGAATATCGGGATAATCCGGACTTTCTGAATTGCCTCCTGCCTGACGGGGTGTTGTTCGACATTAAATCGGTGTTCAAAGACAGGACGTTGCCGGAAGCTTCGGATTATTGGGCATTGTGAACTTATTGCGCGCCAGGCACGGAAAAAAATAGGCTACGCAATGGCAAGTAAGTGAATTATTGCTTGTTACAAGCTTAGACACAAAGCTACTATGGACGTCCATGATTTTCTTCCGTAAATATATCTCGACTTGCTCTGATCTGCCGCTCCCTCCGGCGGCATTGATCACGCAAGCAAAGGAGCTGGAGCGGGCCTGCAAAACACCGGAAGCCGCCGAGGCGGCGCTGGACAAAATGGTGCTCGAAATCCCGAAATATGCGCCGGACCACAGGTTTTTGCTTCCTTGCGGCATGCTGCTAGAGAAAATGCGCCTGAAAGAAGGCATGCTTGACGCGTGGTATGAGCTTTACGAGCTGTTCCCCGAAGAGATCTTGCCCATTCGCATGATGATGCGCTGGTTTCGCCGCCTGAACCTTGTTGAAGAGGGATTGGTGCGCCTTCAGGTGCTGTGCCCGGATGCGCTCACCAACATAAAACACGCCGAGCAGCTGGTAGCTGGGCTGACGGAGCTAAAGGAGTTTTCGGGGCTTGATCGTATTGTGCCTGAAATTCTGGAAGCCTTTCCCGATGACACGTCATTTCGGATGTATTATAGCCGAATGCTATTCTTGCAAGGCCGCCTTGGGGAGGCCAAAACCATTGTGGCAGGCCTTGATCTACAACCCTTGAGCCCGTCAGACCAAAAAACCATTGCAGAGATAAACGAGCGGGCGGGCATTCTAGAAAGCTATGACACAGTAGACGCTGCCGCGATGATCGGCAAAATAGTGGAAACCTTTGCTGATCGCAAAACCCAACCGCTGAGCGCCGAGGGCTTGGGGCCGGTTGTGTTTTATACTGGGCAATTGGGCGCAGGTGGTGCCGAGCGCCAGATGACCCGCATCGCGGGCGCCTTTATGCGCGCCTATGAGAGCGGCACCCCGATTGCAGGTGAAAAACTGCTCGTTGCCCCTCGGGTTTGCATTCGCCATACCACCCCTGCCACACAATCTGATTTTTTTATGCCGGTGCTGGTTGAGGCGGGCATTGATGTGCACGTTCTTAACGATGCCCCCCTGCCTACGGCGGCGGAAATTCCGGAAATTTCGGAAGATCTGCGCGCGCTGCTCGATTTTTTACCGGCGGATATTTACGAAAACACCCTTAAGCTGGTTCCGTATTTCAGGGATACAAAGGCGGAATACCTGTATTGCTGGCAAGATGGCGGGGTGCTGACCTCTGCGCTTGCGGCACTTATAGCAGGGGTGCCGCGCATTATTGCCAGCTTTCGTGGCATGCCGCCAAATTTGCGGCCAGATATGTTCCGCCCGCAGATGCCCTATCTTTACAAGGCACTTCGCAATGTGAACGGAGTTAGCTTTTCGGCCAATAACAGTGTGTCTGCGCAAGCCTATGAAGATTGGCTCGGGTTTGAGCGCGGAGAAATAACAGTGGCGCATAATGCGGTGCCGCCGGTTTCGCTTGAGGGCGATAGCGTGGCGCAGAAAACGTGGGATGATATTGTCGAGAAATCGCCCGACTGTGAAAAAACCGTGCTGGGTGTTTTCCGCTTTGAAATGGTTAAAAACCCGCGTCTTTGGCTGGATGTCGCCGCTGATTACGTCAATGCCCATCCTGATACGCGCTTTGTGGCTTTTGGCACGGGGTCCTTGCTGGAAGAATGCCGCCGCCGCGTCGTGAGCCTGGGCATGGAAGATCGGATTTTCCTGCCCGGAGCCACTTCTCATATCGGTTTTTTTATGCATAAGGCTGACCTTTTGCTGCACCTTGCCCGCACCGAGGGCCTGCCCAATGTGCTGATCGAGGGTCACCTTTCCGGCCTTCCTCTTGTGGCAACGCCTGCGGGTGGGACAAGTGAAATATTGGACGATGGCGTTTCGGGGCTGCTTTTGAGCTGCGCCGTAGATGTGCCCGTTACAGAGGTAGCAGAAAAACTGGCGCGCTTGCTTTCCAGCCCTGATGTGATGCAAAAAATGGGGGCGGCGGGCTTAAAGCAAGCGCAGCACCTGTTTTCAATCAACTTCATTCTAGACAAAACCGTTACCCTTTTTACCATGGATAGGACCTAACCCATGCGCACTGTTCTCATCACCGGCACCGCCGGATTCATCGGCTTTCACCTCGCAAAACATATGCTGGATGAAGGCTTCCGGGTGGTTGGCTTTGACGCCATGACCGATTATTACGACGTGCGCATCAAGCAGCGCCGCCACCAGATGCTGCTGCAAAACCCCGCGTTTTCCTGCCTTGAAGGGCGTTTGGAAGATATGGATGTGCTGCACAAACTGGTGAAGGATGAAAAGCCAGATGTGATCGTGCATTTGGCGGCGCAAGCAGGTGTGCGCTATAGCCTTGAGAACCCGCGCGCTTATATGGAATCCAACGTAATGGGCACGTTTAACGTGATGGAATGTGCCCGCGAGTTTGGCGTGGACCACCTGCTGATGGCCTCGACCTCTTCGGTGTATGGCGCCAATGAAAACATGCCTTTTGTGGAGCATGAAAAAACCGAAACCCAGCTCACGCTCTATGCAGCCACCAAAAAAGCCAACGAAAACATGGCGCATAGCTATGCGCATCTTTGGAAAACCCCCACCACCATGTTCCGGTTTTTCACCGTCTATGGCCCGTGGGGCCGGCCTGACCTGGCGCTGTTCAAATTTGTGAAAGCCGCGCTGGAAGGCGATGCGATTGACGTTTACAACCACGGCAAAATGGCGCGCGATTTCACTTATATCACCGACCTTGTGCGCGCCATCCGCCTGCTGGTAGACACCCCGCCCGTGGAGCCGGAAACCCGCGAAGACATTTTGCCGGGCGATAGCCTAAGCCCCGTTGCCCCTTTCCGGGTGGTGAATATTGGCAATAATACCAAAGTGCCACTGATGGATTTCATCAAGGAAATCGAAAATAGCCTTGGCATGGAGATCAAGAAAAACTTCATGGAAATGCAAAAGGGCGATGTGCCCGCCACATGGGCCAATGCCGATTTGCTCGAGCGCCTCACCGGATATCAGCCAGAAACCACCGTGGCACAGGGTATTGACAATTTTGTGAAATGGTATCGTGATTACTACGAGGTATAACGCCTTTTAGCGAGGACAGGAATGGAGCCTACGGACCCCTCAACGTTTACCCCTGATGCCCCGTTTTTTCAACGGATCGGCGCGCTCATTCGGCGTGAGCGCGCGACCAGGTTTTCAGGCGGGGCCATCGGGTATCTCTGGGCCTATCTCACGCCGGTTGCTTTTATCGCGCTTATTGTGGTGTCGTTCCGTATTCTGGGCCGCGTGCCGCCTATTTATGTGTCAACCGAGCTGTTTGTGGCCACAGGCATTTTGCCTTACGTGTTGTTTCGCCAAACGCTCGGGTCTATGGCGCGCACGGTGATTGCCAATCGGTATTTGCTTTATTTCGTGCCGGTTAATGTAACGGAGCTTTTCTTGGCAACGGCTATATTGGAGCTGCTGAACACCATCGTTACCGTCGTGCTGATTTTTGCGTTGATCATGATCTTTTCTGGTGGCTCGGCCCCGTTCAATATTTTGGGCGTGATCAACGGGTTCTTTATGGCATGGGCCATTGGCGTGGGTTTCGGGCGCTTTGTGGCGGTGCTTGGGCAATGGAGTGATACGCTCGCCCGCTCGGTGCCGTTGGCTTTGCGGCCGATGTTCTGGATTTCCGGCATTTTTTATACCGCAACCGAGCTACCAAACTCCGCGATTCAGATCCTGTGGTATAATCCGCTGTTTCACGCCATTGAACTGGTGCGGGAAGGGTTCTTTTTGGGGTATGAATCCCAAATTTCGAGCGCATGGTATCCGGCGAGCTTTGCCTTGGTGTTTTACCTGCTGTCACTTGTGTTGGAACGCTATGTGGTCGACACACGGCGCGCGCGGCATCGCTTATGATTGTGCTCGACAATGTCTCGCGCATTCAGCGCACTGATTCCGGCACCATCCCGCTGCTGACCGAGGCTTCGGAGTATTTCGGGCGGCACGAGCGTGTGGGCATTCTGGCCGCGCCCGGCACCGGGAAATCCTCTGTTGCGCGGCTGCTTTCAGGCATTGAAAAGCCAGATTCAGGCCATGTTTACCGTGAGGGTAAAACCTCCTGGCCCATCGGCTTTGCGGGCGGGTTCCACCCAGAGTTGACGGGCGCGCAAAACATTCGGTTTCTGTCTGAACTGGTGGGGCAAGACCCGCTGGAAGCCATTGCTTTTTGCACCGAGTTTGCTGACCTCGGGGATAGCTTGAGCAAGAAAAACAAGACCTTTTCATCGGTCGAGCGGGCTATGCTGGCCTACAGCTTTTCACTTTCGGTGCCCTGTGATATGTATATCGCCGATGAGGTGATTGGCGTGGGTGACACGGACATGCGGCTAAGGTGCAGCGCCATTCTGGACCAGCGGCTAGAAAACGCGGGCCTGATATTTTTGTCAAAAAATCCGGCGCAACTCCAAAAACACTGCTCCAGATTTTTGCTTTTGATCGAAAGCAAGCTTGTGCCCTGCTATGATTTGAATGAAGGTGTGGAAGCCTTAATGGCCAGCAACGAGCGCGCACAGTTAACCCAGTCAAATTCTGCTTCGAAGCGAGGGACGTCATGAGTGATTCAGGCCAACAAACAGCAGAAGAGAAAGAAGAAGAGCGGATCCGGCTTTGGCGGGAAGAGCGGGCGGCGGCGGCCGAAAAGGAAAAGCAGGAGCGGATCCGGATTGCAAAAGAAAAGCGAGCGCAGGAGCTTTCCGCGCAGGATGACGAGAAAAAAATGGCGGCAGCTGAATTGCTGCCAAATGCAGAATCTCTGAAAGCAATACAGACCAAAATTCGCCGAAGGAACCGTAGGGCAAAGGCGTGGTTTGTTCTTCAAATCATCCTGTTTGTAATTTTGCCGACGGGGTTGGTGGTGGGTTACCTTAGTGAGCGGGCCGTGCCGCTTTATGAGGCCAAGTCTGTTATTTCCATCACCAAACCGGCAACAGACAATAACGCCGGACTGGGCGGATTGCTGGGTGCTGTGAGCGGCGGAGGAAGTGATATGAACGAAACCTTTATGGCGCAGGCTTATATTAAATCCAAAGCGCTGATGGACAAGCTCGAAGAGAGAATGGGCCTTGTGACATTTTTAAGCAGTGACGCGCTGGACCCCTATACCCGCCTACGTGAAGTGCCATTTTTAAGCCGCACCAAGGAAAGCGGCTTCACAAATTTTGTGTTCAGCTCGATTGATATCCAAACGGGGCTGCTGACGCTTTATGTGCGAGCACCGGACCCAGAGATGGCCATTGAGGTTTCGGAGGCTGTTTTGGAGCTAACGGTGGCGCAAATCAACGAGCTTTCTGAAAATCTGTTCAAATACCGCACAGCGCTGGCTCGGCAAACGGTTTTTGAAGCGGAAGCCGCTTTGACACAAGCTCAAACCACCTTGACCCAGCTTCAAATTGACAGCGGAGAGGCCAATCCGACGGCGCGGGTAGAGGGCATATATGCCACTATTACCAAACTCGAGGGAGACCTTGCGGATATTGAAGGCCAGATTCAGCGCGCCAGCGTTGCCGGGCAAAGCGATGACCTGTTAACCCAACGGCTCTTTACCCTAAAAGGGAATATTCAGGGCCTGATTGATAGCCAGCGCATGCGGCTGATCAGCCCGCCTAGCGGTGGCGGCCTGTCTTTGAACCAGCTTTTGCTTGATTATGAGTTGGCCGCCTTGCAACTTGGGTTCGCAGAAGAAACCCTTTCGACCGCTCGTTTAGCTCTGGCCAAGGCCTCGGATGATGCCGCATTGGCACAAAGCCAGTTATTGGTTGTGGTGCCGCCGAAAACAAGCAATTATGCAACGTTGCCAAATGTTCCCAAAACCGGTTTTGTATCTTTTCTAGTGTTTTTGAGTGCCCTGAGCCTTTATCGACTCATGCCATCAGCTAGACGAACATAAACAGACGAAATAGACTAAAGAGGATCTCCGCATGTTTAGAATTACGCCCATCGGCTCGTGCCGCATTTATGGCCCGCTGCGAGAATTTGGGGAAGGGCAGAGGTTTCAGCTCAACGCAAAACGTGTTTTTGGTTTAATGCACAGCTCGGCGGAAGCTGTGCAGCAAATGCACGCTTTTACGAGCGACTTTTCCTGCGAGGAAGACCTTTGGCAGCTGATCGCAAAAGGGAAAGATTACGAAAAATTCCAAGCGGAAGTACATGAGAAAAGCAACCTATATATTGTTGAATTGTCTTCTGCCAAGGTTCTTAAAATCGGGGACACGGTTCTGCAATTGAACTACCTGAACAGCCAGTTCAGCGACTTCTTTTCCGATAATCGGCGCGCCGTTGCCTTTACGCAGGCCTGCATGAGAAACAGCCCCGCCGCGGTGAGCGCCTTTTTAAAGGACGCGTGGGACAGTACGCCCGAGCAGAGAAAAGAAAGCGACATTTTGCGGCGGATTGAGATTTCAATGGCCACCGAGGATTCGATCTACGAGGATATTTGCAAGCTACAAGAAGGGCTCGACGAAGTTATGATCGTGACCCATGTGAACGCGAAAAATGAAAACAGCGCGCCGCTTCTTTCCCGTGAGAAATACATCAATCAGGTGATTGCAGCGGCCAAAAGAGCCGGTGCGCCGCTTTATAACCCCACCGATTTGATGGAGAAAGTAGGGCAGGATAAAGCGATTGAAGATCACAGCACGGCTTTTGCCCACTTCACCGGCACGTTTAACGGGCTGATCTTTGCTGATTGGTATGAGCATAAACTCCTGCCACTCATAGAGCAAGCCATTCACGAAGCGCCGGATGAAAACACCAAAAGCATGCTGTTACCGGTTGTCGATGGCGTTTTGGAATCCGGCTCGGCAGCACAGGCCGAACTATTAAGAGCGCTCTTCGATACATTGAAAAGAGACTTTCCCAAGCTGGGCAGCCTCGAGCCGTTGCGGCAAAAACTTGAGGAGCACCCCAAAGCGTAAGAGAGTTCGATCTTCCGTAATGGCGTCATCGCAAGGTTTGTTCGCTGCGTAAGGTGTTGTCACGTTAACTATCGATATTTGCAGAAAGTGGCATTGGTGGGTAATTGTTGCTGATGACCAAATCACGCCTCAGCTACAAACGGCACCGTTTTCCACCTGAAAT
>Ga0256840_1000287_pt1 | contig 51086 bp, 45 predicted proteins | sample 355202metaG_FD_185969 | JGI IMG/M metagenome (GOLD analysis project Ga0256840, IMG submission 185969) | Hydrothermal vent microbial communities from Mid Atlantic Ridge, Atlantic Ocean - 355-202 | ecosystem: Environmental > Aquatic > Marine > Hydrothermal vents | place: Atlantic Ocean: Mid...
CTTTATTACACTCCAACCAAGCCATAAAATACTCCAAATTAAGAGTTATTTTAACGACTTTCAATTATAAAAAGTGTAAACCATGTACCTTAACAATGTGTAAAGGATGTACGTTGTCTATACACCCACATGGATGTGGGTGAGTATCATGGATGATATGAATAATTACTTGTACTATCTATCGCATTTCTATATCGGGATTTGGGTATTAAAAAAATCATTCGATTGCTTTATGCTTGTTTGCGCTTCTTTAAAAACCCAATCTTTAAAAGCGGCAATCTCAGGGATTGATTCTTGCCCATTTTTACAAACAAAATAATAGGCATAATCGCTAGAGATGTTAACATTAAAAGGTGCGAAAAAAATATTTCTTCTTAAGTCATCAATAACTAATGGCGTTCGCCCCAAAGCAAATCCATGTCCATTTTCTATTGATTCAAGCATCATAACAGTGTGGCTAAAGCGAGTCCCTCTTATAGGTCTATCAAGGCAAATTCCTGCTTTTTCAAACCAGGTTTCCCAATCATCAGAAGAAAAATCATCAAGAACTAAACGTTCAGATAATAAGAGATTAGGGTGAGCATCCTTCTTGATTTTGTCGTATGTTTCCCGACTACAAATAGGAAAAACCTGTTCTTCAAATAGTAGTTCAGAATAAACATCTTCCCAATGACCTCTACCGTAACGTATTGCAATATCGCTTTCGTCTTGGTCAAAATCCACAAGAGAGTCACAAGCAGATATCCTTACTTCGATTTCTGGGTACCTATCTTGAAATTTCCAAATTCTTTGTGCCATCCATTTTGTGGCAAAGGAGGGTAGCAGAGATATACTTAATGTATTTCTTGAGTTTCTACCTGTTAATTGTTTTGAAGACTTTTCTAGTTGATCTAATGATTCTATTATAGATAATAAATATATTTGCCCCGTACTAGTCAATTGCAAGGAACGGTTATATCGTTTAAAGAGTTGTGTTTTGGTTTTTTCTTCTAATGATTTAATTTGATGGCTGATAGCGGCTTGAGTAACAAAAAGTTCATCAGCAGCCTTAGTAAAACTTAAATGGCGGGCAGAGGCTTCGAAAGCCTTTAATGCTCTTAGTGGAGGTATGTTGTAGTACTTTCTCATTCAATAAATATATTTATAGATTCAGATTAATATAACTTATCCGAATTACAATAACAACAAGTATAAGGAAGTAATTTATAATAGTGTATAAAAGCTGAGAAATCTTAGGAATTTGAAATAAAAACTGGCGGAGAGGGTGGGATTTGAACCCACGAAGGACTATTAATCCTTGCTGGTTTTCAAGACCAGTGCATTCAGCCGCTCTGCCACCTCTCCAAGTTTTTTTTGTTTGAATTATTGTGTATCTCAAACAGGATGCGAACTATAGCATAAAAAAATATTTTTTCTATTTTATTTGTAAAAAAAATCATTTTTTCATAATATTTTTAACAATGGGTTTCTATTTACATTCTAAGCTTATAGAATACAAACTTTATGAAATTCTAGAGTAATTAAATATGTCATTAGAAATTGGAAAAAAAGTTCCAGATTTTTCTTTAGTTGCAGATAACGGTAAACCTTATAAGTTATCTAGCCAAATAAAACATCAAATTTTATTGGTTTTTTACCCAGGAGATGGTACTCCTGTTTGTACAAACCAATTAACTGATTATCGAGATCATTACAAAGAGTTTACAGAAAATAAAGTTGAAATTGTTGGTATAAGCACGAATAGCGTGAGTTCTCATAAAAACTTCAAAAAAGCTCATGATTTACCCTTTACATTATTGGCAGATACAGATGGAAAGGTTTCAAAAGAATACGACTGTTATGGTTGGTTTGGCACTAAAAGGGCTGTGTTCTTAGTAGATAAAGATTTAACTTTAAAGTATAAACACATCGAATCTGTTTCTATATTTAGACGTACAGCCAATGAATTACTTGATGCAATAAAAGCTTCTAATTAACATCTGAAGCTTTTAGCTCATACACAATGCTTTTAATTCATAAAAAAGCATTGTGTTAAATTTAAGAGAAATATTCATCCAGTTTATTAGTAATCTCATTACTAATAATTGGTTTCATCGCTGACATAAAAAAACCTAATTTTGCTTGTAAATTAATTTCATTATCACATATTTGTACGTTTCCTGAAATTCCATTACCAGAAAAATCAATATAACCTTTCCCATCTGTTTCTATTGATAGTCCATATTTGTTAGCGAGATCTTCCAATAAATCTTCAGCTTTAGAATAAGCATTTTCTTTGGTGTTATTATGTTTATGTGTTATTGATAATATATTCATGATTTGTTTTACTGGTATTGACAAACTTCCTTATTTATTGAAATCCTTGTTCCTAATTTACGTTTTCGACATGAATTTGAATCAACTAGTTTAAAAGCGAAAATTTGTTGGTAACGATTTTTAATATTCTGCTCAGTAATAGTTTTTGGATCAAAGCGCCACTTTCGTAAAGCATTGCGAGAAATGCTATCTAATAATTTTGAAGAAGATACTTTGTCAATTTTAATATCATGTGCACGACCTTTAGTATTGATATTAAAACTTATGATTACACTTCCTTCAATGCTTCTTTCTCTTAATTGACGATCATAAACTGGATCAACTTTACGAATCAATCTAGGAAATTTGTTCACTAAAGATATTTTTGGTTGTATTTTTTGTTTATCTATTTTAGAAGAATAAGTTCTTTCAAACTCTTCTTTAAGGATACTGGACTGCGGTTTTAAAAACAAGTTTTTATCACCACTGGTAGTGATTGTATTTTGCAAAGTAGCATTTTCTATTAAACTAACTGTAGTTTCATGAGGGTTCAATTGAGTTACAGTTGATTGCAACTGAGTTATTGTTTTTTGAGCTTTCTTTTTTTCTTCATTAGTTAAAATTTTTGTTACACTGGGAATACTATAATTAGATTTATATTCGTAGGTTTTTATATCAGAAGAGTTTAAACGTGGAGGAAATAAAATATTGTTTGCTATTAAGATTGAAGAATGTTGATTAGAAATATTATTTAAAATTAACAGGGCTAGTATTGAAATTAAAATTCCGCTAATTAGGAGGATCAATGGAGATTTTTTATTTTTTTGAACCATTAAAACTTTAATTCTATTTAATAATTCACCATCAGTAGCTGATATTTGTAAAATTGATGACTGCCCTCTATTTTTAGAGTTAACTAACATTGATAAATTTGTCAAAGCTTTTGCATAAAGTAGCGGCTTAGTCTCTAATTTTAGCACTAATTCATCACAACATTGTTCTCTGATTTTACGAATATCAGCTGACATCCATTTTGTAAAAGGATTATAAAAGAAAAGGGTTTCAACCAGTAATTGCAAAATATTATGGATAAAATCAGATCTTTTAATATGGCATAACTCGTGCAGTAAAATTGCCTCCATTTGTTCTTGAGGTAATTGAGAAATCAATGAAGCAGGGAGTAATATCACTGGCTTAAAAAAGCCAAAGGTAGCCGGAATAATAACCTGACTGCTGATTGAAATAATTGGTGTGAATTTCAATTTTAAAATTTTACTATTTTCTTCGAGTGTATTCAAAAGATTTTGCGGAACCTTTAAGGCATTAATTTTTGATAATTTAACTAATTCAAACCAAGATTTGGTTAGGTTGGAACTAATTAACAAGATAACAACAGTCCAAATACTTACCAGATACGGAATAGCTTTCTGAATAAGAGAGATTAGCATATCTATTGGACTTAAAATTCCTGTGGAAGTGATTAGTGCTATATTTGTACTTAATTGCTGAAAAGAGGAGCTATTCAAGTCAGTGTTTAGGTGCAGTTGTTGAATGAATTCTTTAATTGGAATGATTAAACACAACACAATGAAAAATATGCCTGTCCAATAGTGTAGGTGTATTTTGTTCTTAAAAAATAAACGTGTGATTATAAAGTAACTGGCAACTAAAATAAAACCTTGCCAAATAAAGTGAATTAATGCCCATCCTAAGGCATTACCAATCTGTTGAAAATTAGAGAGCAGGAAATCCATAGTATTTTTATTTTTCGATAGTTTCTAAAAAGGCTTTTATTTGTTCAATTTCTTCATCACTGGCTTGATGGTTAGAACCCAGAGCTTGCATAACTAACGAACTAATTGAGCCGCCGAAAATTCGAGTTTTTAAATCATCAATTAATTGTTTTTGTGTGTCTTGTTTAGACATTGCAGGGGAATAAACATGAGCTTTTTTTGAAGAGTCTCGAGTGACTAACTTCTTTTGAAACATAACTTGAAGCATCTTTAAAGTTGTTGTGTAACTTGTGCGGGTTTTTGTGCACAACTTTTCATGAATCTCCCTTACTGTAGTAGGGGAAATTTCCCACATGACATTCAAAATAGCAAGTTCTGTTTTTGTTGGTTTTGGTAAATCTGTCATAATTTCATCTTTTTAAATTTAAATTTCACATTCTACTATAAACCAGTTACCTACATAATTCAATAAGTTCTACTAAGAATGCTCTATATTTTTCCTGAAACAAGTTCATCAATAAGTTTGAGGTCTTTGACATCAAAACTATCCATCTTTGGGAACTGAGGGTTGAGCGATTTCAACTCTTTAATAATGATTTCAGAAACGAGTAATCGCATTAATTTTTTGTCATCTGCGGGTATTACGTACCACGGATTGTTTTGAGTTGATGTGTGCTGCAATAAATCATCAAAAGCCGATTGGTATTTAGTCCATAATTTTGATTCTTTAATATCTCCAGTACTAAATTTCCATTGTTTTGATTGAGTTGTGTAACGACGAATAAGGCGTTTATGCTGTTCTTGTTGTGATACATCAAGCATAAATTTAATGATTTTAGTGCCTGACTCTGCTAAATGTCGTTCAAAATCATTGATACTCTGATAGCGTTTATCCCAAAAGTTTTGATTCACAGGCTGTTCTACTTTTTGTGAAGATAACCATTCTGGATGCACTTTTACAACCAATACCTCTTCATAATAGCTGCGATTAAATAAAGTTATCTCACCTCTTTTAGGTGTTTCTTTATGGCATCGCCAAATAAAATCATGAGCACTTTCTGCTTTTGACGGTTGTTTAAATGAGACGCTGTTAATTCCTGCAATATCACATTGACGAAAAACATTTCTAATAGTGCTGTCTTTTCCTGCTGCATCCATTGCTTGGAATAGGATTAAAACGCTGTGGAATTCGGATGCCTGAATTTTTTCTTGCAAAATAGCGATTTCTTTTTGAAGTTTTTTAAGCTTGACTTTTTTATGAAGGTAACGATTTTGAATGTCTTGTTGACAAGCTCTTGGTTTGTTTTTGCTGCTTTTAAAGTTGGATAGGTTCATCGGTTTTGTTTAATTTAATTGAATCATCATTCTAGCAAACATTTAAAGAAAATATAGAAAAATTTTGCATCATCCCTTTATAATACTCTATTTATAAAAGACCGTTTGTTTTATGCGCAATACTTTTTGTTGGTTTTTTCAACTCTATACGTGGCTTGTTATAATGCCATTATCATGGTTTATCACGGCATTAATCGCTTTGTTGAGTATCGTTTTTTCTGTAGTCATTAATGACAGATGGGCGAGCAAATGGATTGCACCATGGTGGGGTCGCTTAATAATTTTGATTTCCTTTTGTCGTGTTACAGTTGCAGGAAAAAAGAACGTAAATACTAACCAATCCTATATAATCGTCTGTAATCACCAAAGTATTTATGACATGCTCACCATTTATGGCTATTTACCGAGTGAATTTAAATGGGTTATTAAAAAAGAACTAGAAAAAATGCCCTTTGTCGGTTCTGCTTGTAAAGCTCTGGGGCACGTTTTTGTTGATCGCAGCAACTCAAATAAAGCAAAACAGTCATTAATAGATGCGAAAAGTAAAATTAATGGAGGTGTCTCTGCTTTTTTCTTCCCAGAAGGAACGCGTTCAAAAGATGGTGAGCTTAAGGCCTTTAAAAAAGGTGCTTTTCGGATGGCTAAATCACTGAATCTGCCAATATTACCCCTGACCATTTCAGGCGCAAATCAGGTGATGGCAGCCAACTCGCTGGTCATTTGCCCCCATAAAATTGTTTTAACTATTCACCCGAAGATTAGCACAGAACAAGTTGATAACTTATCGGTAACGGAGCTATCTAATTTAGCAAAATCTATAATTTCTTCACAATTATGATAAAAAAAATAGATAAAATGGTTAAAATTAGCCGGAAAAGATGTCAAATTAACCGTATTTGATACAATAAAATTTCATACATATGTGGAAGTTAAACACTTCAATGAACGAAGATCAAAGTACCATCAGTTATGAACAAGATAAAAAGACTTGGTTAGAGCGCCTATCAGCTGCCTTTTCAGGTGAACCAAAATCACGTCAAGATTTATACGCCATCTTAAAAGAAGCCCATAAAAATGAAATCATTGATGCGGATGCTTTGCACATGATAAAAGGAGCTTTAAAAGTCTCACAAATGCAAGTTAGACAAGTCATGATTCCACGTGCGCAAATGCAAGTGATTCCACAAGATGCCGATATTGAAGAAATATTATCAATCATTGTTGAATCAGGTCACTCAAGATTTCCTGTTGTCGGTGAAGATAAAGATGAAATAGAAGGCATTTTGTTGGCTAAAGACCTGGTTAAATATTTTACGCATTCAGAGCAAGAATTCAATTTAACGTCCTTTCTGCGTGAACCCGTTGTTGTTCCCGAATCTAAACGGGTGAATATATTGTTGAATGAATTTAGAACTTCTCGTAACCATATGGCCATAATCATCGATGAATACGGAGGCGTCGCTGGTTTGGTGACTATAGAAGATTTATTGGAAGAAATAGTGGGTGAAATTGATGACGAAACCGATGAAGAAGAAGATCCGTTGATTCAAAAAATTGATGACACCCATTTTAAAATCAATGCATTGCTCCCAATAGATGAATTTAATGAATATTTTAAAACAAATTTTGCTAATGATGAATTTGAGACTATTGGTGGGATGATTGTCAATTCGGAGGGTAGGGTGCCCGAAATATCAGATGAAATTATCTTTGGAAAATACAAATTTGATGTCACTGTATCGGATAACCGCCGATTAAAATACTTGAGATTAACCCTGCTTTGAAAGTTTGTTTAACTCTTGTTTTAATGGTGTTGTGCACTTCTATTCCTGCACAAGTAGACAATCAAAATATTGATATCGAACTTTATACTTTTGGTGCAGGTGAAAATTATTGGGAAGCTTTTGGTCATACTGCACTTCGTGTTAAAATAAATGATATCGACTACCTATATGGGTTTGGGTATTTTAACTTTAATGATGAAGATTTTTTCTTAAAATTTGCCAAAGGACAAATGCAATACTTTTTAGGTATTGAAGAAAGCCATCAAGAAATTGATAACTACATCAATCAGGGTCGAGCCGTTTGGTCGCAAAAACTCAAACTTAGCCTGCTGCAAAAACAAAAACTCATTACCCGACTCAATTATTTAGCACTAAAAGAAAATCGTTATTACCATTACGATTATTTTCTCAATAACTGCACCTCAAAAATAAGAGATTTACTAGATGAAGTGACCGATGGAGAAATTTCAAAACAATTAAAAGGGATTCAAACAAGGAAAAGTTGGAACGATGTAACCTTTCCTGTAAGCAATCAAGCTTGGATGAATTTAGGCATAGCCATTGCTTATGGAATTCCTGCATATCAAAAACGAGATAAATGGAGCTTGTCGGTTTTCCCAGACGATTTTGCGCGTGACTTAGAGCAATTTATTACGAAAAATAAATGGAATGGTAAATTAATACAACACAATAATGCAGACAAGCAGCTTATTGAACAAAGCTTTGTAAAAACCCATTATGCGGTTATGGTTGTGTTCATTCTCCTAGTATTAGGCTTATTGATTCCTTTTTTAACTGTATTTACAACTTATTTATGGCTCATTGGACAAAGTCTAATGGGTATGGCGTTATTGTTTCTTTGGTTTTTTTCTGAGCATTCAGTTGCTGTTTGGAATATCAACCTGTTGCTTTTTTCTCCTTTTGCCTTTCTATTAATAATGGATAAACTATTCAATCGTTATTATGCTGTTTTTTTACTAGCAAATATTTTATGGCTTATTTTAGCATTGTTTTTGACTAATTTTTATTTGGTTGGCTTTTGTTTAATAAATTTTATTTTAGTTTACCTCAAATCTCGATGACTATTTATTCCGCAGGGTTAATATAAATAATTACTTCTGCACTATTTAATTTAGGCATTTAAATAGTATAATACTGGTAATTAAAATTTAAGGAGTTTCTTATGGGTCTTTTTGACAAGCTATTTGCTGAATTAATTGATATCATCGAATGGACAGATGATACCAGTAATACTTTGGTTTATCGTTTTCCTCGTTATGGCAATGAGATAAAAAATGGGGCTATGTTAACAGTCAGGGAAGGTCAAATTGCTGTTTTAGTGAATGAAGGGCAAGTTGCAGATATTTATGAGCCGGGACTTTATAAGTTAGAAACTGCCAATATGCCTGTATTATCTACTTTACAAGGTTGGGTGCACGGTTTTGAAAGCCCTTTTAAAGCCGAGGTTTACTTCTTTAATACCACACAATTCACCGATATGAAATGGGGATTACGTAACCCTCTGATTATGCGTGATAAAGAGTTTGGTGTGGTGCGACTCCGTGCTTTTGGTACTTATGCCTTTAAGATAACCGATGTTAAAACTCTATTAACTGAAATTGTTGGAACAGATGGGCATTTTACGGTTGAAGAAATTTCAGATCAATTGCGGAACCTGATGGTTTCTGGCTTTGCTCATATTGCAGCAGAATCAGGTATTTCTATTTTGGATTTAGCGGCTAATTATGATCAGTTGGGTGATTTGCTCAAAGAAAAGATAAACCCTGATTTTGAAGGATTTGGCTTAGAATTAACCAAGCTATTGGTTGAAAATATTTCATTGCCTGAAGCGGTTGAAAAAGCTTTGGATGAACGCTCTTCAATGGGAGCAATTGGAAACTTAGATACATTTACTAAATACCAAGCCGCACAATCGATGCGTGATGCAGCACAAAACCCCGGAGGGGGTGCTGGAGCTGGTATCGGTATGGGCATGGGATTTGCTATGGCGCAAACCTTTGGCAGTGCCTTAGCCAAAGATCAGCCAAGCAATCAAAGCAACCATGCCTCATCAGAGGCTCCACCCCCAATTCCTGAAGTTGAGCACTATCACGTTGTTATTGATGGCAAGAAAGCAGGACCATTTAATATGGCTGCGATTGCTGAAATGATACAAAAGGGCAGTATTCACGCGGATAGCTATGTGTGGAAATCAGGAATGAATGACTGGCAAACTGCGAGTGAAGTTCGTGCCATTGCTGGATTATTAAACAGTGAGCCTCCACCTATTCCTGGCAGTTAAGTCTATTTAAATGACTCAAGAAGAATCTTTGGATAAAAAGCCAGTAGAGCATTTTCAATTTCAATGCAAAAGCTGTGGTTTTGAACTGGATCATGAGATTGGTCAAAATTCTTTAGTATGCCAATCTTGTGGTGCGGTTGAGCCTATAGATACTGAGTCTTTTAATGTTTTTAGTGCTAATCCATACGATTCTACTGTCTTGGATTTGGTTAGAAATGAACCCACAGACGTACACTTTCATGTTCGCTGTGATACCTGTGGTGCGGGGTTCGATTTTCCAAAAAATACACACGCGGATGAATGCCCATATTGTGGGCAAAATATCATTGTACCTGTAAACCTGCAGCGACAACTTAAGCCTGATGCCGTCTTGCCTTTTGATATAAAAGAAGAACAAGCCAATGCATCGTTTAGAAAATGGATAAAAGGTTTATGGTTTGCGCCCAATTCCTTAAAACGATTGGCAATGAGGAAACACCCAATCCAAGGAACATATATTCCTTATTGGGCATTTGATGCCGATACTTATAGTTCTTACACAGGACAAAGGGGAACGAATTACACCACAACTGTGACGGTTCGTGTTAATGGTCAAACCCAAACACGTTTAGTGACTAAAATTAGGTGGAACTATGTCAGTGGCAATGTTTCAAATGAATTTGATAATGTTTTAGTTCCTGCTAGCGAAATGATGGCAACAAAGCTCACCACATCAATGACGAAATGGAATTTAGTCAAAGCAGAAGAATATAACCCTAAGTTTTTAAGTGGTTACCGCTCTGAACTGTATCAAGTGGGTTTGCCCCGTGGTTTTCAAAAATCAAAAGACATCATGATAAGAACTATTCGCCGTTTGATTCGAAGAGATATAGGAGGCGATCATCAGCGTATTAGTACAGTTAATACTCGCTATGAGCGAGTCGGCTTTAAATTGATGCTCATGCCTTTATGGGTTTCGGCTTTTTTATACAAGCAAAAAACATTTCGCTTTATTATCAATGGACAAACAGGAGAAGTTAAAGGAGAACGTCCTTATAGTTGGGTGAAAATCACGGCACTAATTTTGACTATTGTTGCCATTATTGGTGGTTTTGTCGCACATAATAAAGGCATGATTTAATACCCAAATCCCGATATATAAAATACGATGCTAGCACAAGTCCTTAATATACCTAGAAAATTCACAAAAAGCCTCATCGCCAATAAGGTGACCACGGTTTTTATGACTTTCCTATACACATCAAAAATACTTCTGGAAAGTATTTTCACGCAAGCCCACATGGATGTGGGTGAGTATCATGGATGATATGAATAATTACTTGCACTATCAATCGCATTTCTATATCGAGATTTGGGTAATAACTATTATTTTAGTATCTCTTTGTATCGACTCCAATCATAATTAGGGTAAAGGCTTTGCAATTGTTCAAGCAAAGTTTTAGCTTGTTTGTATTTATTTGCTGAAATCAGTATTTCCAATTGGGTTATTTCGCTTGTTTGAGGACGTTGTGTGGGTTCTTGTTTCAACTCAGGAACAGGCTGTGTGGCTCTTCTATCTCCAACAACCACAATACCTTCTGAGACTTTGCTTAAATTACCCTTAGATTTCACCTTTGCTTCTACAGGAAGAACCTTCTCTAAAACTAGCTGATATTCATTTTCAACTTGAGTAGTGCCTGAGTCCTGTTCTAATTGAATCATTGGTTTTTTTTGAGCCATGGTTCTGCCCATAACTCTCGTTTTATTTATTTTATCAGAACTAATACGCTTGCGATTCTTTTGTGGTCTTGGGTGTGGCTCTAATGGCGGTGCTGCTACCATTTCTGTGCGCAAATCTTCTTTTAGGACATTGGTATCTATACTGGTATTTATACTTTCAGGAGAAACTTTCATTTCTGCATTTTCATTTTGCAAGTTGAAGACAACATTAACTCCCATAACTAAAACAGCTGCTGTGGACAGCAAATAAAGCCATTGCCTTGGTCTTGTTTTGGCTGTGCTTTGTTTGCAACTTTGTTTAGCTGCATTTAAAATAAGATTATCCAAGGCTGTTGGAGTAGATTCACTTGACCCTTTTTTGTAGAGGTTTTCTAGGCTGTTATTCATCGCATTCTCTCCAAATCGCTGCGCAGCTTGCTGAGGGCATAACGGTAACGGCTCTTAATTTTTTCAATGCCTTCACCTAACATTTTTGCAATCTGAGGCAATGATAAGAGGGCGTCATTATGCAACAAAAATACTTCTCGCTGTACAAATGGTAGCTTGCTAACGGCATTTTTAATTTCTTTGGATAAGCGCATTGTTTGCAGCTCATCTTCAGGGTTCCAATTAATAACCCCATCGACATCATCTGCTGTGTTTTCTTCAAAGGCATTTTGTTCTAAGGTGTTTCGTCTATACCAGTCAACAAGACGGTTATGAGCTAAGGTATAGAGCCATGTTTTAAACTGGGCTTTAACCTGATAATTTTCTTTACTGTTAATCACTTTCATCCATAAATCTTGGAAAAGTTCTTGACTGGTGGCTTCATTTTTAAGGTTACGAAGAAAATAGCGATAAAGAGCATCCTTGTATCGAGCATAAAGCACATCAAAGGCTTGAGCTTTATTTTGTTTAAAGGCTAACATAAGCTCTTCATCGCTAGGTTCTGTCATTAAAGAATAAGGTTTCGTTAAAAGCTTTATTCTACACGACTGGCTTGAGTATTTGTTAAACTTTTTGCTAAAGAAACCAGTTGCAAAAGCTCACCACGATAACCGAAATCATCGCCATTTAGTGTGGATTTAACCAACTTTTGTACGGCTTGATAATTAAAGTTACCAGTCATTTTACCACCGCGAAGCAATTGACCAAAGCCTGCAACAGCAGCAGAGAGCTTAAAGTTTTCGGATGCTAGAGTTATATCACCCAATCTATCACTTTGACTCAATGACTTTACAATTAGCTGAGATTTATTGCCATCAGGTGCTTTATAACGGACTTTGAGCGTAGCAAGTTCATCGGAATAACTCCTTATTTTTTCAGTACTTTGATATTTGAGTGGTTCAACCCAGCCTTTATCGCCATTTAAGACTACTTCATAAAGTGCCGTTACACTATGTCCTGCGCCAATTTCACCTGCATCAATCTTATCGTTGTTGAAATCCTCTTTGTTTAACAAACGATTCTCATAACCGATTAAGCGGTACTGCGATACAATTAATGGATTGAATTCTATTTGAATTTTGACATCTTTGGCAATTGTCATTAAGGTTGCATTCATTTCTTCAACCAAAACTTTATTGGCTTCTTTTAATGTGTCTATATAGGCATAGTTGCCATTGCCACTATCGGCCAATTGCTCCATCAATGCATCATTGTAATTGCCACTACCAAACCCTAAAGTTGTTAGTGAAACGCCTGAATCACGTTTACGCTGGGCTAATTCTTTAAGTTGTTCAAAGTTTGTTGTGCCGACATTAAAATCACCATCTGTGGCAATAATGACTCGATTGATGCCTTCTTTGATAAAGTTATCTTCAGCAATTTGGTAAGCTAGGTTGATTCCAGCTGCTCCATTGGTTGAGCCTCCTGCATTGAGTTTGTCGAGAGCTTGCAGTATTTTAGATTTTTTATCACCACTGGTCGAATCTAAAACAGCACCTGCTGCACCTGCATAGACAACGATTGCGACTTTGTCTTTTTTTGTTAAATTTTTGGTCATAAGTTTAAAAGACGATTTTAGTAACCCCAATTTGTTCGGGTTATTCATAGATCCTGAAACATCCACTAAAAAGACTAAGTTACTTGCTGGTCGTTGGGTGTTATCAACTTTATAGCCTTGAATACCAATATGCAGCAATTGTGCATTATTGTTCCAGGGCGATGGAGCAAGTTCGGTGATTAGGCTAAAAGGTTGATTGGTGTTTTTAGGAGTGGGGTAGTTGTAGCTGAAATAATTAATAAGTTCTTCAACCCGAATGGCGTCCTTTGGTGGAACAATGCCCTGATTTAACATGCGTCGCATATTTGAATAAGCGCCTGTATCGACATCAATGCTAAAGGTTGAAACGGGTTCATTTTGAACCAGTTTGATGCCATTATCTTTAAAATGCGTATAATTTTCGGTGTTTCTCTGTTGATAAACTCTAGGTATTGAAACAATACTGGGTGAGAGTGCAGTGTCGTAAAGCATTCCTGTATTGATTTTTTTCTCACGCTGTAATTTAGGCTTACGTGAGATTCTTTTACCTGTAACAATAACTTGTTCAGTTTCTTCAACGGCAAGTGCATTGTTGTTAGAATCGTTCTTATATTGGCTGCATGCCGTGATACTGGCTACAGCAATCACAAGTGCTATTTTTTTGATGATTTCTTGCATTTTCTAATCCTCTATTTGATTGAATGTATCTTGTTAATCGAGTGAGATTAAAAATAGGGTTAAAATTTAATTAAAAAATTTAAAATGAATGTTTGGCTCTTAGCTGAAGCTGCCAACTGTCAATTGTGTCACGGTTATTAAGTGGGACAGCCAAATCAATATGAATAATCTGACCACTGGATGTTCGAGTTGGTACCAACCTTAAACCTATGCCAATATTGGTAGTTTGTTTAATTTCTTCATTATTATTCCAAGCGGCTCCACTATCAACAAAAACAGCAGAAGCAAACTTAAAGGTTTTCAAAGGATACCAATTGTAAAAGAAGCGTTGTTCCAAAGTGAGTAAAAGGCGATTATCGCCGTTTAAATACCGCAATGGATAACCGCGTAGACCCGTATCACCACCAAGGTATTGTCTATTTTCTAAAAATAAGTTCTTATTTTTATTTAACAAGATGCGGCTATAAAAAGTTCTATTATCCGACTGTGTATGAAACCATTTTAACTGCACGTTCATGCTAGTATTGAGTAATTGTTTATCGTAAATACCCGTGACAGAACTGTCTAATAAAATCAAGTCGCTCTGTGTGCGACTGAGCCCTTTTGAATAAGTGAACGAAAAATGCAAGGAACTATCAGAAAATGAACGTCCTATTTTTGTAAAAAGGTGATGCCCTAAAGAAATATCTTCAATTCTTCCCATGCGGTTAAAGTTGGTTCTTTTAACAAAATCTTCAGTAAAAAATTCATAGCTAATCCAAGGATACTGATAAGAACGAGAATTAGGTAATTGTGAATTTGGATAAGTTTCACTTGAAAAAAAATCACTTTCATCCGATGTGAAACCGACCAAGTAACGGTGAACCGAATCAGAAGTTCTTTTGCTTAATTTTCCATAATTCAGGGTGTAAGTGAGTCTGTTTTGACCAATTTCACCTGTAATTATTCCAAAATCATATAAGGGCGTAATGCGTTGATTGTCATAATAACGTAACTCCCATGTAACAGGGCTATCGAGGGAAAAAAAGGGACGATAGTAGTTAAGGAAGTTGAGTTTGCCATCGCTGTTATCTTCATAAATAACATCAAGACGATTTCGAGTTCCAAATAAATTGTCATCATTGTACTTAATGCTTTTTTGGATTCTATCTAATCCTTTTTTGTATTTAAACTCCAGACTTTTACCTAAGCCAAAAAGGTTTTTTTCTTGTAATTCAAAGGCGTACCGATTTATACCCGCGGTTCTCCCATAAGAAATTCCTGGAGTCAATGTCCAATTGTCTTTTGTTTTGACTAAAACTGTTACTTTATTGCCACAGACACTTGTTGGGACTATTGTTGCTTCTTTAATATAAGGTTTTTTGCGTAACAGTCGTTCGGTTTCTGCCAATAAACGAAGATCCAGTTCATTACCAACTTGAAATAAAAGTTCTCTTTTGATGATTCTTTCTTTGGTGGTAACGTGCCAAGCATTAGCTAAATGATGAAACTTTCGGCTTTCTTTTGGGTTGTTTAAATCAAATATATTGTTAACATCGAGATTAATGGCAGAAATAATAAAAGGCTTCATTTCTGCATCACTGGGTTGCCATGGTTGGCAAATCTCTTTGCTAAAAATTCCAAAAGGAAGAAAAAGGAGGAATACTGTTAACAATTTTATTTTTAGAGCATTCGATGTCTTTATAAACATAAATCAAGTGTATTATTTAATTGGATTTATAGAGTTAAAACAATTTGACACCATAACTTTTAAAATCAATTGATTTATTTGTATTTTTTTCACTAGGAGTCAGTTATTTTGCTCAATCCAAGAGCCTAATTTTAGGCGTTCATCCTCATTCATTTTTGTTGTGTTTCCCAATGGCATAATTTGAGCATTCACTGTTTGAGCATTGATTTTTTCTTTATTGGCTAGGATGATATTGAGATTATCAAACATTAAACCTTTGGGTGCTTGAGAAAATACAGTGCTTGTTGGTTTTGATGAATGACAGCTGATGCAGTGTTGGTTAATGATTTGCATTATTTCCATATCAGAGACTTTTTTGGTGTTCAGCTGTTCAATCGCTTTGCTTTCGGGTTTTGTATAAATCACTAATGAAACCAATAGGGCACTCGCAAAAGGGAGTAACCAATAATTCGTGATTTTTTTACCACGTAGATTAAACCAATGACGAATAGCGGTACCTGCTAACATTATTCCTGCTAAAACCAGCCAAGCATTTTCATTTCCAAAGGTGCTTGGGAAGTGGTTACTTATCATGATAAACAACACTGGCAAGGTCATGTAATTGTTGTGAATTGACCGTGTAAGTGCTTTTTGACCGTAAGATGGGTCTGGAACTTCGCCTTTTATGGCAGAGGCAACCATTATTTTTTGACCTGGAATAATAACAAAAAACACATTAAGCACCATAATAATGCCAATAGTTGCTCCTATATGAATATAAGCCGCTCGCGCACTCAAAAGATGAGTTAAACCATAGGTTAAAGCAACAAGTAATAAAAAGCTAATCATTGCAAAGAGTTTTTGTTGTTTAACCAATGATGATTTACACATTAAATCATAGACTATCCATGAGCCAATAATGGTACCAATCCCAATACCGATAGCTTGGGTTGATGTCAAAGCCATAACACTTGGGTCAATCATGTAGGCATTTGCGTTGTAATAATAAACGATGCACAGCAGAGCGAACCCTGACAAACCTGTAAAATAAGCCTCCCATTTGAACCAATGCAAGTCTTTTGGTATGGTTTGTGGAGAATTTTTGTATTTCTCTAAATAATAAAAGCCACCACCATGCACTGCCCATAAATTACCTGCCAATTCTTCTCGAAGGTTTTTAGTGCGATTGAGGTTGTTTTCTAGAAAAATAAAATAAAAGGATGCGCCAATCCACGCAATTCCCGTTATCATGTGTCCCCAACGAACCAACAAATTCAACCATTCAACAATATGTGCTTCCACTTTTACTCTTCTCTTTTATTATGAGTCATAATTATAGTGCAAAACGGGTGGTTGGTTGAAATAAATAGCAAAAAAAAGGAGCTGCTCTGCAACTCCTTTATTCATATGGCTTGTGAGTTAACCTCAGATTGTGAATTTAATGCCTTGTGCTAACGGCAATTCAGTTGAATAGTTGATGGTATTGGTTTGTCTTCGCATGTAAGCTTTCCATGAATCAGAACCAGCTTCACGTCCACCACCTGTTTCCTTTTCACCACCAAAGGCTCCACCAATTTCTGCACCACTGGTACCGATATTCACATTAGCAATACCACAATCACTGCCAACGCTTGATAAGAATTTCTCTTCGTTGCGCAAGTCATTAGTAAATAGGGCAGATGAAAGTCCTTGTGCCACATCGTTTTGTTGTTCAATCACTTCATCAATATCAGAAAAAGTCATGACGTATAAAATTGGAGCAAACGTTTCGTGTTTAACAATATCCCAATCGGCTTGTGCTTTAACAATGCAAGGTGTAACAAAGTTTCCTGCACCTTCAACACGTGTACCACCTGTTAAGATTTCGCCACCGGCTTCTTTGGCTTTAGCAACAGCATCTAAAAACATTTGCACTGAGGCTTCATCAATAAGCGGTCCCATTAATGTATCTGTATCCAAAGGATTGCCAATTTTAACTTGTTTGTAACCATGGATAAGTTTTTCAATAACAACATCGGCAATGTCTTCGTGTAAAAATAAACGTCGGGTTGTGGTGCAACGTTGTCCTGCGGTTCCAACCGAACCAAAGACAATTCCTGGGATGGCAATGTTTAAATCCGCTGATTTATCAACGATTAATGCATTGTTTCCACCAAGTTCTAACAAGCTTCTTCCCATGCGTTTTGCCACTTGAACACCAACCATCTTACCAACAGCGGTAGAGCCAGTAAACGAAACTAAGTTAATGCGTTTGTCATCAACAAATTTCTGTGCCAATTTATTTGAATGGTCATTAAACATTAAGAAAATTGGTGGAAGACCCGCTTCTTCTAATGCTTTATTGCAAATATTTTGCACCGCAATTGAACACAAAGCCACTTTTGGAGAAGGTTTCCAGATACTGACATTGCCACATATGGCAGCGACAAATGCATTCCAAGCCCACACAGCTACAGGAAAGTTAAAGGCAGAAATAATGCCAACAACTCCAACCGGATGCCATTGCTCATACATGCGATGACCAGGACGTTCTGAATGCATAGTTTTTCCAAATAACTGACGTGACATACCTACTGCAAGGTCAGCCATATCAATCATTTCTTGGACTTCACCATCGCCTTCTGATTTTATTTTACCCATTTCTGCTGCCACTAAAGAGCCTAAAGCATCTTTGTGTTCGCGCAAAGCATTACCAATTATGCGAACCGCTTCTCCACGCAGTGGAGCAGGGGTTTTGCGCCATTCTTTAAAAACAGCTTGTGCTTTCGTGACAACTTTTTCATAGTCCGCTTCATTGGCAGAATAGACAGTGCCCATTAGTTCGTCCGTTGCTGGATTGAAAGATTCAATAATGCCAGCATCGGTTGTTTGTGACCATTCATTATGGTCTGTGCATGTGCCAAAATTAACTTTTTGCACACCCAGTTCTTCGAGAAATTTCATTCGGTTTTCCATTGTAGTTTTGATTAAAAATTAAGCTGCTTATTATCGCATTTATTAAACGGAATTGGTAGCCCGATTAATGACAATCTTACTGAATATTAAGCTTAAAGCGATGTTTGCTGTAAGGTTAATGGGAATTATGGATTATATTTCTAATATTCAATTTAATTGTCCTATTGAGAGTAGTTTTTTCGATTAATAAGTTGAAGCCAATAAATTTTAAACATTGGTAGTACATGAGGAAAAGCGAAAGTGAAGAAGAACAAAATGAAAAAACGGCGGTTAATAGGTCATAAAATAGGCGATAAAAAAACTCTTATCCTACTACTTACCATCATCAGCACTGTGGTGATTTCACAAGAAATCGATTGGTTCAGTATTGATGGAGGTGGTGGCATTTCAAGTAATGCAAACATACAACTGATTGGTGTGATTGGTCAGAGTGATACAGTCAGGATGAGTTTCGGAGGTGTTTCTATCTCTGGTGGTTACTTACCATTACCCGCAGCAACAACACAAGATCCCATTTTTAAAAATGGATTTGAATAAACAACAAACGTAGCAACAAGGAGACGTATAAAATGAAAACATTATTAAAAATTAATTTACTATTTGCTTTATTGTATGGCAGTTTAACCCAAGCATTCACCTACCAAGGTGAATTAACCGATCAAGGTGTGGCATTTACTGGTAATGTGGAAATGTCATTTAGATTATTTGACAATCTAACCATGGGAAACGCGATAGGCAGCCAAGATGATCAACTGGTTACAGTCACCAACGGCCGATTTGTGGTTAATCTCGATCAGTGGATGTTATTTCTTGATGGGACTGACTTGTGGTTGGAAATTACTGTGGATTTAACGGGTAATAATATCGTTACTCTAAGCCCTAGACAAAAACTGGATGCTACACCTTATGCAGAATTTGCTTATGATGGAGGCAGTGCTGGTGGAAGCGGCGATATTACTGGTGTAACAGCAGGCACAGGGCTATCAGGCGGAGGAACAAGTGGAGATGTAAGTCTAAGTGTAGATACCACTGTTATTCAGAAACGTATCAATGGGCTATGCCCTTCAGGTTCTGCCATGACAGAGGTACTAGAAAGTGGTTTTGTGATTTGTGCTAGTCCTACTGATGTTTGGGTTGATACAACGGGTGATAGTATGACAGGACAATTAAATATTGTCGGCAGTGATAATTCATTTATGTTGCAAGCACAAAATAATAATGTAACAAGTGGCGATGGTTTTCGTGCTATTAGTAATTCACCAGCTTTTGGCGATGGAGCTATCTGGGCATCAAACGAATCTAGTGGAACTGGTGTATATGCACGCAGTGCCAGTGGTATCGGAGTTTATGGTGAAACTAACGGTTCAACAGGTGCGCCTTACGGCGTTTATGGACGGGCTACAAGTGCTAATGGAGTAACATCTTATGGTGTACGCGGAGAGAGCAGTTCTACTTCTGGCACTGGTGTTGGCGGTATAGCACCTTGGGTGGGTGTCTTTGGCGAAGCCACTGCCACTACGGGTGAAAATTGGGGTGTTTATGGAAAATCTGCGTCAACGGTTGGTTATGGTGTCTATGGTATAGCAAGCAATACGGGGGGTAAAAACTATGGTGTTTATGGAACCAGCAGTTCAGTTAATGGCTTTGGTGTCTATGGAAAGAATACCAATGCAGCAGGAGCAGGTGTACGTGGTGAAGCATTAAATGGTAATGCCGTTGAAGGTGTGGTTGACTTTGTAAACAATGGAACAGGTACTGGTGTCTATGGTTCAGGTGGCTTCTTTGGTGCTGCGGCTAAGTTCGAAAATGCTGTCGCTGGCACTACAGCTGTCACTATTCAGAATATTGCTACACCAACATCTCCAGCATTAGATGTTACGGGTGCTACAAACTTAAATGGCCCTGTCACATGGAAACCTGTAACGAGTTATGTGTCTATTCCTGCTGCGGCTTTTACTCCATCTCAACCAGGTTATGATTATTCAAACCAAGGTCATTCTATTTTTCCGAACAATCAATCTTCACGATTTTATTATGCAGAAGTACAACTACCACAGGGAGCTACGGTAACAAATTTTGTTTTTCAGTGGACTGATCTTACCCAAACAACACCTACAGTTGGTAGTGCTGAATTATTTCAAAGTCAACTCAATGGTACTGAAGTTTCAATGGCATCAGCTGTTACTGTGAGCGGTTCAGGCTTAGGATTTACTAATGATAACACCATAAATAATGGTATTATTGATAATTCAATGTACATTTATTATGTTAAATTAGATCTCACGATGGATGCTATGTTTTTTGTATCTACTATAGCACATGGTATTGTCATTGAATACACCATAAATAAACCATATTAAATTCTTAAGAAAAAATATCAAGCAAATCCCTCATTTAAAGATTTAATGAGGGATTTATCGTTCATTAGAAACAATCTACTTTTAGATTGTTCGGTTTGCGACTATCTTAACAAATGATTTCATGCGCACTTCTTCCAGTGTTAAACCCGTATATTCAATCTCGGCTTCAGTAATCGCACCAGAGTTTAATGCACGTAAAAAGAAATTCAATAAACCTTGTCCCGTAGCAGCATCATCAAAAACATCACCAACCAAGGTCGCTTGTGCGGCTTTTTCAATAAAGTTTTTCAGGCGAATTGAGGCTTGTTTTAGGCTTTGTAGGAAGAATGTATAACAAGCAACATAACGAATAGGAATTTGCGCAGGGTTTAAATCCCAACCTTGGTAGTAACCCATTTCTAAAGAGTGAATAATATCATCATAAGCCAGTTTCCATGCTTTGTGGACAGTTTTTGTATCACCAATGGGCATGGTGCTGGTTGCTCCGTTGGATAACCATACACCAGTTCCACCAAAGGTCAGTTTCATCATTTGCAAGGCAAAATCACAAGCAGGATGTTGCATGGTTTGATGAGCTGCAGTAATGTCAAAACTGGCTGTGTAATCGTAAGTACCAAAATGTGCGCCACGACATCGTCCATTTGCTGCTTTATAAATCAAGGGCATATGACTAACACCATCAGCTGAGAGTAGGGCTTGGGTGGTTTCTATCATGATTTCTATTTTCAACTCGCCATTTTTCAAACCCAATTGCTCTTCCAAGTGGTCAAGAACTTGTACAAAGGCGGTGACTTGTTCTGGAATATTGACCTTGGGTAATGTGATAACAAAGTTTTTAGGAACCTTTCCGTTGTTTTCTTTAATCAAGGTCGATACAAAGATGTCTAATGTTCTGGCACTACGGACTTTTAATTCCGCATTAAAGGGTTTGATGCGAATTCCCATATAGGGCGCTGCTATGCCTTGTTTTAGTGCGGATGCAAATTCTTTGGCAGTAAATTCTGCACAAGCATCTTCCTCGACATCGGGGCGATTGCCATAACCATCTTCAAAATCAATGCGAAAATCTTCAACTGCACAGGATTTTAGTTTGGCAATAACCCGTTGATGAACCTGTTCCCACAACTCTTTATCGCCAGGTAAGTCCAAAGCTTTGGCCAATGTTGATGCATCAGGTGCATAAGTATTAAATGCTTTCAGCGACAATTCGCCAATCTTTTTGGTTGCTCCTGCTTTGTACAATTGTGCACCGCCGTATAAGGTGTGAATGGGTTGTTGCTGTTCCCCATCTCCGGGGTAATAGGCAGTAAAAGTTTTATTGGCTTGTTCGAGTGTAGCAAATATCTTATTAAGGTTTGATTTTTGTATGCTTTGCATTGGTGGTTTGACCCTTGATTATTATTTTGCATGATTCTACCGTTGTCTCCTAAGCGAATCAATAAAAATCGTAGGCAACTAACACACCATTGCAACAAAATAGCGTATTTTAAAGGTTGAATTATCTATAAATGCCACTATAATTGTTTGTATCTAATATTATTGAGGAAAAGCATGAGCTTTAGAATGAAATCAACAAACCCGGCGTTGTCGGTATTTGAAAAAACTGAAAATTTATCGTTAGGCCCAACAGATGAGTTTGTGGTGGGTGAATCGCAGCGCATGACTGCTAATGGCACATTAAATAAAACTGGGCTATTAATACTTATCGTTATTGTCTCAGCGGCTTGGAGTTGGTCTTATTTACCGACTCACCCTGCGATGTATAAGCCTTTTTTCTTTGGGGCTTTAATTGCTGGGCTTGTTTCTGGGTTTTTATTAGCCAGTAAACCGCATTTATCATCAAAGGTCGCACCAATATATGCGGTATTTGAAGGCTTGTTTTTAGGTGGATTATCTGTTTTTCTCGAATCAATATACCCAGGAATAGCTATGCAAGCCGCTCTTGCTACGATGGCTACAGTCATAGGAATGTTAGTTGCTTACCGCACGGGCATTATTAAGGCTTCTCCCATGTTTAAGAAGGTATTGGTCATCGCTGGTATGGGCATAGGTATATTCTATTTAATTAGTATAGGAGCTTATTTTATTTTTGATACAAGCTTCAGCGTTAACAACTTAACGAATGCTACACCCATGGGAATTGCAGTGAGTGTCTTTACTACGGTCGTTGCAGCCTTATTCTTAATCATGGATTTTGATAGAATCGAACGAGGTGTTCAAGAAGGTGCGCCTAAGTATATGGAATGGTACGGTGCATTTGCATTGACTGTTACTATCTGCTGGTTGTATTTTGAAATGATTCGTCTATTGGCTAAATTAAGAGACTAATCTAAATCAAACAAGATCTTCTATAAAGGGAAAGCTTTGCTTTCCCTTTTTTTGTAACAAATATTTTCGATTAGTGCTTTTGTAAAATGCTATAATCTAATGGTTTAAATTTGTGGAGTTTGAAATGCAAAGAGTTTTATTGTTTTTAGGAACCAATATTGCCGTATTGGCGGTTATTAGTATTTTGATGAAGGTTTTTGGTTTAGATAACTACATGGATGCTAATGGTATTAATTATAAGTCTTTGGCTATTATTTCATTTTTATGGGGTTCTGTTGGGGCTTTTATTTCATTAGCAATGTCAAAATCTGCTGCCAAACGCTCAATGGGCGTTAGAGTCATTGAATCACCCAGCACAGATGTGGAAATGTGGCTAGTAGATACAGTGAAAAGGCTTGCCGATCGGGCTGGAATTGGTATGCCAGAGGTTGGAGTTTTTAACAGTGATGCACCCAATGCATTTGCCACAGGAATGAATAAAAATGACGCCTTAGTCGCTGTCAGTACTGGTCTATTAAATTCCATGAAACGCAATGAGATAGAAGCGGTGTTGGGTCATGAAATTAGCCATGTATCAAATGGAGATATGGTGACAATGACTCTTCTGCAAGGCATCTTAAATGCTTTTGTTATGTTTATTTCACGTATTATTGGTTTTGTGATGAGCTCGTCTTCGCGAGGGAACCGAGGCGGAATGGGGATGCGAACAGGGAATTTTATTGGCACGATGATTGCGCAAGTGGTATTAGGCTTTTTAGCTGCGCTTATAATCAAGTGGTTTTCGCGTTATCGTGAATTTCATGCCGATGCAGGATCGGCTCGTCTGACCAGTAGCCAAGACATGATTGCAGCCTTGCGAGCGTTACAACATGTTGCAAACCCTGTGCCTTTAAAAGGTCAGTTTGTTGGCTTTGGTATTAATGGTGTTAAATCAACCGTAGCCAAATTGTTTGCTACCCATCCGCCATTAGAAGATAGAATTGCCGCTTTAGAGAGAAACAATTATACAAGATAACGCTTAGAGCAATACAGTTTATCTTGCCCTTGGTGATGAAAGCGTTAGAATGGTGTTTTTTATCTGTTTATAGCTTATGCGCAATCGAATTATTCTTCATTATGGTGAGTTAACCTTAAAAGGTTGCAATCGCCATTCTTTTGTTAAAAAACTAAGGACTAATGTCCGTAACAAAATTAAGTCATTGGGTTTAACTTGGGATGTGGTTTCAATCCATGACCGAATGTTTATCGAAATCCCTATTGATTTTAGTGGTGATATTGATGAAATAGCCCAAAAGTTAGCTGAAATTCCTGGCATTGCTTGGTTGAGTAAGGTCTATTGGTTTTCAGTAAAGCAATACGATATATTTGGATTTAAACCTGAATTAGGTAAATTGGATGAGTTGATTGAAAAATTAGCCAATGAAACGTATCAAAAAGACAAGAGCTTTGCTGTACGAGTCAAGCGTTCTGACAAACGATTTGTGAAAACATCTAAAGAACTCGAAATGCAATTGGCAACAATTATTTTAAAAAATACTGAATGGAAGAATGTTAATTTAAACCATGCCGACCAATATTTTTATGTGGATATTTCATCGCGCGGAATGGCAGTGCACACGAATCGCATCAAGGCTATTGGCGGTTTGCCTGTTGCTTCAACGGGTAAAATTATGTGTTTGTTATCGGGTGGGTTTGATTCACCCATTGCGGCTTATTTGATGGCAAAACGAGGATGTACCGTTGATTTTGTGCATTTTACTGCCAGCAATATCCAGTCCAGTAAAATTGAAACTTATAAAGTCTCTCGCATAGCTCAGAGAATCAGTGAGTTTTGTGGAAAAGTCAGGCTTTATTTAGTGCCGTATACGCATTTTGATCTGGCTTTGATGGAAAAGAATTTAGATTATGATTTGATTTTATTCCGCCGCTTTATGGCTAGAGTTGCAGAATCTCTTGCCGAAAAAAATTACGCACAATGCTTAGTAACAGGGGATAACTTAGGGCAGGTGGCATCACAGACTATGGAAAATATAGTGAGCATGACTAAATCCATTAATATGCCTGTTTTACGTCCATTATTAACCTATAATAAAGAGGAAATCGTAGCTTTATCTCGCCAACTAGGCTTATTTGATGTTTGTGTCGAACCTTACAAAGATTGTTGTGCCTTAATCAGCAACACACCAAAGACTAAATCTTTACATGAAAAGCTTGAACACATTGAAGAACGGTTTTTCGACTACCAAGAGTTGATTAAGGATACGCTTGATGAAAAACAGGTGATTGCTTTTCAATTTGGAAAACGAATAGATTTTGAGTAAAATATGTTAAATATCAGAGAGATACAAAAAACAGATAATCCAATTATTAACAACTTAGTTATTAACACTTTGCATGAATTTGGTGCAAAAGGTCCAGGCTTTGCTTCTTCTGATGAAGAGCTCAAAGATATGTATACAGCCTATCAAGCGGCTAATAAACAATTTTATGTGGTTGAACTTGATGGCGAGGTGCTAGGATGTGCTGGTGTTGCTCCATTGGACGGGGAAGAAAATTCTGGTATTTGTGAATTGCGGAAAATGTATTTTGATAAAAGACTCAGAGGGCAGGGTGCTGGAAAAAAACTGATTGATTTATGCATTGAAAAAGCTAAGGAAATTGGTTTTCATACCATGTATTTAGAGACGATTCCTGAGATGAAAATTGCTCAAAAGCTTTATAAAAGTCGAGGCTTTGAATATTTGTGTACGTCAAAAGGAAATACTTGCCACAGTGCTTGCCAAGTTTTTATGCAAAGGTCTCTATAATTTCGCAGGCTTAATAACAATAGGGTAATTTGCTCATTGCATTAATTGCTTGATGAGTCGTCGCAAAACACTTGCTGTTTATTGGTTCGTCGGTATAGTCTTTTTCAATGATAGTATAGTCAAAGCCTTTGGGGCAGGTAATATTGCGGTATTTCTTTTTGACAACTTGGCAATATTTTGTTGTTAATTTTCTCTTTTGAGCAATAATTTGTTGCCGTTGATAACGATTAAATTCGGTGTTGGAAAGGTTGCATACATCGTCTTTTTTCATCGCTTCATAAGCGGATTCTTCACTGCCATAGCACTTAGTTTTGTCACCAATCAAATCATTGTTTTTTGTTACATAAGAAAAACCTTTTGTGCAATAAAACTCTTGATTGTTTCGTTTGTTGGTATCCAAACGTTTACAATTACCAAAGCTTAGAAAGTCATTGCGCCACGATTTTCTTTTATAATTTAATTGCTTTTTTGATAATTGACACAAAGGGTGTTGTTGTATTTTTTTAGTTATTTGCTTAAGACTAATATAACAAGTTTTAAATTCAGGGTCTGCCAAACTGTAACCATCAGCGCCAATAATCATGAAACCAGATTCGCAATATTTTCCGTCCTTACTTTTATTTGGGTAGGCTAAAGGCTTACAAGAGGAGGTTGATAGCTTCATAATATTTTTTTCTCGCTCTTTATTCGCTTTTGATTCAAATTTTTGTTGTTCCCAAAGGTCTTGCTGGTGCATCTTTTCTAAAGTTTTATCTGGGATGTTTTGGTTATACAGCATGGCTATGTAGTATTTATCCGTATAGGAAAGAGAATGGTTGTTATCTTGGTATTTTTCATCTCCTGTTATTGTTTGTAAATCGTAGTGCATTATAGAACCTATATCGTATTCTGATTCGATAAACACCTCATCAAAGTTTTGTTTTAGAATGTTACTGTAGCACCAGTTCTTCGATTTGATTTGTTGAATTTTACATTGTTCCAATACCTTGGCTTTGTTGAGAAAATCAGGCCTATCTGCCCGTTGGTGTTCATGACTTAACCCTAACATATGACCAAATTCATGCAATACGGTGGATTTTCTATAAATAATATTTTCTGATAATTCACCAAAATGTATTTCTCCATTGACTCGTCCCACACTCGATTGATTGCTATCTCCCTTAAAACTTATGGTGTAAAATTGTTTAAAGTTAAAAAACCCTGGTTTTTCATTGTGGTAGATAAATTTTATTCCAGTATACCTTTCCCATAGTTTAGCAAAACGTTTTACTTCACTTTGTTGTTCAGGTGTTCCATCTAAAAAATAAAAAGTTATTGAATCTCGATTCCAAATTCGAGTTTCTTCATAAACAACAAAAGCACTTAGGCTGTTGCTAATTAAAATGAGGTATAACCAGACTAACAAGCGCATTATTGTGCAATTCCAAATTTGACTTGTGGAGGAAGTTCTGGCGAATTTTCACTGTTTTTTAAAAACACTTTATCTTGTTTTACTGAATATTTTTCAATCAACTGACTTTGTACAAATAAAACCCTTTGTCTGGCTAACTGCACTAGTTCGGATTTTACGTCTTGTTTTTTAATTAATTCATTCCATGCCTTTTCAAGTAATGCGCTCTTTTTTAATTCGCCTTTGCTTGTGGATTCATCACTGAGTTGTTGCCAACTCTCGGGCATCTCTTGATTGTTATAGAATTTTTTAATGAGTGAAAATTGTGATTTATCGGTAAAATCTGGAACCATCTCTATTTCTGTTAATTGCAACAACTTGTTAATACGCAATGCAATGGTGTCATTCTTTGTGTTGATGATTGCCGTTAATTCAAGGTTTAAATTTGGTTTTTTAGACAATATCTGTTGCATGGCTTTAAGCTTTTGTTCTTCACCTGCTTGCAATAGTGCAGAGCCTGCTTGAAACTGTACAGCACTTAAATCCAGGTCAGCACCACCAGGAATTAGTTTTCCTAACAATTTAAAAGGAGAGGCAACAATGCCTGTAATTAGTTTAAAAAATGCTTTAAAGATTAAACCGCCATAACTAAATTCTGGATCATCAATATTACCACTTACGGGCATATTAATTTTCATTATTCCTTTACCGTCTGTTAGCAATGTTACGGCTAACTTCAAGGGTAAATTAACGGCATCTTTACTGTTGGTTTTGTTGCCAAATTTAAGTTGCTTAAAAGTTAAATTATTAATGCCTTTTAGAATGCTTTGGTTGAGTTTGTATTTTAAATTAAAATCCGCTTTACCACGGTTTATCGGAAAACCAAGGTAACGAGAACTATAACTGTTGAAGTTTTGCAAATCCAAATTTCTGATATTTATAGAAAGGTCTGTGTAGGCTTTTTCCGAAAGAGGGTTGATTTTTCCTTTGATAGAGACTTTTCCATAACTGTCTATAACTCCTGACAAATTGACCTTGGCTTTTGATAGGTTTGAGCTGGAAAGTCCTTTTATCTTGCCATTTAGCTTGGCTAATTCTGTGTGGTATTGTGGCTTTATGCTTTTGTCTATAAAACTGGTTTTCGCATCCATAAATTCTATTGTTTCAATTTCTATTTTCCAACCATCTTTTTCGTTTGCATTATTTGATGTTGTTGTATCAATAAGCCCTGATAAGTTTAATTGTTTATCAACAGAAATTTCTAAGGTTCCTTGGGCTTGATCCAATTTTATATTGTTTAATTTGATGGTTTTATTTTTAGAGTCTAACTGAAACTGCTCCAAGTCTAATTGCTTAATCTCAATAAATGGCATTTTATTGTTATCTAATAACTCTAACTGAGCAATTTGTATAGAACCTTGAGTCTTTATGTCATCTGAAATCATGACCTCTTGTTGCATGGATAAAAAGCCTTTATTGACCTCCAGTTTTAATTCCGAGGGAATCCAAGCATTAAATTTACTCAAGTCAATAGCCTTTGCTTTAATTGTTGAATTAATGGCTAATGGCTCTGAAACAATTGTTGAATGAACCTCAATCTCTCCTGAGTCATCTAAATTAATGTTCGCTTCAACCTTTATTGTTTGGCTTGAATCTGAGCTAAGATTATCAACAGTCATTGTGCGAAGTTTTACGGTATTGCTAAAGTCCGTTTCATTAAAGTGTTTTTTTACCACAAAAGTAGTGTTGGTATTAATTAATTGTTTTAGTTTAAAAGACCATGAAGTGGAGGGCTCTACACGTTGAGTTTGTTTGGTTTCAGCATGAATCAGCGACCAAATAAGAGAGTTATCCTCTGTGAAAGCTAGGTCTACTAATGCCCCATCAGTTTCAATTTTATTTAGTGTGATTGTTTCATTCGTAAGATCAATTGTTGCCTGAGATAGGGATACTTTATTTACATCAAGACGCTGTTGGTTATCGTGTGTCGTTTTGAAGTGACTTAAGTTGAGTTGGTCAATAGTGATTTGAGCTTGTTTGTTATTATCACCGTGATTATAGTCAACTGTACCATGGCCATTAATCAAACCAGAATGATTAGTTAACCCAAGGAATATATTGTTTTCATCACTAATAAAGGTAAAGACAGTTGCAGTTGTCCAGTTTTTAAGTTGCCAATTTGCATTTAATTTTAATTGAGCAAAATTAAATGCACCAGATAAGTGAGACTCATCGTTATTGTCGGTTTTAAAAGTCAGGTCAAATTGGCTCTCCGAATCTCTTGTGGTAAATAATTGTTGGTTAAAATTGAGCTCTTTTAAATTCAAATTGAATTGTTTTTTGCCCGATTGGTCATCGTATTCAATAGCTCCTTTTGTCACGGATATATTTGTTATATCAATGATGAACTTTTCGTGAGATTCTTCCGTGTTTATAGGGGGATTTAGTTTTGGGTATATTACTGAGACCTCATTATTATTATTTTCGGTAATAACTTTATAAAAGGGACTGCTTATAGCGAGTTCTTCGACACTGATGTTTTTAAATAAAGAACTCCATAAATTTAAGTTCAGACTGATTCTATCAGCACTAAACCATAGGGTTGAATCCTTGTCAGTTAATTTAATGCCTGTTACTGTGCTTGAAAAAGTGAAAGGATTAAAAGAGAATTTTTTGATTGTTATTGACGAATTAAGCTCATTTGCAACGAATTCTTTTGAATATTTCTGAGCAAAATATGGAATAGCAAAAAACCCGAGAGCAGAGTAAAGGAGTATTAAAACCACAATCCAAAAAGGAATGGATTTAACGAATGGTTTTTTGCTATCCATGTGTGTATATTACCTGAGTAGTCGTTAATTTAATGTTAATCAATTGTTAAGGTTTTATTTTGGTCTTAAATCTTTTCGCAGAATTTTACCTACATTTGATTTAGGCAATTCATCTTTAAATTCAATATGCCTTGGGTTTTTATAACCGGTTAAATTTTCACGGCAATGCGCTTTGACCTCCGCTTCTGTCATTGGGACTTTGACCACAACAAAGAGCTTAACTATTTCACCAGATTTTGGGTCAGGCAATCCAATGGCTGCCGCTTCAATAATATTGGGGTGCAGGCATGCAGCATCCTCAATTTCATTGGGATAAACATTAAATCCTGAGACAAGTATCATGTCTTTTTTACGGTCGACAATCTTAAAGAAACCTTTTTCATCCATTACGGCGATATCACCCGTCAATAACCAACCGTCTTTATCAATTGTTTCAGCAGTGGCTTCTGGGCGATTAAGATACCCTTTCATCACTTGAGGACCACGAATACAGAGCTCCCCGCGTTCTCCTATAGGCATTTTATTGCCGTCATCGTCTCGAATCTCACATTCAGTTGAAGAAATAGGCAAACCAATCATGCCATTATATTCCTTTAAATTTGGAGGATTTATGCAGGCTGCTGGACAGGTTTCAGTAAGTCCATAAGCTTCAACAAGAGTAACTCCAGTCGTTTCCTTCCAACGTTTTGCAGTGTCTTGTTGCACAGCCATTCCGCCTCCAAGTGTAAATCTGAAATTGTCAAAGTTTAACTCAGAAAACCCTGGTGTATTGAGTAGTCCATTAAATAAGGTATTAACGCCTGTCATGGCTGTAAATTTGTGTTTCGATAATTCTTTGACAAAACCAGGCATATCTCTGGGATTGGTAATGAGAATGTTTTTTGCGCCAAATTCAGAAAAAAGCAAGCAATTAGCATTTAATGCAAAAATATGGTAAAGAGGTAAGGCTGTAATCACAATTTCTTTGCCTTCTTTTAGGTTGTCATGATTCCATACTTTTACTTGTTCTACATTAGAAACCATGTTGCGGTTGGTTAACATGGCGCCTTTGGAAACACCTGTTGTACCGCCGGTGTATTGTAAAAAGGCAATATCATCCAAATCAATTTTGGGTTCAGTATACTTCAGTTTTCTGCCTTGCTTGAGCATTTGATTAAATGTAATGGCACCATCCAAGTTAAATTTGGGCACCATTTTTTTTACGTTTTTAATCATAAAGTTCATCAATGAGCCTTTTACCGCACCAAGCATGTCTCCAATTTGTGTTGTAATTACTAGTTCTACATTGGTCTCTTTGACTACTTCCTCTAAAGTGGTGGCATAATTTTCTATGACAATAATGGCTTTCGCGTTAGAGTCATTCAATTGGTGCTTAAGTTCTCTTGGTGTATAAAGAGGATTGGTATTTGTTACAATTAAACCTGCCCTCAATATGCCAAATACAGCAATTGGGTACTGCAATAAATTTGGCATCATAATAGCAACTGAATCACCTTTTTTAAATTTAGATTGTAAATAGGCTGCCAAATCCTTGCTGAGTTCATCCAATTGCCCATAAGTGATTTTTTTGCCATAGTTAACAAAAGCAGTGCGATTGCTATGCTTTTTACAAGCAGTTTCCAACATTTGTGCAACAGAATCATAGGATAATTCTCCAATGAACTCAGGAATGTTTTTTGGGTAAGACTGTAACCACTGTTTTAATTCTGACACTTTTGTAAACTCCTCATTATTTATTCATGAATTTACTATTCTAAAACAATTGTGTTCATTTGAAAATTAAAATTTTATTTTATTGCCTTACTCGTGTTAGACTTTGTAATTATGTTTTTAAGAAAATATTATTTTTATGATTGATTCCACCCTTGCAGTGAGCTCACCTGGGCCGCATACCATTGCAGTTTTACTACTGACACTAGTGGCTCTAGTGTTGTTTACCATAGAAAAAATACCTCTTCAAACTTCTAGTCTTTTTGTATTGTGTGCTCTCATACTTGGATTTGAAGTATTTCCCTACCAATTACCCGATGGCAGTTATTTTAGTACGCGTGTCTTTTTTGTAGGATTTGGAAATCAAGCATTAATAGCCGTTTCGGCATTAATGGTTGCGGGACAAGCATTGGTAAGAACCGGTGCAATGGAACCCATTGGTCGTTTGTTAGCCAAATTATGGCGAACAAGCCCTAAGCTTAGCTTGTTATTAACTCTTGTTGCAGGTGCCATACTCAGTGCTTTTGTAAATAACACGCCTATTGTTGTGTTGTTATTGCCAATTCTTGTCAATGTATCACTCAGGACTGGTCAGTCACCTTCTGGAACATTGCTGCCCATGGGAATGGCAACCTTGTTAGGCGGCATGGCAACTACCATCGGCACCTCAACCAATTTACTGGTTGTTAAGGTGGCTGAAGATTTAGGAGTTCCTGAATTTGGTATGTTTGATTTCGTTTTACCCGTGGCTCTAACCAGTATTGTGGCAATACTTTATTTATGGCTGATTGCACCAATGATATTACCAGAACGTTCTCCACCATTGCAAGATACTTCACCACGAGAATTTACCGCCGAAATTGAGATAGAAGAGGGGGGCTTTGCCGATGGCGCTACTTTAGCTGAGATTAGAGAAAAAGCCGGTAATGACATTAATATTGAACGCATTATACGTTCAGGTAAATTATCAATGGCTACTTTGCCAGATGTGAAAATCATGGCAGGCGATCGTTTAGTGATTAAAGATACTTCAGATAATCTGCGCGATTATCAACTTGAATTAGGCGGGCAATTATTTGCGGGCAATACCGAGGTTGATGAAGAACACCCTTTAAAAGATGGCGATCAACGTATTGCCGAATTAGTCGTTATTGCTGGTTCCACATTAGATAGAGTCAGAATAGAAGACGCACGTTTAAATTCAAAATATGGACTCACTTTACTCGCGGTGCATTCACATGGTAAAGAAACACACGCTCGTTCCAAGGGGATTAAAGAAGTTATATTAAGAGCTGGGGATGTTTTACTCGTTCAAGGAACCCATGAAGCTATTAGGGAGGTTAAAGCTTCAGGAACATTATTGGTTCTTGATGGTGGCGAAGAGTTACCTCATACATCAAAAGCACCTCTTGCCCTTGTGGTAATGGGACTGATTGTGGGTTTTGCGGCATTTGGTATACTGCCAATTGTTGTCAGTTCAGTCATTGGTTGCTTAGTTCTTATTGTTACGGGGTGTTTGCGCTGGAAAGATGCAACTAATGCCCTTAGTGCTCAAGTGATATTTATTATTGTCGCATCCTTGGCCTTAGGCGTTGCACTTATCCAAACAGGTGGAGCCGATTACCTCGCCAGTTTATTTGTAACCAGTACCGCTGGGTTTTCACCAGGTGTGGTGTTAGCCATTTTGATATTTTCGATGGCGGTGATGACCAATGTGGTATCCAATAATGCAGCAGCCGTTATTGGTACACCAATTGCAGTGAGTATTGCACAAACATTAGGCATGCCTGTTGAACCTTTTGTTTTGGGCGTTTTATTTGGTGCAAACATGAGTTATGCCACACCGATGGCATACCAAACTAATTTACTGGTCATGAATGCAGGGGGTTATAAATTTTCAGATTTCGTCAAAGTAGGGGTGCCATTAGTGATTATTAATTGGTTAATGTTATCTGGAATTTTAACTTGGGTTTATAAGTTGTATTAAAAAGAGAGAGAAAAAACATGGGTGAGATGAATATTTCGAGGCAGCAATGCGAAAAACAACGCAGACGTTTTATGCGTGCCGTTCTGAATGATTTAAATGCATTAGAATTAATGATTAAAAAAGGCTTGATTGAGTCAGGAATTACTCGAATTGGAGCGGAACAAGAAATGTTTTTAGTCGATAGAAATTTTTCACCCGCTTGTGTGTCCGAACAAATCATGAAAGATTTAACCGATCCACGCTTTACCTTTGAAATTGCAAAATTCAACTTAGAAGCCAATCTGACTCCTAGTGTTTTAACAGGTAATGCACTAAGAAAGCTTGAGAATGAAATCAATGAAACGCTTATGATTGCTCGAAATGCTGCCAGTAAATACGATGCTCAAATTGTTCTGGCAGGAATCTTGCCTACTTTGAAGCAATTGGATTTAACCTTAGATAACATGGTTCCAATTGATCGTTATTTTGAATTAAATGACACCCTTAAAAACCTCAGAGGATCTGATTTCAAGCTCAATATTCGAGGTATGGATGAATTGAACGTAACCCATGATTCCTACATGCTTGAAGCGCTTAACACCAGTTTCCAAGTACACCTGCAAGTTGGTAGTGAAGATTTTGTACAAAAATATAATATAGCTCAAGCCATTACAGGACCAGTTATGGCGGTTTCTGTTAATTCTGGACTTATCCATCATAACCGTTTATGGCATGAATCCCGAATTGCAGTGTTTCAAAATTCGGTTGATACCCGTTCAGAAACATTCCAACAACGTGGAATGTTACCCCGTGTTTATTTCGGCAAGCATTGGGTTAAAAGCTTGCCAGATTTATTTAAGGAAGATATCTCTCGCTTTCCAGTTGTGCTCACGGCTGATTTTGATGAAGACCCTGTAGGAATGCTAGAAAAAGGCATTACGCCAAAGTTAAAAGCACTGATGCTTCATAACGGTACCGTTTACCGTTGGAACCGTCCATGTTATGGTGTGGTTGATAATATTCCGCATTTAAGAATTGAGAACAGAGTATTGCCCTCCGGTCCCAGTGTTGTTGACGAAGTAGCTAATACCGCGTTTTTTGTTGGTTTAATGATTGGAATGTCTAATAAGTACAATGATATTACACAAGTTATGCGATTTTCAGATGTTGCCAATAACTTTTTAAATGCTACTCGAATTGGTTTGGAGGCAAAATTTCACTGGACCGATCATAAAACCATTTCTGCTTCAAATTTGATATTGGAAGAACTTTTGCCAATTGCCAGAGAAGGTCTTTTACATGAAAATATTGATAGCAATGACATTGACCGTTATTTAGGTGTTATAGAAGAGCGAACCAAGTCCAAACAAACGGGCGCAAAATGGGCAATAAAATCCATTACAGAAATGGATGAAAGTATCTTGCCAGATGAGAAAGTACGTTCCATTACCTCTGAAATGGTTGTCAATCAAAAAACTGATGAACCTGTACATAAATGGAAACTGGCTCAAGCAGTGGACAACCTTGATTGGCGGGCTACTTTTCAAAGGCTTGGACAATTTATGACTGAAGAACTCTTTACCGTTAGACCTGATGATTTACTGGACCTAGCAGCCAGTATTATGGACTGGAAACACGTGCGTCATGTGCCTGTAGAAGACGATGAAGGTTGCATTGTTGGACTTATTTCACATAGAGCGATTTTAAGAGACGTTGCTCAGGGGCGAAAAAATGCGGATGATCCCACTGCTGTAAAAGATGTCATGAAAGTCAACCCTATTACTGCAGAACCCGAAATGAAGACAGTTGATGCCATTAGATTAATGCGTGAGAACAAACTTGGCTGCTTGCCAATTGTTGAAAAAGGTAAACTTGTTGGTATCGTCACCGACCATGATTTGATAAATGTTGCGGCTAAGTTATTAGAAGACTATTTAGAAGAATTTCCTCAAAACACATGAAAATAGCCATATTTGTTGATGTGCAGAACATCTTTTACACCACTCGAGATACCTATGAACGTCAATTTAATTACCGAAAGTTTTGGGAAATTGTCGAAAAACAGGGCGAAATTGTCTCTGCACGGGCTTATGCGGTACAAAGAATAGACACCCAACAACACAAGTTCCAAAATGCACTTAAACACATCGGTTTTGATGTTATATTAAAACCATTTATCAGACGCAGTGACGGTACAGCAAAAGGTGATTGGGATGTTGGTATAACAATTGATGTCATGGAGATTGCACCAACAGTTGATAAAGTTATCTTGCTAACAGGAGATGGAGACTTTGCTATACTGTTAGATAAAATTCGTCACTCATACGGTGTTACAACCGAAGTCTATGGCGTCAAAGCCCTGACAGCAAAGGGCTTGATTGACAGTGCAACTCGATTTCATGCCATTGGCTTAGATTTACTACTTTAGAACATTAGCTTATGCGATTACTAACATTTGAATACAACGGTCAATCCAAGCTTGGGGCTTGGGTTGATAATGATGAAAAAATCATTGATTTACATGAAGAGTCTAAAATTCAATTTGCACATGATTCTGAAATTTTTTTATCTATGCAAGATTTAATTGAATCAGGTAAAAAAGGCTTAGAGCAAGCTAAAAAAATGCTTAAAACACCGCAAACTAAACTTATCAACACAGAAGAAGTTAAAATATTATTACCCTTGTTACCTGTGCAATTGCGAGATTTTCTTTGTTTTGAACAACACCTTATTAACTCCTTTAAATCCGCAAAAGAAATACAAATTGCACAATCAGAGAATCCCCAAGATGCCAGAAAAGAATTAGACAACAGTGATTTATTTGATATTCCTAAGGTATGGTATGAAACGCCTATTTATTACAATTGCTCACGTTTAGCAAGTTGTGGGACAGGTGAAAAAATTTACTGGCCAAAGTATTCCAAAATTTGGGATTATGAACTTGAGTGGGCAGCAGTAATCGGTAAAAAAGGCAAAGATATTAAAAAAAAAGAAGCTAAAGACTATATCTTTGGCTACACTATTTTTAATGATTTTAGTGCCAGAGATGAACAACTTCGTGTTTTAGGTGCGAAACTAGGGCCAGGTAAAGGCAAAGACTTCAATAACTCAAATGTATTTGGACCATGCATTGTAACGGCTGATGAATTTGAGAATCCCTACAATTTAAAAATGACTGCACAAGTCAATGGAGAACTTTGGTCACAAGGCACAACAAATTCTATGCACCATACCTTTGAAGACATTATAGCGTATATTTCACAATCTGAAAGTATTTACCCTGGAGAAGTTTTAGGCTCAGGAACGGTAGGGACTGGTTGTGGTTTAGAATTGTTAAAATTTCTAAAAGATGGTGACAAAATTCAATTAACGATTGAAAAAATAGGTACAATTACAAATACAGTAGTAAAACAATAAATTAATATTATGAATAATGCTAGATATAACAAAGGGTTAAAGGAAATAGGCAATGGAATCTATGCTTACTTACAGCCAGATGGTTCATGGGGTTGGAGTAATGCAGGACTAATTGCTGATAGCGGAAAATCGTTGTTAGTCGATACTTTATATGACCAACCTTTAACAGCAACGATGTTAAAGGCAATTGAACATGCGACAACAATCAAACCACATGACATAAACACTTTAGTCAATACTCATGCCAATGGTGATCATACATGGGGCAATGGGATATTGAAGAATGCTGAAATCATAGCATCCAAAGAAACCGCTGAACAAATGCGAGAAGAAATAAGCCCTCAAATGATGGTTAATATGCTCTTAAATGCCAAGAATATGGGAGAGGCTGGCGAATTTATACTTGAAAACTTCTCTGGCTTTTCTTGGGAAGGGCTTGAGGTTACCATGCCAACAAAAACATTTGAAGGAACAATGGATTTAAAAATAGGGCATAAGGAAGTCCGTCTACAAAATGTTGGTCCAGCTCATACCGATGGTGATACCCTTGTTTATGTACCAGACGATAAGATAATCTATACTGGTGATATATTGTTTATTGATGGAACGCCAGTAATTTGGTCTGGACCAATTTCTAATTGGATAAAAGCTTGTGATTATATCCTATCACTGGATGTTGATGTTATTGTTCCAGGTCATGGCCCGATTACCGATAAAAATGGCGTTAAACAAGTCCGCGAATACTTAAACTATATCGCAGTTGAATCCCGTAAAAGATACGACGCAGGCATGAGTTTTAATGATGCTGCTAACGATATCGCTTTGGGACACTTTGGCAAATGGACTGACACGGAACGAATTGTTATTAATGTTTTTTCACAGTACAAAGAATTCAACAAAGAAAACACAAAAGCTGAAGTGCCTGATATTATTGAATTACTTAAATTAATGCAACAATACAAAAATAACAAATGTAAAAACAAAAATCATATTAACCCAAAGCAATGTAATTGTTAATAGCTTTGTTTTATTGATTCAAACGTTTCATAATTTAACATAATATATATTATACGCGTAAATAGATTATTAAAAAAGCAGAACATTTAGCCCTGCTTTTGTTTGTTTAGGAATTAGTTACTTAAGAATTTCTAGTATTTCTTCTAACTCCATACGTGTTTGCTGAATAACTTGGTAAGACTTGCTGGCGTCTTTATCTGTTGTTGTTCCTTCTAGTTTAATACGAGCACCACTGATAGTATAACCGTGTTCATACAATAAGCTGCGGATTTGGCGTATCATAATAACATCGTGCCTTTGGTAATATCTGCGATTACCGCGACGTTTTACGGGTTTAAGGTTGGGAAATTCATTTTCCCAATACCTTAATACGTGTGGTTTAACATCACACAAAGTGCTGACTTCACCAATAGTAAAGTATCGCTTTGCAGGAATAGTTGGAAGTGAATTATTGTGTCCTTGATCCAGCATAAGTTTCTATAGTATCTCTAATTTTTTGCCCTGGTTTAAATGCAACAATTCTTCTTGGAGGAATTGCAATCTCTTCAAGTGTTTTAGGGTTTCGTCCTGGACGGCCTTTTTTGTCTCTTAATTCAAAATTGCCAAAACCAGAAAGTTTAACATCGCGACCTTCAACTAAAAGATCTTTGATGGAATTAAAAAAAGCATCAACAAATTCATTGGCTTCGCATTTATTTAAACCTACATCCATGTAAAGCGCTTCAGCTAAATCTGTTTTTGTAACTGACATTTATTGACCTCTAATTTCTACGCCTAAATTAACTTTAAGAGAAGATACCACTTTTGCCATCAGTTTGTCTACTTCTTTATCTTCAAAAGTTGAATTATTTTGTTGTAGAACAATTCCAATAGCTAAAGAGCGATTTCCAACACGAATATTTTCGCCTTGGTATTCATCAAAAACAAAGATGTTTTTTAGTAAATCACCGGTTTCTTTTACGACAAGAGTTTTAATTTCTTGGTAGGATATATCATTATTGGCAATCATGGCTATATCTCTTCGTACAGAAGGAAATTTAGAGATTTCTTTAAAACTTGGAAGTGTGCTTTGTTTGATATTATTTATAAATAATTCAAAAGCATAGACAGGCTTTTTAATGCCAATTTTATGGCATATTTGCGGATGAACTTGCCCTATCCATCCAATTGAATTTCCTCCCAATTTAATTTCAGCTTGTTGCCCAGGATGCAAATAATCTAATGAAGATTTTACAAAATAATACGAAGCTTTTGTATTGGCTAATAAGTTTTCTAAATCCCCTTTTATATCAAAAAAATCAATGTTTTCTTTGCTCATGCTCCAGTGCTCTAAATGACGTTTACCCGTGCAAATACCAATGAGTTTTTCGTCTTCAACAATACACTCGTCCTTGTGGAAGACGTGGCCCGATTCAAACAATTTAACACTTTCGTTTTGGCGTCTTAAGTTGTATTTAACTGTTTCTAACATACCTGGTAATAGGCTTGTGCGCATTATTGCGAACTCTTCAGTTAATGGATTCTTTAAGGCAATTGAACCTTCTGCTGCATTTAAAGTTTCTAATTGTTTTCGCGAAACAAAACTGTAATTAATTGCTTCAGTATAGCCTAAAGTTGTTAATTGATTTTTAATGTAATTTGTTGAAATAATTGCTTCAGGCAACTGCATGATTACACTATCCCCAAACAAGTTTTGTGATGGCATTTTATCGTAACCAATTAAACGAACGACTTCTTCAATTAAATCCTCTTCAATATCCATATCGAAACGACTCGTAGGAGCTATCACTTTCCAGCTATCCTCTCCCTCTTCTACTTGCATATTCAGTCCTTCAAGTATTCTCGTAACTTGTTGTTTATCAACAGTAAATCCTAGTACGCGTTTTAGTTTGTCAGCTGTTAATGTAATCGTTTTTGCTTGCGGAATACAATCTTCGGCTTTTGCTTCTATTACAGGGCCAACTTCTCCACCACAAATAGCCAAAATGAGTTGTGTAGCACGGTGCATGGCTTGTTCTTGCAAATACGCATCAACCCCGCGTTCAAAACGCAAAGCTGATTCGGTGAAAATTCCTAAGTCACGTGATTTACCCATTATTGTAGCAGGGTTAAAATAAGCAGACTCTAAAACGATGTCTTTAGTGCCTTGATTACAACCACTGTTTAGGCCTCCCATTACCCCTGCAATGGCAAGGTAGTTTTGGTTATCAGCAATCATTAAATAGCTTTCATCTAGTACAACTTCTTTGCCATCAAGTATGGTGAACTTATCTCCTTTATTTGCCATTTTAACTTCGATAGCACCATCAATTGACGCTTTATCAAAGCCATGCATTGGTTGACCAAGCTCAAGCATGACATAGTTGGTTACATCAACTACGGGGTGAATGGCACGAATACCACTGCGGCGCAGTTTTTCCTGCATCCAAATTGGTGTTTGCTTGGTATTATCTATGTTGTTTATAACACGGCACAAATATCGAGGTGACTGGTGCTCGGCTGTTAACTTAACTTCAATTTTATCGTCAATTGTTGCATCAACTGGTTCTATTATTGGCATTGTTAAAGGCATTTCATTTAAGCAAGCGACATCAATAGCAATGCCTTTGACACAAAAACAATCGGCTCGATTAGGCGTTAAATCAATATCAATAATTGCATCATTAAGTCCAAAATATTCACGAATATCTGTTCCAACGGGTGCATCATTTGGTAATTCTAAAATACCAGAATGATCATCACTAAGCCCGAGTTCAACATTTGAGCACAACATACCATTGGATTCTTGACCACGCAATTTTGATTTTTTGATTTTAAAATTACCTGGTAATACCGCGCCAATCATGGCTAATGCAGATTTTAATCCTTTACGCGCGTTGGGTGCACCGCAAACAATTTGCAAGTTCTCTGATGTACCTACATCCACTTGGCAGATGTTTAATTTATCAGCATCTGGGTGTTTTTCTATTGAAATAATTTCTGCCACCACAACATTGGTGAAATCCCCTGCAGCTGCTAATGCAGCATCAACTTCCAAGCCTAGCATGGTTAGTTGTTCAACCAATTCATCAGTTGTTATTTTTGGATTGACCCATTCTCTTAACCAATTTTCACTAATTTTCATTTGCCCTACTCCTATTTAAATTGCTTAAGAAAAGCTAAATCATTTTCAAAAAATTGACGCAAATCTTTAACGCCATAACGTAACATGGCAAAGCGTTCTACGCCTAAACCAAAAGCAAAGCCTGTGTATTTTTCAGGATCTATTCCCCCTGCCCTCAACACATTTGGATGCACCATGCCACAACCGAGTACTTCTAACCAACCAGTACTGCCATCGTCTTTTTGCCACTCGACATCAACCTCAGCTGATGGCTCAGTAAAAGGAAAGTAAGAAGGGCGAAGACGTATCTTCAAATCTTTCTCGAAAAAGGCGTTAACAAATTGATTTAAAACACCTTTTAAGCTAGCAAATGTGATGGTTTCACCAACCACAAGCCCTTCAACTTGATGAAACATTGGGGTATGTGTTTGATCCGAATCACTGCGGTAAACACGACCAGGCGCGATAATTTTTATCGGTGGCGACATGTGTTTCATGGCACGAATTTGCACGGGTGAGGTATGTGTGCGTAATAAATGCCCGTCATCAAACCAAAAGGTATCGTGCATAGTCCGAGCCGGATGATGTGCTGGGAAATTTAACGCTTCAAAATTGTGGTAATCGTCTTCAATCTCAGGTCCTGTTTTAACCTCAAACCCCAAACCTGTAAACAATTCAACAATGCGATTCATCGTTCGTGTCACAGGATGTAGATTAGCCGATGCAATACTTCTTCCCGGTAGCGTGACATCAATGGATTCCGCTTCGAGCTTTTTATCCATTTCTAGTTGTTGTAAAACTTTACGACGCGCCTGAATTTGTTGTTGCAATTGCCCTTTGGCTTTATTGATTTCAACTCCTGCTTCTCGACGTTGATCACCTGGCAATGTTCCCAACAGTTTGAGTTGAGCCGTAATTGTTCCTTTTTTACCTAAATATGCCACTCGAATTTCTTCAAGAACTCGAATATCTGTTGCTGCTTCAATTTCTTTTTTCCCTTGAGCAATTATTTGATTAAGATTTTCCACATTTCACCTGTTAGTGATAATTTTACATAAAAAAAGAGGAAATAACCGACCAGCATTAACTGGAAAGCTAATTCCTCTTAATAGATTTTAATCTTTAAATCCTATTATTATCAATAGGATGAATCGATTTATTTCAATGCTTTAGCAGCAAGTTCAGCAACAGCTGAAAAACCAGCTTTATCATGAACTGCCATATCGGCTAAAACTTTACGATCTAAAGAGATATTAGCTTTCTTTAAACCGTTGATAAATCGAGAATAGGATAAACCGTTGTTTCTTGCAGCCGCATTAATACGTGTAATCCATAAGGCACGGAATTGACGTTTTCTTTGCTTTCTATCGCGGTAGGCGTATTGTCCTGCTTTGATAACTGCTTGTTTAGCAACACGGTAAACTTTACGGCGTGCGTTGTAATACCCTTTTGCTAATTTTAATATTTTCTTATGACGTTTTCTTGCAGTAACGCCTCTTTTAACTCTTGCCATTTTCTCTTAACTCCTTATGCGTACGGTAACATTGATTTAACTTGCTTGATATCAGACTCAGCTATCATGTCTGTACCACGTAAGTTACGTTTACGTTTCGTTGTCATTTTGGTTAAGATATGACTCTTATTTGCGTATCCACGCTTAAAACCATTAGCGGTTTTTTTAAAACGCTTCGCAGCGCCTTTTTTGGTTTTCATTTTTGGCATTATTATGCTCCATTTAAATGTTTAAAAACTACAATAAGTAATGGCATGACCATTTTAGCTTCACTAACTTATTGCTGTTAACGATAGAAAATAAATCTATCTATGCTTTTAATCCTTATGGTAGGTGTTTTTACCTATTTGCAAATATTTATTTACTGTTTACTAGTAGCCTTAGGCGCCAATAACATTATCATAAATCGTCCTTCCATTTTTGCTGGTCGTTGTTCCACTACAACCTCTTCGGCTAAATCATCTTCTAATCGATCTAACATGTTTGCGCCAATATCACGATGAGCCAATTCTCTGCCTCTAAACATGATAGTAACCTTAACTTTATTACCTTGACCTATAAACTTACGTAAATTACGCAATTTGACCTGGTAATCGGCCTCTTCTGTATTTGGTCTAAACTTGACTTCTTTAAGCTGAACTTTCTTTTGCTTTTTCTTTGAAGCTTGTTTCTTTTTGGAATTTTCAAATCTGAATTTCCCATAATCCATGATTTTGCAAACAGGCGGTTCTGCTTTTGGTGATATTTCAACCAAATCTAATTTCTGAGCCTTGGCTCTATCAAGAGCAGCATCTGTTGCCAAAATTCCTACTTGTTTACCATCACTGTCAATTAAACGTACTTTCATGCACGTAATTGCTTCATTTATTCTGGTTTGGTGTTTCTTTGCGATTTTTCTAAATCCTCATTTTTTAATAGTGTCTATTATACTTTATCCGATTCTAACGATTTAAAGTGTTCTACAAGTTCAGAAATAGTTTTATTTCCTGCATCATCGCCATTAAGTTTTCTAACGGTAACAGAACCATTTTCCATCTCTTTATTGCCAACAACTAACATGTAAGCACACTTCTCTAAAGTATGTTCGCGAATTTTATAGCCTATCTTCTCATTTCTCAAGTCTAATTTGACTCTAAATCCATTGTTTTTCAATTCTTTTGCTAAATTAGCCGCATATTCGCTTTGTGCGTCCGTAATATTCATAATTACTGCTTGAATTGGTGCAAGCCAAAAAGGCAAGTTACCAGCATGGTGTTCGATTAAAATCCCTAAGAATCGTTCAAACGAACCCAATATTGCACGGTGCAACATAACGGGTGCGTGTTTGTTTCCATCCTCACCAACATAGCTGGCATCGAGGCGATTTGGCATGGAAAAATCGACTTGAATTGTGCCACATTGCCACACACGACCCAAACAGTCTTTTAATGAAAACTCAATTTTTGGACCGTAAAAAGCCCCTTCTCCAGGCAATTCTTGCCAATCTAATTTTTTATTGTCTAATGCTGTAGCAAGTGCTTGTTCTGACTTGTCCCAAATTTCATCACTACCAACACGGTTTTCTGGGCGTGTAGACAATCTATAGATAATGTCAGTAAATCCAAAATCTTGATAAATTTCATGTAAGAAGTCTATAAATTCAGAAACTTCATCCTGAATTTGTTCCTCAGTACAGAAAATATGCGCATCATCTTGCACAAAGCCACGCACACGCATTAAACCGTGCAAAGCACCTGATGGTTCATTACGGTGACACGATCCAAATTCAGCTAAACGTAAAGGTAAATCACGGTAAGATTTTAAGCCTTGGTTATACACTTGAACGTGGCAAGGACAATTCATAGGCTTTATGGCAAATTTACGCCCTTCTGATTCCACTGAGAACATATCATCACCAAATTTATCGGCATGACCTGATCGTTCCCATAAGCTAAAATCAACCACTTGAGGTGTATTTATTTCTTGATAATCACGAAGGTTTAACTTGGTACGCATGTGCCGTTGCACCGCTTGATAAATTGACCAACCATTTGGATGCCAAAAGACCATCCCAGGTGCTTCTTCTTGGAAGTGAAATAAATCCATGCGTTTGCCCAATTTTCTGTGGTCACGCTTTTCAGCTTCTTCCAGCATATGCAAATAGTGTTTCAAATCCTTTTTGTCACCCCAAGCCGTTCCATATATGCGCTGCAGCATTTCATTATCACTGTTGCCACGCCAATAAGCACCTGCAACATGCATGAGTTTGAAAACTTTTAATTTAGATGTGTTTGGTACATGTGGACCACGACAAAGGTCAATGAATTCTCCTTGCTTATAAAGGCTTAAAGTTTGATCCTCTGGAATGTCACGAATGATTTCCGCTTTATATTTTTCCCCCATGTTTTCGAACAAAGCAACGGCTTCATCTCGTTTCATGGTGTGACGTTCAACAATAAGTTTTTGTTTTACAATCCTTTTCATTTCTGCAGTAATCTCTGCCAACTCCTTGTCAGTAAAATGATGTTCGCTGGAAAAATCGTAGAAAAATCCATTTTCAATAACCGGACCAATAGTGACTTGTACCTTAGGGTAAAGGCGTTTAACGGCCTGAGCCATTAAATGGGCTGTCGAATGACGAATCACTTCAAGGCCTTCTTCATCCCTGCTTGTGACAATTGACAAATCTACATCCGTTGTAATTTCAGTTGATAAATCAACCAATTCCCCATTGATTTTGGCAGCAAGCGCTGCATTGGCAAGTCCAGGGCCGATATCCATTGCGACATCAAAGGCACTGATAGCTTTATCAAAGCTACGTGTGGATCCATCTGTTAAAGTAATAATTGGCATAATTTTATCTAATATATTTAAAGCAAAAAAAAAGCACGTAAAGTGCTCAAGCTATTTACGTGTAAGACTTATATTTAATTTGTTGTCGTCGTTTTCATGGATGAATTATAACACTTAGCACAAAATTTTGTTAAAATCTTAAGCTTATTCAATAAAATAATTAATTATGGCAACAAGAATTGATAAATGGCTGTGGTCAACACGTTTTTATAAGACGCGTTCTTTAGCTAAAAAGCACGTAGAAAGTGGCAAGGTTAAAATTGCTGGACAAAAGGTCAAACCTTCGCGTGCCGTGCATGTGGGTGATGAGTTGACTATAAAGAAAGGCGATTTGACTTGGGAAGTGGAAGTTTTACGTACCATTGATAAACGTGTGGGAGCAAAGATAGCCGTTGAGTGTTATGAAGAAACTCCTGAGTCAATAAAAGCAAGAGAAGATATTGTCACCGAAAGTAAGATGGTATTCTCCTCTGCTCCACGCCCTGCCAAGCATCCTGACAAAAAATCCAGACGCAAATTGATTGAAATTAAGAAGGGCGGTTTTTAATGATTGCTTTGGCTTTTACTACTTGTTTAGTGGTTCAAATTCATAAGTATCATACAATTCAATACCATACAGTGTTATCTTGTATCTAATTTTAAGTAAATTCTTATTCAAAACGACTATTTCATAAGTAGAATTATCAAGAAACAATTGAGATTTTGTTTCTGAAAGAGCCCATTGTCCTTGTTTTTCATTTTCTTGAAATCTAATGGTAAGTATGTTGTCTTTTTTAAAGTCGTAAGTAGCTACTTTTTTCTTTGGTGATACAACTCCTTTTAATTTATTTGATGAACTATCAGTAATCTCTCCTGACATGACATTTTGATAATACTTTTTTTTGTTTTTCCATAGTGTGTTAATTAATAACATATCGAGTTTGCTGTATTTCTTTGGCTGTGTAAACACCCTCTTCTTTTTAGCTTCCTTGACTATCTCTACCGCTCCGTACTCTTTTAAAACATCGATTATTGCGTAGAAACCATGCCTGTATTGAGCTTTTGCATTTTTGAGTAATTGGTTGAGGTTTTTTTGCTTGTTTTTATCAACTCCTAATTCTAATAATTGCTTAGCCAGTTTTAAGTTGTTTAAACCAATGGCTTTACGCAGCCATAAATGACCGTCTTCTCTAACAAAACGCTGTGTATCAATTCCAAAATCCAACAACAAATTAAATGCTTCATAATCAACTGTGGGATTATTATTTAACAGCCGGCTAAATATTATTCTTAAAACTGTTCTTTCTTTTTCTACCGTTGTAAAATAATTAGGGTTTTCCTTTAAAATGTGTCTTGCAATATCGTTTTGGCTTTTTAGAAGTGCTGCGGAAAGTATGGACATATTACCTAAGTTTATTGCAGTAATATCTGCACCAATTTTAATAAGTTCTTTAGTAATTTTAGGTTGATTTGAGCGGATACTAATTAATAATACACTATCACCGTCCTTTTTTGCATTTGGTGAAATACCACCCTTTTTAAGCAGTCTTAATGCAGTTTTACCGTGTCCTTGCCTCATTTGCGAAATAAACAAATCATCTTTAAACTCTTGTGACTCATAACTATCGTCTAAATCAAATAATTTTTCAGGGTAAATAGATTCGATAATTCTTTGAGTTATTGATTTATCTTCTGAATAGTTACAGTTTTCTTTTAAGTATTTGATGTAAATGACGTCTTCAGCATTAATTGCAGTAGAAAAAGCATTTTTTCCTGAGAGATCTTTGCTGTTACATGATATACCTTTACCAATTAAAAGTTTTAAAGCTGTAAAATTTTGAGATTTTATTGCTCTTGATAACAAACTTGAGGCTTTGGGTTCTAAATCATTTAAGCTTAAATCTGATAGTGTATTTAAAAGCAATATTTTATCTTTTTTATTGATAGCATTATATAAATCTCTAAACAAAAGAAATAATTCTTTACCTCTTTTTTCTTTTTGCTCTAATTCCTCAACTGTAATCCCATAGGATTTTGCTATATCTTTTTGTAATATATTATGAGTAGTTTGAGCAAATTGCTTTTCATAATCTTCAGGCGTAGGTATGTAAACTTTAGCTAAGATAAAAGCAATAATTGCTATAACTACTAACAGCAATGATGGTCTAGACAATTTGAATTTGTTGAGTAATATATTCTTCACTTGGTTTTCTCATAAAAAAAGACGCCGATTTGACGTCTTCCTCTATTTTATACTTTAGTAACACTTAAGTCTTTTCTATTGCTTCTGCTTTAACCTTATTGGTAATCAACGCTTCTCTTAGCTTGCTTTCGGTTTCAGCTAATTCTGCTACCGCTTTTTTGCGCATCGCTTTGCCTTCTTCTGATATTCGCAAACTATCTTCAATGGTTTCAATTAGTGTTTGATTAGCTTCTTTGATGACTTCAATATCAAATATTCCACGCTCTAACTGTTCACGTACTTGTTTATTGGCGATTTTTAGGTTTTCTGCGTTACCTTTTAACAATTCATTGGTTAAATCGGAGGCATCTTTGATTGTTTTTGCTGCAGCACCACTGCGCCAAATTGTGACAGTTTGAGCCAGTTGTTGTCTCCATAATGGAATGGTGTTGGCGACTGTTGAATTGATTTTATTAATTAAGCCTTTGTCATTTTCTTGGACAAGTCGAATACTTGGCAAGCTCTGTAATGTCACCTGCCGAGTCAAACGCAAATCATGTACACGACGCTCTAAATCATCACGAGAGCCTTTTAAATCACGTAATTCTTGGGCTTTTAGCATGTCATCTGAGTCTTCTGCAGCTTTTTGCAAGGCTGGCACTTCTTCTTCATCCACTTGGCGTAGCTTTTCTTCACCTGCATTGATGTAGGTTTCCAATTTGTGGAAATATTCTAGGTTGGCTTCGTACAGTTTATCTAAGCTAACGATGTCTTTGAGCAAGACCTGTTCGTGTTTTTCGAGCTTGGTTGTTATGGAGTCTATTTGATGTTGGACTGTTTCGTACTTTTGTAAAAACTTTGCCAATGGTTTTGCTCGACCAAATAATCGGGCAAAAAAGCCTGGTTTTTTATTGGGATCTAATTCATTAACATCAAAACCACGAATAGTCGCCACCATTTCATTTAAGGCTTCACCTGACTGCCCTAATTCTTTGTTTTTGACGCCTTCGAGCATTTTGTCAGATATTTCAGTAACCTTTTCTTGTGCTGAGGATCCAAAATAAATGATAGAATTGCTGTCTTTCATATTTATTTCATTTATCAAACTGTCAATGGCTTCTTTTTCTTTAGAGTCCACCTCTGAATAGGCAACCATGGCATTTTTTACCCCTGGCACAATTTCTCCATCTGCTAATGTGGTTTGCTCAACTGCTGTTTTCACTTCTGTTTCTGTCATAATCTTATCCTTTTGTTCTTAAATTTTACTTTATTCCTTGTTTCTTTAACAAGGTGTTTAATACTTCTATATCGACGTCTAAATCAAAGACATCACTGGAAATAAGTTTTTCATGCTGTTTGCTAAAAACTTCTTCAATATTATCCAATACTTCTTTGAAGTTCTCTTCTAACTCTTTATTTTCTGATTTTTCATGTGTTTCCACATAGCGTTCAACCACGCTTTCTGCTCCTGTTAAATAGGTGTTGAGAAAACGCCTCGCCTTTTTGATTTTCTTGGGGTTCTCGAATAAAACATTCAGTACTTCACGCGCCTTTGCCGCTATGCTATTGAGCTTTGAAGACATTTGCGCATTGTTAATGTTTTTTGAAGAGTTTTCAATATTAATAACGAGACTCTCACTGTCTTGTAGGATTTCCAGTGCTTTTTCTGAATCGTTGATGTCTGAAAAGCTGATATTTTTTGATTTAACTGGATCCATTCCATACCATAACCAGCAACCAATTGTGGCAGCTAATCCAAAACCAATAGCAGCAAAAAGATTGTAGCCATTTAATAACCATGCTGAAACAAAGCTCGTAATGCCGAGTAATAATGAGCCCAAAAACATCATCGGAAAAGGTGGGTTTTGAACGAATTTTCGTGAGGAATAAAGTCCTTTGTTTTTTAACCCTATGCTCATCCACAAAGCCGCCAAAATTGTGCCTACAAAAACAGCGGAAACAATAACAAGATTGATAATTTCACCTTTGAGAAGTTTGGATATAATACTCAATAGATAAGGTAAGGAATAGAAATACAACAACCACGCCCCATAGTTGTTGACACTTTGCACATGTGTTTGTCTGTATTTAATTGCCATAAAATAATTTAACTCCTAAATACAATACTGCAAATGTTATCAGTAAAAACCCACTTATACGCCGAATAAAATCTTGCATAATTCTCCTTTATATTTCAAATTTAATCACTATTGACGGATCGGAAAAATCCGCACTGCCTAATGATATTTGCCCTTTACCGAGCAATACCGTTTTGTCACGATGAAGGCGCAAACTGTTGCCTCCAATTTCTAACCATGTGCCATTGGTGCTTTGATCTACTATTTTAAAATTCCCATCTGAAAACTGGATTTCTGCATGTAAACGGGATGCCATGGGTGCTAATATCTGTATATCGCACTCTTCTCCCCTGCCAATGACTTTGTTCGGAGAGTTTTCGGTCATTTTGATTTTTCTGCCATTGATTTCCAATTCCATGCAGTAATCGGATTCGGGTAGCTTTAAATCTAAAGCTGTCGAAATGCGCGTTACTTGAGACTCGTCTTTTTGCCAAAATATTTCTATAATTTTAACTGCCAATAACTTTCCTTTGACTTTCGTTTTACCCAGTGAACGGTAACGAACGGCACAGTTTTCGTCATTTTCTTTAAACGTCACTGAGTTGGTGATAATTTGCCCTTTTTTAGCAAAACCTGCCATTCGTGCTGCAACATTAACCGTGTCACCATAAACATCGCCATCCTCAGCAATAACATTGCCGTGGTGAAAACCAATCCTTATGCCGATGGGGTGAGAACCAAGAACAAAATTGCCTGCCACGCGTTCTTGCATTCCTACAGCCGCACAAATGGCATCTTCCGCATTGGGGAAAGTGCACATAATTTCATCTCCAATCGTTTTGATTAGGACTCCATTATATCTATCTGATACTTCTATCAATGTATCGAGAACTGAAGAAATTGCCGAACGAGCCTTATCGTCACCGTATTTATCAAACAGTGCTGTGCTTTGAGCAATATCGGCAAAAAGTACCGTTAATTTAGGCATTTTCTTTTCTCATTTCGGACAATTCCTTTAATCGTTCAACAACGATATTTTTATGTGGCAAAACCAAAGCAGAGGCATCACCAAGTGGTGTAAAAGTATCAAACCCAGTTATTTTGCTAATTCTTGGAGGGTTTTTTAGCCCTTCAATAATA
>Ga0256840_1000288_pt1 | contig 51012 bp, 52 predicted proteins | sample 355202metaG_FD_185969 | JGI IMG/M metagenome (GOLD analysis project Ga0256840, IMG submission 185969) | Hydrothermal vent microbial communities from Mid Atlantic Ridge, Atlantic Ocean - 355-202 | ecosystem: Environmental > Aquatic > Marine > Hydrothermal vents | place: Atlantic Ocean: Mid...
TGCGGCGCTATGATGACTATTTTCTATTCTAAAGCAAAAAAACAATCGACTTTATCATTATCAATGTGATTTAATTATAACTCGTGGCAAAAACCACTCAACTAGACACACTTATCTGGACGCTACCTCTTTTTATTTATGTTGGTTATATTTATTACTGCAAATATATTCCAACACCAATGGTATGCCATACCCTCATCTTTACTCGTAGCAACTGTTATCGGCGGCGGTTTTTTTGGTGTATTTAGCCTAGTCTTGCTTTTGTTTTATGTACACGGAATACCAACATCATATGTATTAAATGATAACAGCATTGAACAATACACATTAAGTAAAAAGAAAAGATCTTTTAGCCTTTTGGCGTTATTCGGTCTTGCAACTGGGAAAAGTGCTGGTTTCACCGCGGCAGGTGCCCACATGTTGGCTCGGTCAAGAGAACATATTGTGCTTAATTGGAAGGATATTTCACTGGTTGAAGATTATCCACAGTTACATGAAATACGCTTAAAAAACCAATGGCACACAGTCATGCAAGTAGTTTGCCCAAAAGACCAATTTGACTCGATACGGGAGATCATTAAGGTGAAAACGCAGGCAAAGAAACAAATTTCTAAAAAGAGTCATGAGGTAAAACCAACATTTGAGAAAAAGGTTTTATTAACCTTAATTATCATGGTTTGTGGGTCTTTCTTCTTTGCAAGGCTGCCCATACACTATATTGGACTTTTTTCAATCATCACCCTAATCACGGCACTAATATCAGTGTGGTCAGAAGGGGTTAAAAAGAAGGTCTTTGCTTCTTTTGTCACTATAATCCCAATCATTGCAGTTGTGGCCGCTTTTGTATTTAAGGAAGTAGATATGACACAATCAGGCGCGGTGTATGCATTGATAGTTGAATTGATATCCATAAGTTTTTTTATATTACTCGGAACAAAAATTTTATTTAAACAAATAAATTAACCAATTCCCTTAGGAGGCTCATATGAACACACAAAATGAAAAAATTTTAACCATTTTGCCCAATCTTTCTAAAAAGAAAGGGTTTTTTAGCCTTAGGCGAGACAATTATACCTTAGTGGTAACAGAACAAAGGTTAATTTTCGCAAGGCTAAGTAAAGCACTTTATAAAAAACAAATAGCAGACGTCAAAGCCATCATGGAAAAAAACAAGAAAAACAAAGTTGGGTTTTTATCATCAATGGCGGATAGAATGACAGCCTATTCAAACTGGTTTCAGCGATATTATGATATGTCTATTGAAGAAATCATCTCTGAAACTTCAGATAATATAGTGATTGAAAAATCTGACATAATAACCTTAAAAGTACTGCAATTTATGGAAGTTAATGAAGACAGTTTTCAAGGTAAAACAAGAACGCCCCTGTTAATTATAAAAACAAAAACCGACAAATATAAATTTGTATTTAGTAATAACTATAATTCTGCGGGAATTAAAATTTTAGAACATTGGCATTAATAGCTCGAATGAACTTTTGATAATAGCCACTGTCGATTATACATGAAAACATTTCTTTTTATTGCATTATTGAGCAGCTCTTTTGTCCGTGCCCAAAGCACTTTGGTTGAAGCTGCAAAAGAGCGCCTTAAACATTTTGTCATTTACGATGGTTCTTATAAAAAAATACCCTACCCAAATGGTGATGTGGATAAAAATCGAGGTGTGTGTTCGGATGTGGTGATTCGCAGTTACCGCACACTTGGCAAAGACTTGCAGCAATTAGTGCACGAAGACATGAAAGCACACTTCGATGCTTACCCCAAAATTTGGGGTTTAAAAAAGCCTGACAGCAATATCGATCATCGCCGAGTCCCAAACCTTGAAATGTTTTTTAAAAGGTACGGAAAAACCTTAAAAATAACCAAAAACCCCAAAGATTATCAACCAGGAGACATTGTTAGTTGGCGCCTTGATAACAACCTGCCACACATCGGCATAGTGAGTGATGAACCCAGCAAGTCCAACCCAAATCGCTATAAAATCATTCACAACATCGGTTTAGGCCCGCAACTTAACGACATGTTATTTGATTTCAAAATTGTTGGGCATTACCGTTATTAACCCTGAGGAATAAATATTAGTCAATTGAATAAAATACCGCATCAACAACCATTGCCATGCGGTTAAAATCAAGTTTTTCAATGGTGTCTTCTTCGGTATGGTAGTTTTTATTGCGATTAAAGGCAGTATCGGTAATCATCAGTGCTGGATAACCAAAATGCCAATAATTTAAGTGATCTGAAAAGTCAATTCCTGGTATGGAAGATGGCGCATTAATCGAATAAACAGGTAATTTACTGGTGCTTTTTATGCTGGCTTTGAGAGTTCTGGTTATTTCCATTTGCGATAAATCAGCAACTAAAGTAATGAAATTTCCTTTGTCAGAGTATAAGTATTTCATGCCTTTTACAGGGTAGATTTGTGAACCAACTTCATCACTGAAATATCCAATCATTTCGAGAGAATACATTTGTTTAACGTTAATATTATTATCGAATAAACTTTTAGCATGAATATAACTCCCCATATATTCTGTGCGAAAATAAGGTGGTTCTTCAAGTGTGTAAAAGACTAACTGCAAATCACATTTTGGTGGTTTTAGGCTAAATAATCTCACCAATTCAAGTAATCCTGCTGTGCCACTGGAGTTATCATCGGCTCCAGGCAAATAATCATAGGTATCATAATGTGCACCAATTATTGTAGTGCCGCAGTTTTTTTCACGTCCATCATAAGTTACTACTATGTTTTTATAAGCTTTGCCATCAACATCATATATTTGTTCATTAAAGTTGACTGTATATTGTGCAATGTCGGCACTAATAAAAGCAGCCTTTTTATCTAGATTTTCCTCATGGCTATATCTTTTAACAATAGTTTGCGACAACATTGTTACATGTGACTTGAGATTTTTAACCGATGTATGATTTTCTTGAGTGCTATGAGAAGTAAACACTGGTTGCATTACAACTACTAGTATTACAACAAGCATAACAACAAAAACAATAACAAAACGAAAAAGGTATTTAATTATTATATTTTTCATAAGTTTGTTAATACTTATAAATATCAAAAAGGTGCTTTAAATCTTTTTCCCACACGCTGTAATACTTACCCAGTTTACGTTCTGCTGGTGTCACATCGGTATCTGCAATGATTTGTAACGGTTCTAAAAACATGCTTTCATCTTTACCGCATTTGCCTCGTATATTGCGTTTTTCCAGCCCTAATCGTGATATTTCAAGCATTTTAAGCGCAGTATCGCGGACGATGCCATTTTGAAATTTTGTGCATAAACCGTATTTGGGTACGTTGTCGCGCAGGTGTTGGTGCTCTTCTAGACTCCAGTTTTTGACTAAATCCCATGCGGCATCCAAGCACTCCTGGTCGTAAAAAATACCAACCCACAAAGCTGGAAGCGCACATATTCGACGCCATGGGCCTCCATCGGCTCCGCGCATTTCGAGGTATTTCTTTAAGCGTACTTCTGGAAAAGCGGTGGTTAAATGATCTTCCCAATCTTTCATGGTGGGTAACTCACCAGGTAGAATTGAGAGTTTGCCTTGCATAAAATCACGAAAAGATAAACCACTTGCATCTAAGTATTTGCCATCGCGGTAAGCAAAATACATCGGCACATCCAACATATAATCGACATAGCGTTCAAAGCTCATCGAGTCTTCAAAAACAAAAGGAATAATGCCGCATCGGTCGTTATCTGTATCAGTCCAAATATGCGAACGGTAAGATAAATAACCATTAAATTTGCCATTTTTAAAGGGCGAATTGGCAAAAAGTGCAGTGGCAATCGGTTGCAATGCTAATGAAACACGAAACTTCTTTATCATGTCCACCTCAGATGAAAAATCTAAGTTTGCTTGAATAGTGCAGGTGCGTTTCATCATATCTAAACCAAGCGTTCCCACTTTCGGCATGTATTCGCGCATGATTTTATAACGCCCTTTGGGCATAAACTCGATGTCTTTTTTCTTTGCTGTTGGGTGAAATCCCATGCCGATAAAAGCTGAGTTGTATTGTTTACACACAGCTTTTACCTCTGCCAAGTGCGAATAAGTTTCTCGACATGTGGCGTGAATATCAGCCAATGGCGCTCCTGATAGTTCCAGCTGTCCACCGGGTTCTAAAGTGACCGAACAACCATCACGGTATAGGGCAATAATATGTTCGCCTTCGTATTGAGCACGCCAACCAAACTTGTCCTTTAAACCATTAAGAATATCTTTTATCCCCCCCTTTTCTTTATATCCCAAGGGTTTGAGTGTATCGGTATGAAAGCCAAACTTTTCGTGCTCGGTTCCAACTTTCCACTCAGATTTAGGTTTGCTTCCGGATGAGATATAGTCTATCAGTTGCGATTTGTTTTCGATTAGTTCGGATTTGCTCAATTTTCAGCTCACTTGAAATTAGGATTAGTTTATCATGTATAATTGACTATTCATAATTTATTCATTTTAAAGGAATACAATCTAGGCATGAAATTAAATTTTTCAATATTTTTGACATTAATTAGTTTATCCTTTTCTACTTTTGCTGCCGATAAGGTGCTTAATCGGGGCAATGGTTCAGAAGTAGACTCTTTAAACATTCATCAAGCACAAGGACTAAACTCGCACAATGTCTTGCGTGATTTATACGAAGGCTTAATGACGCTTGATGCCCACGGTAAACCCGTTTATGGTGCAGCAATAAGCCATAAAGTTGAGCATAATGTTTGGACCTTCTATTTACGTCCTGATGCCAAATGGTCTGATGGTTCACGTGTTGTAGCGGGAGATTTTGTGCGTGCTTGGCGACAAGCAGTTAACCCGAAAATTGCCGCACCTTATGCTTTTTTGTTTGACAATATTGTGCATGCTAAAAAAATCATGAACATGAAGCTCACACCAAAAAACTTGGGTGTTAGGGCAATCAACGATTTTACATTGCAGGTCAATCTATGGCAGCCTGATTCTGCTTTTTTGGAAAAGCTCAGTTTGCCAATTTTTTATCCTTTACCCAAAAACAAAGGTGAAAACCATCAAATTATTAGCAATGGCGCATATAAAATCAATAAATGGGTTGTGCAAGAAAAAATCGAATTGGTGAAAAACCCATATTATTACGATAAAAACAAAGTTTATTTTGAAGGGGTTAATTATTGGGTGACTGAAAACCAATCCAGTGAACTCAAAAGGTTTCGTGCAGGTGAATTGGACATAACCGAAAGCATTCCTGATTCGCAAATTAAATGGCTGCAGCAAAACTTGAGCAAACAGTTACACATTGCGCCTTATCTTGGTTCGTTCTTTTTAGGGTTAAACCTAGCCGATAAAAACTTGAAAAACCACAAACTACGACAGGCTTTGTCGCTTGCCATCGACCGTGAAATATTAACCCAAAAAGTATTAAAAACAGGGCAACAACCAGCTTACCATATAATTCCACACGAACTTGTGGGCGACAAGGAGGGTTATTTAATCGGCGACAGACAAAACGACAAGACTAAAGCCAAAGAATTATTTAAACAAACGGGCTTAAATGCATCCGATTTAAAAATTGAAATCCTATACAATAACAGCGGTAACCAACGCAAGGTTGCCATTGCTATTGCTGCTATGTGGCGGCAAACTTTAGGCATAAGAGCTAAATTACTGAATCAAGAGTGGAAAGTGTTTGTGCAATCGCGAAAATCCATTAAACGCCAAGCCTTTCGTTCGGGTTGGATTGCTGATTATGCCGATGCAATGAGTTTTTTAGAATTATTTACCAGCCATTCGCGCTTTAATTTTTACCGCTACAAAAACCCTCAATACGATGAACTGGTTGATAAAATTAAGATAACCACTGGTTCTAAACAAAAGAATCTATTAATTGAACAAGCTCAAAATTATTTATTAAATGACATTCCTGTCATTCCGTTGTACTATTATGTTTCAAGGCATTTGGTGAAGAACCAAATATTAGGATTTGTTGATAATGTAGCGGATAGGCATTTATCAAAATTTTTATACAAAGAAGGGGATTAACATGAAAAAATTACTTATTTTATTAGTGGCATTGAGTTGTGCTGGCTTTGCACAAACCGCAAAAAACCAACTCAAGCACCAAAACAACACGGCACCAATTGTCGTTGACAAAAAAGCACAATTACGCATTCAGGCAGGTAACAAATCAAATAGCAAATACCTAAACCGCTATAATTACCAAAATAACAACCAAACCATTGTTTGTGAATCCGTAAGAGGACGACGCAACCACTGTACTATTGATACGCGCTATGGTGTAAATCTTGTACGCCAATTATCGGGCTCAACCTGCAATTACCATTGGGGTTATGACAACACAGGTATTTGGGTTGATGGCGGATGCCGAGCAGAATTTAGTATAAACCTCGGTTGGGATCAACCCGGAGCAGAAGGCAATATAATGGTTTGCGAATCCCACAACTACCAACGCAATTATTGCCCTGCTTATTTAGGTGGACGTGATGTGTTTTTACTGCGCCAAGTCAGCAACTCCTCCTGTGTCAACAACTGGGGATACGATAGAAATGGTGTTTGGGTAACCAACGGATGCCGAGCAGAATTTGTAGTGGAAGACAGAAGTTATAATTTCGGCAACGATATTGTTGTTTGCAGTTCACGAAACAGGCGTTTTCAAGGCTGTCCTGCTGATACACGAGGAGGTGTTGAGTTTCTTCGCCAATTATCACGTGCTAGCTGTAATGGCAACTGGGGATATGATCGCCAAGGCATTTGGGTTAATAACGGTTGTCGAGCAAAATTTAGGTTAATACCCTATCAAAACTATGGAAACAATGGCTATGGCAATAACAGCAACATTGTATCGTGCTCTTCACGCCACTTAAAAAGAAGGTTTTGTAATGCCGATACTTCTGGTGGCGTGCGCCTCAAACGTCAAAAATCACGCTCGCCTTGTCGAGGAAACTGGGGATTTGACCGCAATGGAATCTGGGTAACCAATGGATGTCGCGCAACATTTGAGTTATACGTAGACGGCAGAGGTCGAGGGTATAACAACGGCGGATTCAACAATGGCAACAACGGTTACTCAAACAATGGTCATCCGCACAATGGCAACAACGGTTATGGAACAACAGGACCCTACAACAATGGCAATAACGGTTATGGAAACAATGGCAATCTACAAAACAACACCTTGATTTGTTCATCAAGAAACCTTAAAAGAAACGCCTGTGCCATTCCACAAGGAGCCAAAATAACCATGAAAAAACAACTCTCCAAAAGTTCCTGTGCAGGCAACTGGGGCTACAACCGCTATGAGGTTTGGGTCAACAACGGCTGCCGTGCTCAATTTAACATCTACTAAAGCAAGAAAACAAAAGGCGTCCACTGTGGACGCCTTTTAATATAAACGAACCCCACCAAAGTAAATCATCGCACAGCGCACACAATGAAAAGAAAAAACCCAACCACATGTAGGGTGAGCCATGCCCATCGGCAGTGTGTGGACTGCCTCAATATTAAAAAGAAAATAAAATCCTGCAACTAAAACAGTTACTGGTAAGTGAGATTTATCCCACTCAAAGACAAACAAAACCTAAAAACGTCGGTTATAACCGACAATCCAACAAAATCGAATTATTCGAGTCCATCGATTCTAGGTGGTAATTGAAAGAGTTCTGTATAGAAAAAAACTTTATCCATACCACTGCCCTTTTCTTCACAATACCCCTTTCTACGCATTAAATCAGCAATTTCTTTAAACTTAATAAAAATCAACTAAAAGTTAACTATTATTTAACCAAGGGTTGAATTTTTGGGTATTTGAGCCCATAATTGGGTCATCTCATCTTCCATGTTGAAGAAGGAGTTACGGGGGCGTTCTTGCGAACGCACCCAGCTTTATATCTACCAGGGTCTTTTCTGGTATCTTTCAAACTCTCGTTGTTTTTTCAATTTTTGATGTTTGTATTCAATACAAAAAGCTGTCCAAGGCAAAATGTATCCTTTTCTTTGTGCTAGTACAACAAAATAATTTGCCTCTTCTAACAAATATAATGAACGTTTCGTTATTTGATATAATCTTATATAACCTTACATGTATTTTATTAAAGTAAAATATAAAGAATTAATACTATCGCGGGTATCTTTTATTCTAGAAGAGTCGGGTTTTCTTTGCTTAGAGTTAAAATCCCCTCCTGTAATAATTGCTATCATTTTGAAAGTAGTGTCATTAATTTCCTTCTTTAATAATTCACCGCTTTTTCTATCAATATAATCATTGGTGTAAATATGTATTAATTTTAAGAATTCTGAAGTTTTTGAATTCAAACTATGTTCTAGATAATGTCTTTTTTCAGTGTCTAATTTGTTAACAAATGAATCTATACAATTTTCATTTCCTTTTGACCAATAGGAATAAACATCCTTTAACAAAGATTCCTTTAGAATACTCATAGTCTCAAGAAGTATAAGCTTCTTTTTATATTCATTATCAGATTTTTTTAGAAGTTTCGTATAAAAATAAGAAGCTGATGAACCAACTAATGCTCCAATAATAGCAATAAATAAAGTTATGTACCAAGGGCTCATTTATTGGATATTAGATAGCTTTTGGTTCTTTAGATTTAAAATTCTTGATTGCATTTAATATATGTCGCCAAATAAAATTTTTATACATTTCAAAATAAGGTTTGTTAGGGTATGTGATTTTTATAATTCTTTTTATTTCTTCAATATCATGAGGAAGTATTTCATCTCTAACAGCGCCACCAAAAACAGACTCAATAAACGAGTCACCATAACCTTCAACATCATCAATGATGATTTCAAGTATAACTCCTTTTTTCCGTGCTTTTTTTATAGCTGGTTCAAGCCAAATTTCTCTGAATTCTTCACCACTTTTAGGCCCATCTTTGCGATATCTACCAAATGGGGCATGTGTAAATTCACCAATATCAATTTTTTCTATATTGCTCATATTAAAACCTCACCGACCAAGTTATTATTGTGCCCTTTAAATTTACTCTTTTCTCTGAAGAAATTTCAGTATTATCTTCAGAGCTAAACATATAATACCCTTTTCCGCTTACAATGTGTAGTTTACCACATATTCCTTCATTAACAAAGCCTCTAAAACAATGCAGTCCATTACCTCGAAATATTTCTGATGAGCTGGTACCACCAATTTGCATTGCTTTTTTTATTCTATGACTATCGTGATTCCAAAGAGTGGTGTTTTTTATTTGCTCTAAAATCTTTTTACCTTTTTCTGAAACCTCCATACTTTTTGGTATAGTTATACCTCTATCACAAAATACAATTCTCAATTCTCTTTTTGTAGAATCATAGGAAGAAGTTAGCCACCAAGGTTTATTTTTATCTACAGGGTAAGCGTGATATTGCACATTTAATATTGATTCACTTACGGCTCTAAAAAAATTAGTTTGACTAAGTACTGGAAGATTTGAACCTATCATTTTTTCAATTCTACTACGAATGCTTACGATTAAATCCCCAGTATTAATTGAATTATCTGCAGCATTATAAGATTCAAATTTTAAGAAATTAACAATGTTTCTTTGGGCTATACGATTGTCATCTACAGGGCAGTTTAATAAAACAAAAAATCCTAGTTGATTCAATTGGTTTAATACTTGAGCATTCCATTGTTTTGTATCAACTCTTAATGATACATTATTTTTATTGCGCCATGTATCAATTTCAGCAGATAATAAAATACATGCAGATGTTGAAAGGTATTCTAATCTTTCAAAGAATATCTTCACAAGAATTCTACATTTGTTTTTGAATTCGAACTCGTTAATTTCTCTAAAAGCTTGAATAATTATAATTGTACTATTATAAGAACTCTCAAGGTCGAAATTTTCAGGAAGGTTTAGTGATACTTTATTGCCGAACTTTTTCAAACAACTAAATTTTACCAATAATAGCTTTATAAATTTTTCATTAATGATTTTAATTTTATCATTTATATTGTTATGATTAGCATCATTCGATTTCCATTTCTCTTTTCTTTTTAGTTCTTTTATATGCTTTGTTTTAGAATAATATTTATGCCAAACTCTTTGTTCTTTAGATAGTTTCTTCATATTTTTCATCCACCCTCAACATTCCCAATCTCTTCATCGGTCAATCCATACAACTCATAAACCATTGCATCGATTTCATTCTCGGTTTGGGTGATTTGGGATTGTAGGTGGTGAAATAATCTTGCCATTCGTCTTGTTGGTGCTGTGAAAGGGTGATTTTTTGTTTTGTTAATTCGGTAATCTGGGTTTTAAAATCATGGTCGTAAAAGCTGTTGAGTTGTATGATTTGGTCTACCTTTTGTGGGTTGTAGTTTTCTTGAAACTTGGAATAAGCTGATACAACTTTGCTTTCATCAAGGTGGTTGAGGTGTTTATTGAGAACTGATTTTTGAAATAATGCCATTTTAGTGATTTTTGGATTTGTTTTTTAGTTTATCATTGTTAGGATATATTTAAAATATTTTTTTAACATCACGTAGCGACAAGGCATTGCCTTGTCGATGATTGGTTGGGTATTACCTTATTGGTAATGTGGTGTTTTTTTGGTTTATTAGGTGCGACAAGGGATTGTGCTATAGTCGTGTTTTCTCTATCGTGATTAGGCCTTTTTGACTTCTTTTCACATCAGTATATCGGTAGTATATCGGGACACCCATCTTATTACTTTTTTTATCTTTCAGCTCTAAGATTGAGATGGCCAAAACACTGCCGTTAGGCAAGAGCATCCTATCCAAAAATTAGTTTTTATCTGCGTTTTTTTGCGTACATCTGCGGAAAATTGCTTTTGATGTTCGCTACGCCGCAGTACGATTATAATTTTTGTTGGATTGTCGGTTTTAACCGACGTTTTTTAAGTTTTGTTTGGTTTGAGTGGGATAAATCTAACTCACCAGTTTGGTTTTGGGAAAGGCTAAAGCAAATTTTTATCCTTTGAGTGTTTTTAAAATCCCAAAACGATAGAATACTGCTAAAATAGATTTTTTAATCCATACATCTATTTACTATGGCTAAGCTGTATTTTTATTATTCGGCGATGAATGCGGGAAAAACCACGCATTTGTTGCAATCCAGTTACAATTACCGCGAACGTGGCATGAACACGTTGATTCTATCACCGGCTTTTGACAACCGTTTTGGTGTCGGCAAGGTGACTTCGCGGATTGGTATTGATTCGCCTTCTGTGATTTTTTCGGAAAAAGAAAATTTGCTGAATTTGGTTAATAAATACCACAAAGAACACAATATCCATTGTGTTTTGGTGGATGAAGCGCAGTTTTTAAGTAAAGATCAGGTCTATCAGATAACCGAAGTGGTGGATCAATTGCATATTCCTGTTTTGGCTTACGGTTTGCGGACAGATTTTCAGGGTGAATTGTTTACTGGCAGTCAATATTTATTGGCGTGGGCCGACCATTTGGTGGAGCTTAAAACCATTTGCCATTCGGGTGCAAAAGCCACCATGGTGGTGCGTGTGGACGAGGCAGGACGTGCGGTTAAGTCAGGAGCACAGGTGGAAATTGGCGGCAATGACCGTTATATTTCGGTGTCTCGTGCCGAATACAAGCGCATATTTTATGATGAAGGCATTATTGAGTCCATCCAGCTATCTTTGCCAATTGTGGAGAAAAAATCATGAGAATAGTCTTTTGCGGAACCCCAGAATTTTCAGTTGCTCCTTTAAAAAAATTAATTCAAAACGAGTACGAAGTGGTTGCCGTTTATACGCAACCCGATCGAGGGGTTGGACGCGGTCGAAAGGTGCAGTTTTCGGCAGTTAAACAATGTGCTTTGGAGCATAATATTGAGGTTTATCAACCGGTTTCCTTGCGTGATGAAGATGCGATTGAAGAATTGCGCTCTTTAAAACCAGACTTGTTGGTGGTGGTTGCTTATGGTTTGATTTTACCGCAAACTGTTTTGGATATTCCCACGATTTCGTGCTGGAATATCCATGCTTCGTTATTGCCTCGTTGGCGTGGTGCAGCCCCTATTCATCGTGCTCTATTGGCAGGTGATAAAACCACTGGTGTGGGCATTATGCAGATGGAAGCAGGCCTTGATACTGGTGCGGTGTATGTGCAGCATGAATGCGCTATAGCCGATGATGAAACCACTGGAAAATTACACAATAAATTAACTGTGATGGGCGCGAATGCCTTGCTTGAAGCCATTGAGTTATTGCAGGACAACAATTTGCCACCGCCAATGATCCAAGATGAAGACAAGGTGACTTATGCCAAGAAATTAACAAAGGCTGAGTCGGTGATTGATTGGAATCAAAGTGCTGAGTTGATTGATAGAAAAATTAGGGCCTTGGTTCCTTGGCCTGGAACCGTTGCAAACATTGCTGGTGATGATTATAAAATATGGCAATCAAAATTTATTGAAGAGGACAGTCAAGCCGCAGTGGGAGAAATTGCCCATGCAAACAAATCTTCTTTGTTTATTCAGTGCCAAAGTGGTCAATTGCAAATTTTATCCATTCAGAAATCAGGGAAAAAACGCTTGGATATTGCTCAGTTTATGCAAGCCAAGGCAGATTGGTTCACATGAGTAATCAACGCATAATTGCCGCACAAATCACTTATGAAGTGGTTTTTAAAAAACAAAACTTAAGCGAGCTTTTTAAGCAACGCCTAAGTGAAAACCTTGCTCCTGAGTTTAAATCAGCAGTCAAGGCCTTGTGTTATGACACCATTAGGCATTATTTGCAGTTGCAAGATCGCTGGCAACAGTTCGTGAAAAAATTACCTAAGGATAAATTGGTTCGAGTCATTTTATCGCAAGCCCTTGCCGAGTTTTATTACCAACAAAAGCCCGAACACGTAGTGGTCAATGAAGCCGCTAATGTGGCAAAAAAACTTAAAAAACGTTGGGCATGTGGATTAATCAATGCCACGCTAAGACAGGTTTTGAAAAACAAAGAGTATAAGCCGAAAGATGAGGTTGCACAATATGAGCACCCGCAGTGGTGGATAGATCAACTCAAGAACGATTGGCCTGCTGATTGGCAAACAATCATGCAAGCCAACAACCAAAAACCACCACTATGGGTGCGCTCTAAAAAACCTGTAGAGTGTGCTCAAAAACACCCAAGTATTGAAGGTGCTTATAAGATTGAAGCACAAATTATTACTAGTAATGACGATTTTTTATCTGGTAATTTATCAGTACAAGATGCCAGTGCGCAATTGGCAGGACATATTTTAAATCCGCAAGACAATGAACATATACTTGATATGTGTGCCGCTCCTGGCGGAAAAACAGGGCATTTGCTTGAGTTGAATAGTAATATTTCACTCGATGCTTTAGAGTTATACGAAAATCGTGCACAGAAAATTCATGAAAATTTGCATCGTTTAAAGTTAAACGCTAAGGTAATTGTTGGCGATGGTTCGCAAAGTGATGCATGGTTTAGCGGTCAAAAATACCACAAAATTTTATTGGATGCTCCATGCAGTGCCTCAGGAATTGTGCGCCGACAAGTGGATATTAAGTTTCAGAGAAAGCCCGAAGATTTAAAGGCTATATGCCAAACACAACAAGAGCTTTTGTCCTCGGCTGCAAAATTATTAACAACTAGAGGGCGGCTGCTTTATGCCACCTGTTCGGTTTTTAAGCAAGAAAATAGCCAACAGATTAAATTATTTTTAAATTCTCACCCTGAATTTAGTGAAATCAAGTTAAAATATCCCTTTGCAATGAATTGTGAGTTTGGTATTCAAGTAATAACGGGCTCACAAGATATGGATGGTTTTTATTACTGTTACCTTCAAAAAAATGAACATTAAATTGTTACTAACACTGTTGTTTTTCAGCACGCTTGTGGTGGCTGAAAACCATGTTATTTTTTTAGAAATTAGCAGCAATGAAACCAGCACAGTTATTAAGCCTCAACTTGATTTTCACACCTCAGCGCAAATTAAAGAAGCCATTGATAACGGTATTCGCATTAATATTATAGCAAAAGTGGATTTGTATGAACCGCAAAGTTTGTGGTTTAATAAAACCTTAAAAAAACAAAAAATCACCTTAGAGATTTCTTACTTTTCATTGGGCAAACATTACAAAATTAAGAACTTAAGAACCGATGAGCAAATCGGCGTTAATGAATACCCGCAACTGTGGAAAGAACTTGAAAAGTTAATGGTTTTTGAATTTCCTAACTCTGCAATAACCTCAAAGAGTTGGGTAAAGTTACGCATCATGCTTGATAAAGGCGCTCTTCCTATTGCCATGCAACTGCCTGTTTTATTTGATTCCAATTGGGATATAAATACGCCATGGCATGAACAAAAAGTGATGCAATAGTGAAAAAAAGCCTGCTCAAAAACACATTAATCATTCTGGTCGTATCGGCATTGCTCTTTGCCTTATTCTCTTTGGGTGAGATTATCAAAGGTTCTCAGCAGTTTAATCGTATTTATTTGTGGCTTTTTGGCGCATCAATTTTAGCGGTTTTAATTTTAGTCATAATTATCACTCAACGACTGGTTTGGCTGTATTTAAAAAATAAAAAAAAGGAAGCTGGCATTCGCTTAACGACTCGAATGGTAACGACTTTTGCATCGCTTTCATTGCCACCTGTTCTTATCATTTATCTCTTTTCCACTCAAATTTTAAATAACTATATTGACAGTTGGTTTGACATTAAAATTGACAAAGCGTTAAATGACTCTCTTGAATTAGGTGAAATATTTTTAAATACGCAAAGTAAACAGGCATTAGATCAAACCAAAAAAATAGCGTCTCAATTGGCAGATATAGACAACCCAAGGCAAGCCATTTACTTAGAAAAATTTCTTGATGAATCCAATGCCACCAGCCTTTCGTTAATCTCTGCTAGTGAAAAAATACTCGAAAGAGCCAGCATTGATATCCTTGATTTAACCACTGACTTGCCTCCACAAAATGCCTTTCGAGATGTTCGTAATGGCACCAATTTCACCCGCATAGAAACCAGAGAAGGGTCTTTGTTGCAAATCAGGGTGTTAGTGAAAATTGAAAACGTGTTGCGAGTTTCCTCAAATTTTAGGTATTTACAGGGCCTCTTTGCCATTCCAAAACAATACAGCAAGTTAGCCTATAACATTGAAGAAGCTGCCATTGGTTATAATCAGCAAAAATACCAACGAGAACAGCTCAAGAACTCTTATAACATTATTTTGGCGTTGGTGTTGTTGCTTGTCATGTTGTTGGCCTTGTTGTGGGCCTTTTCAGCAGCTAAAAATCTGGTTGCACCTGTTCGGCTGCTCTACAAGGCAACCGAAAGAATAGCAGAAGGCGATTACAGCAAAACGATACCCGTTACCTCCAATGATGAAATTGGATTTTTGGTTAAATCCTTTAATTCCATGTCTTCTCAATTAGCCGCTTCCAGTGCACTGGCTCACCGAGCGCAAACAGATGCCTTGAATCAACAGCTTTACCTGCAAAATGTGTTGTCGCATTTATCCAGTGGTGTCTTGAGTGTCAATAAAGAACAACGCATTCTTATGGCAAACTCTGCAGCTTTGAAAATAGTGAATCTCAAGTCAATAGATATTGTTAACCAAAATATTCACCAATTAACCGTTAAAAATGAAGGGTTAGAACCTTTAGTCGAATTAATTATTACTAAATTAAATGACCACAACGAGGAATGGCAACAAGAAATTTTAATTACCCAAAAGGATGAGCGAAAAGTGTTGGTTGTGCGTGGCAGCCACATTCCTGAACAAGAACAGGATGAGGGTGGTATTGTTGTAGTTTTTGATGACCAGACCATTATCAATCAAGCCCAACGGGATGCCGCTTGGTCGGAGGTGGCTCGGCGTTTGGCGCATGAGGTAAAAAATCCCTTAACACCGATTCAATTATCTGCCGAACGGTTGCGTCTGCGTTTTTTAAAAAAACTACCCGAAGAAGACAAAGATGTTCTTGATAGAGCCACTCAAACTATCGTCTCTCAAGTGGATAATTTAAAAACATTGGTGAATGCGTTTTCAGATTATGCCAAAGCCCCTGAATTAAAACGAGAACCGCGTGGACTGAATCGTTTAATCAAAGAAGCCGTGGATTTGTATTATATTTCACACGCTGGCATAAATTTTGATTTGGTTTTACACAACCCTGAACCCACTATGTTTATTGATAAAGTGCGTTTTTCACAGTTATTAACGAACTTAATTAAAAACTCATCTGAAAGTGCTGAAGGTCAAGAGTTGACGATTAAAATTGAAACCCGAATCAGTGAACAATTAGATAATATACTGGTGTTGCGATTTAGTGATAACGGCAATGGTTTTAAACAAAGAATTTTAGAACATTTATTTGAACCTTATGAAACCACCAAAGCAACAGGTTCTGGGCTTGGTTTAGCTATTGTTAAAAAAATTGTTGAAGAGCACGGGGGAAATATTAAGGCTTATAATGATGCTCTTGGTGCCGTTATTGAGATTAATTTGCCCATCTACAAAAAATAGTGAATACTTAGTTTTTTTGACATTTAGAACAATAAAACGTACTGCGCTGACCAATAACCACTTTCTTTATAGAGGTCCCACAATCCACACATGGTTCATTTTCTTTTCCATATACTTTGAGTTCTTGCGCGAAATAACCTGGTTTTCCATCAGCATTTACAAAGTCTGATAAAGTTGTTCCACCTGCTGTTATGGCACGAGATAATACCAGTTTTATTTTATCGGCAAGGTTTTGGTAACGCTTGAGAGAAATCTTTCCTGCAGGTTTTGTGGGTTTTATTTTTGCCATGAACAGGGCCTCACTGGCGTAAATATTGCCAACCCCAACAACAACTGTACCATCCATAATAAAGTTTTTTACCGCTTGAGTTTTGTTTTGAGCTTTTGTTTTGAGTCTTGTGCCATCAAACTCATCGGCTAAAGGTTCAGGTCCAAGATTTCTGATAAGTTTATGATTCAAATAATCTTGGCTATCGAGAATGCAACCAAACCGACGTGGATCATTAAAGCGAAGAGAAGTATTATCATCCATAACCATTTCAAAATGGTCATGTTTGGCAAGTGATGCATTCTCCGTGTTGACAACTAAAGAACCAGACATGCCTAAATGCATTATCAAGGTAGTGCCACTATCAAGGTGAATGAGAATATATTTTGCTCGACGTGTAACGCTTGTCACTGTTTGGGTTTGGTATTTGTCGGGCAAATTTGCAGGTATTTTCCAACGCAAAGAGTCATTATAAATGTTAATTTTTTTAATGACTTTATTCTCAAGCCATGGCTTTATGCCATTTACCGTGGTTTCAACCTCGGGCAGTTCAGGCATCTTGTTCTTCTAACCACTCAACAATAAGGTTGTGTGCTACGGTATAACGCGGTGCAATGGTGACGTAGCCTTCTTTAAGCATTTCATTAAGTTGTTTGCGCGTAAACCATTGCACATCCTCCATTTCCTCATTTGTTTTGATGTCTTCGTTTTCTGCCTCAGCGGTAAATGCCAGCATTAAGGCTGCTGGAAATGGCCACGGTTGTGAACCGTAATAGTCCACATTATGAACTCGGATATTGGATTCTTCTTCGACCTCTCGTTTAACCGCCTCTTCAATGGACTCACCTGGTTCTACAAATCCCGCTAAGGTTGAATAGGCATAGCTTTGCCATTCTGGTTTTCGACCTAAAAGGCACTTGTTTTTATGTGTAACCAAGACAATGATGGCGGGTTCTATATGAGGGAATTGTTCGTGGTTGTTTTCGCATAACAATCGGTGCCCTGCCCAATCTAAGGTGTTTTTAGTGCCACATTTTGGACAAAACAATCGGTTTCTTTGCCACAAATCTAAACCCCGAGAGTACAGTGCAATATGAGCCAAGTCATCATTAAGTTTTAAGGCGTAACGCCGAATAGAAGAAAATTGTTTGCCCACTTCCTTTTCAAGTTTTTCAGCTTGTTGCTCGTTTAAGGGACAGGAAAACCACATTTGCTCGCCAACAAAACCTAAAAAGCAGGTGGCTTCGCACTCGAAGGGTTTGGATCTGCGGTAAATGCTGCCGTGACGGTTCATGTAAATGTGGTTGCCGTTATAGACTGGTATATACTTGCAGTCATGTGAGGCTTCCATGTCTTTAAGTTCAGCCGCTCGTTCACGTAAATGAGAGGCTCTATCAAGTTTTTGTGCTCCAAAATAAATGTTTTTTTCGTTTTTGCTCATTTTTTACCTCAAATTGAAAACGAGCTGCCGCAGCCACAGGTTGTTTTGGCATTTGGGTTATCCACAACAAAACGTGAGCCTTGCAAGTCTTCCTTATAATCGACGACAGAGTTTATCAAATAAGGATAACTCATGGGATCAACCATCATGCAAACACCGTCATTATCAATAATAAAATCACCTTCTTCGGTTTCATCTTCAAAAGCAAAGCCATATTGAAAGCCAGAACAACCGCCACCGATGATATATACCCGCAGTTTTAAGTCTGGGTTTTGTTCCTCTAAGACCAATTCTCTAATTTTGCTGGCTGCTGAGTTGGATAAAACAATAGTGTTTTGCATGATTATTTGCTTTTCTTGTCTTCAATGTTAGCAATTTTACTGTTCTTTTTATCGTCCTGATAAATTAACTGCCCATTAATTCTTGAACCCGTATTCATTTCAATAGTGCGATAATAAACATTGCCCTCAATATTTGCTTTTGAGGCAACTTCAACTTTTCCTGATGAGCTAATATCTCCTTTAATTTTGCCATTAACGACTATATTGGCGACATTAATTTTGCCTTCAATTAATCCACTTTCACTGATGGTTAATACATCATCATTTTGTGATCCGGTGATGCTTCCTGTGATTGTTCCATCTAAAATTAACATGCCATTAAAGCTAATATCGCCATTTATTGTTGTTCCTTCACCCAATAATGTATGGCCTTTTTTTGTGTTGCCAGTTGATGTGTTGTTTGATTTTGTGTTGTTGTCTTTGCTATTAAACATAATGTTTACCTATTTTATTAATGAGTGCCACGGGGCTTTGTATTCTATTGTTTTTGCTTTTTTAATCTTGGGAAATAATTTTACTACCAGTTGTTCGGGTTTAAAACCATCTGGCAAAGAAAAGTCAAAAGAAACCTTATGGAAATACCTGAATCGGTATTTATTTGTTTCCTGATCTAATACGTTAATGCTTTGTTGGTTGTTGCCTTTTTTCCCCTGTATCTGAATGCTGTATTTGCCATAAACTTCGTTCGCTCGTGCTATTTTGTTCACAAAAATAATCGACAGCGTTTTTAGTGTTGCCGATTTTTGGGTAATAACGGCTTCAAACACGCGCAAACCTTTGTTTTTAATGTTTGGGCTTAACAACCGTTCATAAAACTGAATGTCTTTTTTAGATTGATTGAGCTCGTCAAGGCGTAACTTGTAATCGTTTTGTAGGGCATTAACGGCTTGTTGTTTAATTTTTAACTCTGTTTCAAGCAAGCTGTTTTTGTTTTCTAATTGGGCTATTTTATCTAAATTAACTCTGTTATTTTCTTCTAGCACATCATTTTGCACTCTAAGTGTCTCAAGTTTTCTATTGGAGTATAGTTCATTAAAAACAAAACCAACGACAAGTGCAATAAGAGCACTTAGGATGATAGGCGCGTTTGAACGCGGTTGCATCGTCCCTTTTTCTTGAATAACATATTTTGGTATCTCTATACCCACGTGGATTTTAACCTTTATTAAAGAATGCGAATTATAGCACTTCATTTGTGGTGATAGACAAGGTAAACTTAACATTTATCAATGAGACTGCTTATGCTTTGGGTTAAAACCTTTCATCTTTTTTTTGTAATTTCTTGGTTTGCGGGTATTTTTTACTTGCCTCGGCTGTTTGTGAACCATGCCAGTCAGAAAGACACGGTTCATCATGAGCTTTTAATTGGAATGGAGCACCGTTTAATAAAAATGATGGATTTCACCCTTGTTTTTGTAGTTATTACGGGTACGTGGTTGCTTTATATTGTTTCTGGCAGTTTTGAAAAATTTTATTTCCAGCAGGGATGGATTCACGCCAAAATTTTATTTGTGATTTTATTAATTGCCTACCATTTTTGGTGTAAAAAGATTCACCAAAATTTTATAAACAATAAAGAAACACACTCCCATAAATGGTTTCGGTGGTTTAATGAAATGCCCGTCTTTATTTTAATCGCAATAATTTACCTTGTTTTGGCAAAACCCTTTTAATGCAAGCTCACTTTACCCAAGGTTCAATATATAAGCACATCATTAAAATGTCAGTATTGTCTGCCATAGGGTTATTGTCTATTTTTATTGTGGACTTGGTGGATTTGTATTTTTTGAGTCTGTTGGGTGAAATCCAAATGGCATCTGCCATCGGTTTTGCCGGTATCATTTTGTTTTTTACCATTGCCATTAGTATTGGTTTTATGATTGCCATGGGCGCGATGGTAGCTCAATCAATTGGAGCAAAAGACCTTGAAGGTGCACGAGCCTATACCACCAATGTATTCGTTCTTTGTCTAATCATTGGCAGCTTGGTTGGTTTTGGTGTGTGGTTTTTTGTGCCAGAAATATTAGCCTTTTTGGGAGCAAAGGGCCGGTCTTTAATTTTGGCAAGTTCTTACCTTGCCATTATTGTACCTTCATTGCCAGTGCTTATGGTTGCTATGGCAGCAGCGGGAGCCTTGCGTTCAGTTGGTGATGCAAAGCACGCCATGTATGTAACCTTATTGGCAGGTATAATTAATGCTGTTTTAGATCCTTTGCTTATATTTACTTTTGATATGGGCATTGCAGGAGCGGCATGGGCATCTGTTGCTGCACGGGTAGGCATGATGATTTATGCCCTCTATTTGGTTGTGTATAAACACAAACTATTAGGCATATTTGATATAGAGCGCTTTAAAAAAGATTTGCCTGTAATTGCTCATGTCGCCTTACCCGCGGTTCTAACTAACATAGAGACACCAGTTGGCAATGCTTATGTTATGTATGTGCTTGCTGATTTTGGCGATTCTGCAGTGGCAGGTTTTTCCATTATTGGACGTATAATCCCCGTTGCTTTTTGTTTGGTTTTTGCTATTTCTGGAGCTGTTGGGCCTATTATTGGGCAAAATCATGGAGCAAAACTATATGAGAGAGTGCATCAGGTTATCAGAAAATCTTTTGTCATCATCGTTGTTTACAGTGCCGTTATTTCATTACTTTTATTTGCACTCAAGGGCACTATTGTGAGTGTTTTTAATGCCCAAGGTGAGGCGTCTTACTTAATTGTCATGTTCTGTACTTGGTTGGCGATTCTTTCTGTTTTTCGTGGTTTTTTATTTGTTGCCAACGCTGCATTTAACAACCTTGGCAAGGCACAGTATTCAACAGCAATGAATTTTGGTAAAGCCACTTTAGGCACGGTTCCTTTTGTTTATTATGGAGCTAAATATTACGGTGCCTTTGGTATTTTATTATTTGAAACTATTGGTTCAATTGTTTTTGGAATTATGGCCTCTTTTGTGGCATTCCGTACGGTGAAACAACTTAAAAAAGCTCATCCTTGAGCTTCCAAAATTATTGTTTTAACCAAATATCCCTTTCAATAATTTTTTCTTTATTTTGTCTTTATCTGACTCAGGTTCTTTTTCTTCTTTGCTTTCTGAGTCTTTTGTTTTTTGTTCACTTTTATCAGAAGGGTCCTTTGCTTCTTTTTCTTTACTTTTGTCTTTTCCAAACAAAGAATCCATTAATTTACCTTTAAGTTTATCTTTTTCCTTATCAATGCGTTCTTTTTGTGAAGCCAACAACAACTTTTTAGCATCGATTGAGATTTTAGGTTCTAACAACGAACCACTAAGACTAACGGGAATCGCTAGGTTTAATAACTTTTTGTATTTATCTGATACCAACTGTTCAGGAATATCAATTAACATGGGTTCAATCGTTCCGTTTATGGTCATGTTAACTAAATCAATTTTTAATTTGCCGCCAACTTTGAGGTAAGGGGATTCAACTTTAAGTGTGTTGGTAGTAAACACTCCTTTGTCTATATCGCCATCAATTTGCATTAAAGCAAAGCTGGTTTTTTTCTCGCCATCAGTTGATTCTTCTTTTACTTCAGGATAAAGCATGGATAAACCTTTTTGCATCATCCCAAAAACATCAACGCCATAAATTGCCCCATCCGTTAAGGTGTATTTTATTTTCCCGTGTGCAGTTTTAAGAGGCACATCACTAAAGGGACGGTCTATTTTTAAATCAACATTAAAATCACCCAAACCCGTAAGTAATTTACTGCCCGCCAAATCAGTTAGCAAAGGCCCTGCATGAATTTTGTTCATGTTATGTTCTAAAATCACCTTATTGCTCTGTGCTTTTGTATCAATTTTAATAGCAGAAATGAGCAAGCCTTGGTAAAAGTCAGCCTTAATAGGTGACATAACCAGTTTTGGGCCGTTGGTTTTAACAGTGATTTTTAAATTTTCAACCGTCGTGCCGCTGGCAAGCAATTTATCGATGATTAACGAGCCATTCAAATGACCAAAGTCAATGTTCGGAGTTGTGGAAGAACTGGCGTCTTGACTGCTGCTGGCGGTTTCCTCTGTTCCCATGAAATCATCCACATTAAATTGATTTAGGTGTAATTTGAATGTGCCTTGCATTTTCTCAAGATTTTTTATGTTGGCATCGCCTTTGATGGCTGTATCTGAGTAATTGATTTTTAAATTGGATAATATCATGCGATTAGTGCCCATAAACCATGAGCCTGAACTGCTAAAATCACTTAAGGTGTTATTGGTAACAAAATAAGCCCCTGTCATTTTCTTCAAAAATTCGTTCAAATCAAACGCATCGATTTGGTAAGCACCTGAAATCTGGCTGCTGGCTTTACTGATATTTTTACCCGTGACGTCGGTGGTTATTTTGGCATCACCCAGAGCGACTAGAAGTTGTGGGAAAAATAAAGTATCATCGTTTAAATTAATATTGCCCGGCTTTTGTAAAGCAACCTCAAGTGGCAGAATGCTGTCGGCACTTAATTTACCTTTAACCGTAAAATCATTTAGCTCAAGTTTTATGCCTGTATCTGATAATAAGTTTTTCGCCAAGACATCGGCATTAATATTCACGTCCAAACCTGTATCTGGCATAGTTACGTGCATTGAGGTGTCGAGTTGCACTGGTGATGTCTTGGTTATTTCACCCGTAGTCAGGTTAAATTCAGAAACAATGGCTTTTGTGTTTGTTTGTAAATCAGTGTAATTTAAGTTTATGTTTTTTAAATCAATGCCAGCAATATTAAGCGAGCCGGCTGTGTTGCCTTCATTTGATTCGCTGCCTGAATTTGTGTCTTTATCAAGGTTGGTTAAAATGCTTTGCCAATTGCTGTTGCCTTTTTTGGTGATTTGTAAATTAATCTGCGCATTTTCAACAGCGACCCGTCCAATTTCAATGTTTTTTGAAAGCAGAGGCATAATTTTGACGCGCGCAGTCAATTTTTGAATTTCGGCTAAGGATTTGCCTTTAAAACCTTTTTCGTTGTCAATTTTGACATCATTTAGCGTCAGTGCCAACCAAGGAAAGACCTTCCACTGAATTTCTCCATCAAGATGAATTTCCCTACCAATTTGGTCTTTAACTTTGCTTGTGATTGTGTCTTTATAATCATTAGGGTCAATAACCATAGGCAACACAAAGGCTGCAATAACAATAAGTAAAACCAGTGGGATAGTAATTCTTAGCATCCATTTAACTAATTTTTTCATAAGGAACTCCAATCAATATAGAAAGGTGCTAGAATAACATGTTAAGCGTTAAAAAAATGTGACAAATGTTAAAATCTACTGATATTGTAAGTAAAACTTTTCAACAACTAAGCAGTAAAGAGCTTTATGCAATACTGGCTTTGCGAATGGAGGTGTTTTGTGTTGAGCAAGATTGCCCCTACCAAGACGCTGATGGCTTGGATTTTAGTGCTCACCATTTGTATTTGGGCACTGAAAGCAGGGTTCATGCCTATGCACGCATCTTACCGCCAAAGCAGGGCAAATGCCATATCGGACGAATTGTTGTCGCTAAAGAGAGCAGAAACCAAAAATTAGCCACAAAAGTTATTAATTTTGCCATTAAATTTTGTCAAAAGCATTACCCAAAGAGCATTATTGAAATTTCTGCACAGTCCTATTTAACCGATTATTATCAATCTTTAGGCTTCAAAAGCACAGGCAAATTCTATTTAGAAGACGATATTCCCCATGAACAGATGCAAATTTTAGCTAATTAAGATAAAATTCGTTCACTTAAATTCATAACAACAGTAAAGAAACACTATGAACATATTAAAGATGCAAGAGCAAGATTTGCAAAATAAGCGCGTTTTAATTCGTCAAGATTTAAATGTGCCCATTAAAGATGGCAAGGTAACCAGCGCAAAAAGAATTACCGCTTCATTGCCTACCATCAAAGCCGCACTCGATGCCGGAGCCGCTGTTATGGTCATGTCTCACTTGGGTCGACCAACAGAAGGCGAATATGAAGAGGAGTTTTCTTTGCAGCCTGTAGCGGATTATTTATCCGAAACAATGGAGCAAGAGGTCAAATTAATTAAAGACTGGTTGGGCGGTGTAGAAGTTAAACCGGGCCAACTTGTTTTACTCGAAAATGTTCGCTTTAATGTCGGTGAAAAAGCCAACGATGAAGAGCTTTCCAAAAAGATGGCGGCTTTATGTGATGTGTTTGTTATGGATGCCTTTGGTACAGCACACCGAAAACAAGCCTCGACTTATGGTGTTGCGCAATTTGCACCGATGGCGGTGGCAGGTCCGCTGTTATACAACGAACTAGAATCTTTAGGTAAAGCATTGGATAATCCAGCTCGTCCCATGTTGGCAATAGTTGGAGGATCAAAAGTTTCAACAAAATTAACCGTTCTTGAAAGCCTTTCTAAAAAAGTGGATCAACTTATAGTCGGTGGTGGAATTGCTAATACCTTTATTGCCGCAGCAGGTCACAATGTCGGTAAATCCCTTTATGAGCCCGACTTAATAGAACAAGCACAACATTTAATGCAACAAGCCATTGACCAAGGTCGAGAGATTCCTGTACCAACCGATGTGGTTTGTGCAAAAGAGTTCAGCGAATCAGCAGAAGCCTCTATTAAACCCGTAGATGCAGTAGAAGACGATGATTTGATTCTTGATATTGGTCCTGAAACGGCGACAAAATTTGCCGAAATGGCTCGCAAAGCTGGCACAGTTGTCTGGAATGGTCCTGTTGGCGTTTTTGAAATCAATCAATTTGGAAATGGCACGGAGACACTAGCTGCAGGCATTGCCGCAGGAGAAGGGTTTTCAATTGCAGGGGGTGGTGACACGCTTGCTGCCATTGATAAATACGATATCGAAAACCAAATTTCCTATATTTCAACAGGAGGTGGCGCATTTCTTGAATTTTTAGAAGGTAATGTATTACCAGCGGTTGAAATACTAGAGACACGCTATATAAAGACCTCAGAATAAATCTAAAAATTGTTTGTTATTAAACACAAACATAAACATAAAATAAGGTAAAAAAATGAATGTAGAACAGTTATTAGAAACTGCAGCAGCAATGGTTGCGCCTGGTAAAGGCATCTTAGCAATAGATGAAAGCACAGGAACAATTGCCAAAAGACTGGCATCAGTTAATGTCGAAAATACAGAAGATAATCGCAGAGCGTACCGTGAAATGTTGTTAACAACACCCGATATAGGAGAATACATTTCCGGAGCAATCTTATACGATGAAACCATCCGACAAAACGCATCAAACGGACAAAAACTGGTTGATATCATGTTAGAGGCAGGAGTTATACCTGGCATTAAGGTTGATACAGGTGCACATCCAATGGCAGGGTTTGAAGGCGAACTCATCACCGAAGGGCTTGATGGTTTGCGAGCACGCTTAAAAGAGTATGCGGAATTAGGTGCACGCTTTGCCAAATGGCGTGCGGTTATTACCATCACTGATGACTTGCCATCACAAGCCAATATTGAAGCCAATTGCCATGCATTGGCTCGGTATGCGGCTTTATGTCAAGAAGCTGGCATTGTGCCCATTGTTGAGCCAGAAGTTTTAATGACAGGCGATCACGATATTGATACGGCTTATGATATTAGCGAGCTGGCTCACAAAACATTATTCAAGCACCTTTTTGAACAAGATGTTATCCTGGAGGGTTGCATCCTAAAACCTTCAATGGTTATTGCAGGAGATAAATGTCCTGAGCAATCTGGTGTTGAAGATGTTGCCGAAGCAACAGTCAATTGTTTACTCAACTCAGTTCCTGCAAGTTTAGCCGGAATCGTATTTTTATCTGGTGGGCAAAGCGAAATTCAAGCCACTCAAAACTTAAATGAAATGAATGAACTAGGCCCACTGCCTTGGCCCTTAAGTTTTTCTTACGGTCGTGCTTTGCAAGCCAGCGCTTTAAAAGTATGGGGTTCAGACATTAAGAAAAACACCTCAGCTGCACAGCAAGAACTCGCACATCGTGCACGTATGAACTCGTTGGCAACACAAGGCGAATACAACGCAAATCTTGAGTCCTCATAGAGCACTTTATAGGGAAATGAAGTAAAAACCGATGAAAATAGCAGTAATAGGAAGTGGATATGTAGGCTTAGTTAGTGGAGCTTGTTTTGCTCAAATGGGTAATAACGTTACTTGTGTTGACATAGACCAAGACAAAGTTGCCAAACTAAAACAGGGCATCGTACCTATTTATGAACCGGGTTTAGAGCGCATGGTTAAACAAAACCATGACAATAAATCATTGCTGTTTTCATCTGATTTTGAACAATCCATCCAAGATGTGCAACTGATTTTTATCGCTGTTGGCACGCCCATGGGTGATGATGGCAGTGCCGACTTACAACACGTCTTAGCGGTGGCGAAAAACATTGGACAACACTTAAACCAATACACCGTGATAGTGGATAAATCCACCGTGCCTGTGGGCACGGCAGATAAAGTTAAGGCTGCGATTCAAACGCAATTAGATGCACGAGACTCTGAGGTGACTTTTGATGTGGTCAGCAATCCAGAGTTTTTAAAAGAAGGCGCTGCTATTGATGATTTTATGTGCCCAGATAGAGTGGTAGTTGGGGCGCAAAGTGAAAAAGCACTAGCCATCATGCGTGAACTGTACGCGCCATTTATGAAACACCATGATCGCTTTATTGCCATGGATATTCGCAGTGCAGAAATGACAAAATATGCTGCCAATGCCATGTTGGCAACCAAAATATCGTTTATTAATGAGATTTCAAATATCTGTGAACTGGTTGGAGCCGATGTCAATAAGGTCAGAAATGGCATAGGCAGCGACAGTCGAATTGGTTACAGCTTTATCTATCCTGGTTGTGGGTATGGCGGCAGTTGTTTTCCCAAAGACGTGCAGGCACTGGTCAAAACATCCACTGATAACGGTTATTATCCCGAATTACTCAGTGCGGTCGAATTGGTCAACAAAAGACAAAAGCACGTGTTATCAAACAAAGTCATCAACCATTTTGGTGAAGACTTAAATGGTTTAACCTTTGCCATTTGGGGGTTAGCATTTAAACCTGGTACCGATGACATGCGCGAAGCACCTGCCATCACCATAATTAACGAACTAACCAAACGCGGTGCAAAAGTACAAGCCTACGACCCTAAAGCCCTTCATGAAGCCCAAACGCACTACCTCAAAGACAACAAAAACATTCGTTATTGCGATGAGAAATACCAAGCCCTTAACAATGCCGATGCGTTGTTATTGATTACCGAATGGCAAGAATTCCGCAGTCCAGACTTCAACAAAATCAAATCACTACTCAAAACCAACCTCTTTTTTGATGGACGCAACCAATTCAACAAAAAACAAATGCACGAAAATGGCTTTGCCTATTTGCCGATGGGAACAAAGTAAAACACTTAAATTGCGTAAAGAATGATGTGCTTGGTCAGGTTTATAAACAAAAAACGTATGCCAAAGAGAATGGAATAACAAATACAGACGAACTTCTGACTTGTTTCATATTAATTGTCAAAAATGTTGGGTATCGCTATGCTCCACCCAACTTACAAAAACCAAAAGAACCGTAGGTTGGTGTAGAGCCTGCGAAACCCAACAATAACAGAGTTTGATTCATATCTCATTAATAAATGGTTATAGCATTGCTTATTTATTCTAAAGTAGGTTTGGTTCCACAAAACCTACGGAGCTTATCGATGAATAAGCTTTATCAAATTCATCTTAAAATTATAAGTGAAAGAATAGAGTTGCTTTGATGAATTTGTGTAGTATTTCTTATTCAAAATAAAAAACAGGCTTATTGGTTTTAAAAGGCAAGCGGCATCCTTTGGGTAATAAATAGGCGTGCTTGTGTTTGATTTTTATGTGGTCAATATAACCATCAGTAATAATTAAAATTGGGCCTGTTTTTGGAAAATCATCGGCTTTTTCTAGTAAATTTATTGCGGGTTGTAATATTGTACCTCCTCGACCTTTAATTTCCACACGATGTAACAAAGAATCGGTGGTTACATAACCTGCATCATAAGGGCTTGCATCACAATAAACTAAACGTATAGCAATAACCTCTCTACTCATGGCATAAGCACAGATGGATCCTGTGGCTTTACCCAAATCTTGACGTGACATAGAGCCAGAGGTGTCCAAAACTACGGCAAAAGTTTGAGTGGCAGAATTTTCTTCGGGTCGAATCCAGCGCGGTCTTGGTATGTCGGGTGTGGCACTTTGGCGACGACTCATACGCGAATAGCTGCGTTTTTTCTCAGGAATTTGGATATATTGATCAAGCCAGTGAGCCAGTTCAACATCCCATTTTATTGGTGGTTGATTGAGTTTACGAATTTCTTCAATTAAACCTGCAGGTAGAAAACCACGGTCTTTACCCTGGTACCATCGTTGACCTTCATACAAACAGCGGCGATAAAAGGCATCTAAATCGACGCCGTCACCTGATGTCCACCATCCAGCTGGTTTTTCAGTAATTATATCAGGTTCACCATAAGTTCTTGGTGTTTTGGTTTTCTTTAATTTCCTTTGCCAACGTAGGTTTTTTACAATTTCATCATAAATATCTTCAGCAGATTGTTTGACTAATTTTTCATCGTATAACATTCCAATGATCGGAATTTGCCCAATATTCATTTCAATTAACCATGCATTGATGACATAGTCACAGGCGACATTCCAAAAATAAGGATCTCGCCCTTGAGCTCGAACATCATGGCGCAAGCCCACATGAAGCATTTCATGTGTAAGTATGAAAATCAATTCTTGTAAATCAAAATTCCATCGAGGGTTGACATAAATTTCATGTAATTCAGGGTGGATTGCTGCCACTTCAATATGCATAGAGTTGCAAATTTCTTCATCTTCAATCAAGGAGAAACTGGCTGCCATAGCAGATAACAGAGGGAAAGAACTAATAATCAAACTGTGGGCTTTTTGAATTTCTTTACTCAGCTTTATTTTAGTCAAACTTTGATTGGATGCTTTGGCAACTGCTTGTTTAACTGATTTTTTCAAACCTTTGACAAAATTAGCCGAACGCCATTTTTCGACTTCTTCAGGTAGTTTTTGTTTATCAGTATCCAAAACCCAACTCTCTGCATAATTACCTATGCCAAAACCTGAAAAAGTCTCTAAGTTGTTTTTTTGTAAAATGTATTTGTGCAACACTTCTTCATTGCGAGTGGGAAATTCATCTTGTACGATTTTTTTAAATTCTTCAGGAATTTTGCCAAATTTTATGGTTTGACTAAACGCTTGAACATATATTTCACATGAACACATCCATGCTTTATCCTTTTTTTCAGGTCTTAAGTGATTTAAACCCAAATGTAACAAGGCTAAAGAAATAAGGTATGCCCATTCTTGTGGTGTGAGTCGTTGTTTGAAATTGACGATAATTTCGGCTCGTGATTGATAATGCGAAGAATAATAATTTTTCTTCATGTCATCGTTAATTTGACACCATGTATTATTAACGAGTTTATTTTCTTCTATAAAGACAATATTGCCAATGGTACGTAATAAATGTGAAAACAATGGGTGAGACTCCACTATTTTTTCAGCCTCAACAATAAACTCTTTATTCTTTTTCCATTTGCCTTTTTGTTGTTTCATTATTGCCCAATAAGGCGTGGCAAATCTCTGGCAATTTCAAGCATAAACCAGTCAGGAAGATTGTTACCTTGTTCGTCTTCGCTGACCATCAACTGTGCCATTTCTAGTGATATTCGAGATAATTTAATCAACAAATCTTTACTGCGAATGACTAAATCTTGAGACTTTGCATTGAGTTTCTTTTTATTTTCGGGCAAAGTTTTTATTAACTGAGCACGTAATGATTGCACCATAAAATACAAAACATCACGTTCTTCCGGCTTATCAGGCCATGATTTTTCACCTTTCAAAATTGCACTTAAAGTAAAGGTATGCGCTTTTTGTTTGAAAAAGGCTTTAAACTGACGTGCATGATTTGGTGTTAATAAGCCACAGGAGAGCACATCAATAATTTGTTCATCTAATAACTCTTGTTTATAAGCATTAATGGCATCTGAAAGCATATGCCAAGACCGAGGTGTGGAAAATGGTTCTTCATGAGCAGGTGGTTTTGACCATAAATGATCGGGGCGAAGAATAATATAATCAATCACTAATTGATTAATGCCATTGTTGTGGGCCCAAATCAACCAATCTTTGCTGTTTGCTTTTAAGCTAACATGAACCATTCGATTAATTAATGCAGAAGACAATGGCTTTACAATTGCAGCATCTTGGACACGATTTCCAGCACCAATTACAATAGAACCTTCAGGCAGTTCATATTCGCCAATTCGGTGGTCATTAATCAAACTATAGAATGCTTTTTGTACTTCTTGAGAACAGGCATTGAGTTCATCTAAAAATAGGCAAAAAGGTTTATCCCTAGCAATCAAAGTCGGTGGGCAAAAACGAGATTTGCCATCCACAATTTGTGGTACACCAATAATATCTTCAGGAGCTAGTTGTGAACCAAGCATGCTAACACAATCCAAACCCACTTCTTTAGCAAACTGTTCCACTAATGATGATTTACCAATACCTGGAGGGCCCCAAATAAAAATTGGACGAATCGGTGCAACATTTAAAATAAATTCAAATATTTCACTGGGCTTTAACGTTTGAGTGGCATCCATGAGTTTAATTAGATTATTAGAAAAACAAATAATACTCGATATCAACAAGAAAACAAAAGCATAAATATTAATTACTGGTTTAATCTATGTAATCTTCTCTATCTACGGATATAATAATCATTTAAATCTTAAGCAATTAATTGAACAAAAAAACTATCTTTCTCATGGGTCCTACGGCAGCAGGTAAAACTGATGCAGCGATATTTTTGCATGAAAAATACGGTTGCGATATTATTTCGGTGGATTCGGCTTTGGTGTATCGGCAAATGGATATTGGTACGGCAAAACCTGATGAGCAAACCTTAATTAAAGCACCGCATGCGTTGGTGGATATTATTAATCCGTGGGAATCGTATTCTGCGGCTAATTTCGTCGATGATGCTTATAAATTGATGGAACGCTCGCGAAATGAATGCAACATGCCTTTATTGGCAGGTGGTACAATGATGTATTACCGTTCCTTGCAACAAGGTTTGTCTAAATTACCCGATGCCGATGCAGTGATACGTGCAGAACTTGAACAATCGGCTAAAGACATTGGGTGGGATGGTTTACATCAACGTTTAACTCAAATTGATCCAGATTCTGCTGCGCGCATTAACAAAAATGATCCCCAGCGCATTGGACGGGCTTTGGAGATTCATGCCATTACCGGTCAGACCATGACTGAGTTGCATAAAAAAGACCAAGGAAATAAACTGGATTATGATGTGTTGAAAATCGTCATTGCTCCTGAACGTTCTTTGCTGCATAAGCGCATTGAACAACGCTTTGAGGTTATGCTGAAACAAGGCTTTATCGAAGAGGTGGAAAAATTAAAGGCCAATCCCAAGATAACTTTTGACATGCCCTCCATGCGTTGTGTCGGCTACCGCCAAGTGTGGCAGTATCTTGAGGATGAGTTGAATAAGGAAGAAATGATTTTCAAATGCATTGTTGCGACACGACAATTGGCAAAAAGACAATGGACATGGTTACGCAAGGAAGAAAATGCCGTTTGGTTGGATTCGACTAAGGCTGGTTATTTGGATGAAATTAAACGCCTAACTTCGGAATTTATTGAAAGCTAAAACGCATTTACAGTATCATAAAAGAATATGAATATACTTATCTTATCAAGGAACAAAAGACTTTACTCTACCCAAAGACTTTTTGAAGAATCACAGAAGGCCAAACACAATACTGCCATTGTCGATTATATGCATTGCAACATCATTTGTGAAAAAGAAAATCCCGTGGTTTATTACAACGGACAATCACTACGATTTATTGATGCGCTGATTCCTCGTATTGGCGCCACTTTTACCTTTTATGGTTCGGCATTGATTCGCCAATTTGAAATGCAAAATGTTCCCACTTTAGTTGCTTCTCAAGCTTTATTGATGGCACGAGATAAATTGCATTGTCTGCAAGCACTGACTATTGAAGGTGTCGGCATGCCCAAGACCTATTTTACCCATTATTTTTACAATATTGATGAAATTATTACCGCAGTTGGTGGTTTTCCTTTTGTCATGAAACAGCTAGAGGGGACACAAGGTTTTGGTGTTTTTCTGATTAAAGACCGCAAACACGCTGGTGAAATTATCAATGCCCACCAAAGTGCCAACAAGCGATTTATCATTCAAGAGTATATTGCCGAATCCAAAGGAGCGGACATTCGTGCCATTGTTGTGGGAGGAAAGGTCGTTGCTGCAATGAAACGTCAGGCCAAAAAAGGCGACTTTCGCTCCAATTTACACCAAGGAGGAAAAGGCATAAATATTGAATTGACTGATGACGAACAAGAAACAGCGATAAAATCAGCCAAAGCCATGGGCTTAGAAGTGGCTGGTGTGGATATGTTGCAATCAAAACGCGGGCCTTTAATTATTGAGGTTAATGCCTCACCTGGTTTGGAAGGCATTGAGAAAACAACCAAAATAAATGTCGCTAAAAAAATAATTCAGCACATTCACAAGATTACATAAAAGTCTCTGCTTAACCAACTCCTGTAATTGTACCATCTGCTTGCACTTCAATTTTAGTTGCCACAGGGACTTTGGGCAAACCAGGCATACGCATAATATTACCTGTAAGAACCACTAAAAATCCAGCACCAGCATTTATCTGTATACCACGAACTGTCACTTGAAAATCCTTGGGTATGCCGTGCAATTTAGGGTCATCGGATAAAGAACTTGGCGCTTTAGCAATACAGACGGGTAGATGTTCTAGACCTAATTTTTTGATTTGCAGTAAATCTTTTTCGGCATCTTTAGTAAATGAAACATCATCAGCACCATACATTTTTTGGCTGACTTTGATGACTTTTTCGAAGACAGAATCACTGCTTTGATAAAGCGGTTGAAAAGCTTGATGATTGGTTGCGACATCAATTAAGGCTTGGGCTAATTCAACCGAGCCTTTTCCACCTTCGGTAAAATGACGTGACTCAGCAAATTTGATGCCCAGTTTCTCCACATGTGATTTAACAATGGCAATTTCGGCATCGGTATCAGCTGCAAAGCGGTTGAGTGCGACAACCATCGGTTTATTGAATTGTTGTACGCTATCAATGTGCTTGTTTAAGTTATCCAAACCAAAGGCTACAGCGCTTAAATCTTCTGATTCTAAATCGTTTTCCTCTTTACCACCATGTAATTTCAAAGCACGAATAGTCGTGACTAACACCACGGCAGCAGGATCTAAATCGGCCGATTGGCACTTAATATCAAAGAACTTTTCTGCACCCAAATCAAAACCAAACCCCGCTTCGGTAATAGCCCAATCCGAATAGTGCATCGCCATTTTGGTAGCCACCACAGAATTACAGCCATGAGCAATATTGGCAAATGGGCCGCCATGAATAAAAGCTGGGCAGCCTTCTAAAGATTGCACTAAATTTGGGTGAATGGCATCATTTAATAAAGCCATGAGTGCGCCAGTAAAATTTAACTGTTTTAAATAGACCGGTTCATTGTCATGTGTATACCCCAACAAAATTCGATTGAGCCTTTTGCGTAAATCTTCTTTATCATTGGCTAAACACAAAATCGCCATAATTTCAGAAGCCGCAGTGATATCAAAACCACCTTCACGAGGTACACCTTGAAACTTGCCACCCAAACCCAAAACAATTTGACGCAAGGAGCGGTCATTCATATCCATAACACGCCGCCAAACGATGCGTCTAGGGTCGATGTTGAGTTTATTGCGGTGATAGATGTGGTTATCTAACATGGAGGAAATCAAGTTGTTTGCAGAGGTTATTGCATGAAAGTCTCCAGTAAAATGTAAATTTATTCGACTTGCAGGAACAACTTGGGCATAACCACCACCTGTTGCCCCACCTTTGATACCCATACAAGGACCAAGGGAAGGTTCTCGTAATGCCAAACAAACAGACTCACCTAATTGTTTTAAACCTTGAGCTAAACCAATGGAAGTTGTGGTTTTTCCCTCACCTGCTTTGGTTGGTGTTGTGGCTGAAACCAATATCAATTTATTGGGTTTCTTACCAGGTCTTTTGCCTTTGAGTGCATCCAAATGCACCTTGGTTATCTCTTTGCCATAAGGCATCAAATGTGTTTCATCAATGTGCATTTTTTCTGCAACCGATAAAATGGGTTTAACTTTGGTTTTTTTTGCAATTTCACTATTTGACAACATTATTTAGTTTCCTGGTCCGCCACTGTGGATAATTTCGTAGTACTTCTTTTCCAATTCTAACTTATGTTCCGCTTCTTCGATAGCCAAGAAACGAAAAGTGTCTTGTAATTCACCTTCAGGCGCATTATCTGCCAAATCTTGGTATTGCTTCATTGCCGCATCTTCGCGTGCCAGCGCATATTGCAAAATCGTTTGGTCATCGGGATTGTCACCCAAGTCCAACAACTGCACATAATCAGAAAACTTGTGGTTTTCAGTTGGCGTTTTGATGCGTTCATCCAATTGAGTCTGTACATAAGGGTCATTTTTTAAGGATAAAAACAAATCGTAATGCTGCTGCTCTTCTTCGGCCAATTCTTCCACAATATAACGTATGTTTTTACTTACTTTAGGAATCATCGCTGTGTAGAAATCCCGTGCCGTTTTTTCAAAAGAAACCGCCACATCTAAGATTTCTTTAAGTGTCGTTTTCGACTTCAATTTTTCATAGGACTTTGAATGTCCTTCTTTGTGTTTACTCATTATTCATTTTCTCCTAGGGGCATGGACTTTAGTCCATGAAATATCGACTGAAGTCGATACCCCAATAATTTATTTATTCAAAAATCTATCAATATCCTTTGCCACACGATGCCCATCGGCTACTGCATTGATCACATCTGGGCCTTTGACCATATCACCAGCAGACCACAGCCATTCAACAGATGTGTGGCCATTTTCATCAATCTGTATTCTGCCACGATTCCATTCTAATTCTTCGGTAAGTTCTTCACCCAAGATGGAAACATCACTCATCTGACCAATGGCCTCAATCACCATGTCCGCTTGGTGAAACTGCAAGTCTTCTTCATCGTATTTTGGTGCAAAGCGACCTTGAGCATCAAAAATTGAGATGACTTTAACCGTTTCAAGCCCCACTAGTTTGTTATTTTTTATCACACATTGCTTTGGTCCTCTTGCATCCAAAATACTTATGCCTTCTTCCAAAGATTCTTTAACTTCCTCATCATCGGCTAAAAAGGTTTTACCTAATTGCTCTAGTGCAGTTAGAGTGATATTAACTTCACCGTATTTTTGTTGTTGCAACCGAGCCATGGAGCGGGCAATATCCATCGCCACGTTACCACCGCCGATTACTACGGCAGATTTCGGCACATTAACTTTATCGCCTTTGGGTATCATGCGTAATAAATCAACCGCCTTGACCACCATTTTGTGGTCGCTACCTTTTATTCTGGTAGAACGCCCCATTTGTAAGCCGATTGCCATCACCACGGCATGGTTGTCTTTGTACAATTGCGCCATAGAAATATCGGTGCCAACTTTGACATTGTATTTAATGTCAACACCAACGGATTGTATGACTTCAATGTCTTGATCTAATCTGTCTTCTGGCAAGCGGTAATTGGGGATGCCATAGCGAGTCATGCCACCGGCTTTTGGTAAAGATTCATAAACTGTTACTTTGTGGCCTTTTTTAACTAAATCAAAAGCAGCTGTCAAACCAGCAGGTCCGGCTCCTACCACAGCAATGCTTTTACCTGATTTTTTGCGGGCTTTGCCTTTGCGGGCAATTTGCTTAATCTTGGTTTTGGAAACATTATCCATGGCAAAGCGTTTGAGCCAACGAATCGCAATCGGGTCAGACTCGCCTTCGCCATGCCCAAGTGAGCAAGCTGTTTCACAAATATGCGTACAAACACGCCCACAGACATGTGAAAACGGATTGGTTTCATACATCCATTCAACTGCTTGTTCCAAATTGCCTTCGTAAATCGAACGGATATAATTGGGGGCGTGCATGTGTGCTGGGCAAGCATCTTCGCACAAGCCACAATCGACACATCGCGAGGCTTCTTGCACCGCCATTTCTAGGGTGAAACCATCCACAATTTCATCGAAATTATCTATGCGCGCCTCAGATAACATTTCACCCATTGGGCGACGAATTCTATCCAGTAAGTCGCTGTCTTCGGTTTTGGTCCAGCCTTTTTCAAAGCTATCACCATGAATTCCCGTTTCTTTAGGAAAGATAAAATAACTATCGGTTTCATCACCATCACAGGTGTGTACATATTCACGAGTCATTTCTATGGCACTGGTTGGGCAAATATCCACACACAACGCACACCAACAGCAACGACCGTAGTCAATGGCTGGACGTAAATTGCGTAAACCTTTGGCAGCATCTTCTTTAATGGAGGGCACTTCAACCATGGTAATAGCAGCGTTGTCACAAATCTTTTGGCACGAACTGCAACCAATACACTTATTTAAGTCGTTAATATGGAAACCACGGTAACTGGCACTGGCATCTCGTGGGCCAAGCGGTTCCGTGACGGGTTTTCTGGCATAAAACTGTAGATTCTTTAACGGATTTAAAATGCTGCCTTTGTCATTGTAATTAATTTTTTTCATTATCTATCAACCTCTGGTGGACAGGCATCGAGCGAGAACATAATCTGTGCAACATCTTCTAAACGAGCACCTTTAGCTAAAAACTCCAGCGTTTGTACTGCATGCATGGAAGAGGGCCCTCGAACATGAACCCGATAAGGTTTGTCACCGCCATCTGAAACTACGTAATAAGCCAATTCACCTTTTGAAGATTCTACCCGTGCATAGGCTTCGCCTTTACGAACATTCCACGATAAAGGATTAGGAATTGGCGTGCGAATTTTGCCCTTAATTGATGGCAAGCGTTCGATGATTTGACGTAAAATTCGTATGCTTTGGAACAGCTCATCACGCCTGACTAAAATACGCGAATAAGCATCACCATGTTTCTGTCTCGGAATATCAAACTCTAATTCATCATAAACCAAATACGGATCATCACGACGCACATCATAAGCCAGACCACAAGCCCGTAAATTAGGGCCTGTGACACTCAATTCTAAGGCTTGGGATTGTGTTAATGCACCACAACCTTTGGCACGCTCGACAAACACTTGGTTGGTGAACAATAAATTATCGTAATCGTTTTGACGTGATTCGAGATAATCCAATAAGTTGCTGAGTTTTTGTAAAAACTCTGGAGGCAATTCGCGGCGAACACCGCCTGGGATATTGTAAATACTGTAAACCCGACCACCTGTAAAGTCTTCGAACAAATCCAACACCAAATCACGGTCGGCAACACCCCAAAACATCGGTGTGTACATGCCTGTTGTGGCAGCATGTCCACCAAAGGTGAATAAATGTGCGGCAACACGGGATAGTTCCAATTGCATGGTACGAATCCATTGTGCTCGAATCGGTGCTTCGATACCCATGATTTCTTCAACCGCCATGGAATAAGCCACTTCCATTGGTGCTGGATCGGGCACACAAATCCGCGGAACAATGGCTAAGTTTTGTATCCACAAACGGCCTTCCATCAGTTTTTCAAAGCCACGGTGCAAATAACCTGCATCAGCCTTGCCGCTGACGACGATATCGCCATCGAGCATTAATCTAAAGGCATAGTTGCCTTCGATTCCTGGATGATTTGGGCCAATGAAAATTTCGTATTCATTGCTATCGCCGAGTTTTACGGCTTGGTAATTTTCTGGTCTCATTGTTTCCACCCCTGCATTTTGTCATTGGCCTTAACTGCGGCAGCCTTGGCTTTATCACGCTCTCGGTGTGTTGACATATTATGCGTGTTTCCAGCCGTGCGAATGTCTTCAGGTTTAACCGCAATACCGCCACCTTGGTCGGTTAATTCTTGTAACCAATCTGGGTTGTAATCAGTCCATTTAAAAGTTTCTTGTACGTAAGCTTCGGCATCAAAATCTTTGAGCATTGGTGGTACGCCATTCCATTCGGTGAGGATGAATTTTTCCATACGTGGTGAACCAATAAAGGTCACACCGTACATTTCAAAAATATCACGTTCAAAGAAATCAGCGGGTTTAAATAAATCATAAACCGAAATGTATTTTGCTGGATTTTTTTCACTACCGCGGTCAATGCGCGTGTGTGCCGAAATTAAACATTTCTCTTCATACGACCACACGTGGTAAACCAGTTCAAACTGGTTATCTGCAATCCAATCCACACACGTTATGGCGGATAAGTGAATGTATGATGCACGCCCCTTTATCAATTCTAAAAGTGTTGGTAAGGAGTCAGCATCGACATCAACCCGAATGCGTGTTTTACGTTTGTGCGTTATCTTGATGCCATTAACCTTATTTAAGATTTCATCTATTTGTACTTTGTTCATTATTTAATCCTCATTTCTTGAGGTAATAAAGGTGTTTGGTGTTTCTCTAACAACTTAGTGTGTTTGCCGTAAGTTTCTTCGGTTTCTAAGCCATAGAGTTTTGCCTCAGCAATAATGTCCGTTGGCGTTTGCCAATCCTCACCAAACAAAGCTTGTTGGTTGCCCAAATAATAATCATAACGCTTAAAATAATCTTTCCAAGCACTGCCTTTGTGCTCTTTTTTATCGTTACGAATATTGTCTTTTAACCGTTGTAAACCTGCCATCACCGCTTCAGGTCGTGGCATACATCCAGCGATATAAACATCAACGGGCATATACTCATTGAGTTTTTTGGCTGTGGCATAACTTTGCCAATACATACCGCCATTGACGGTACATGAACAAATACCAATAACGTATTTGGGTGACTGCATTTGTTCGTAAGTCAGAATCACACGTTTAAGTGTTTTGATGGAAACATAACCGGTAATCAATAAAATATCGGCTTGTCTGGGTGTCACCATCGGTTGAATACCCAAGCGCTCCATATCAAAACGCGAAGTCATGGCAGGTGGTAACTCTATCGCTCCGCAACCCGTGCAATAATGCAGCATAAAAAGGGACTTGGATTGGCAGAAGCGGATAAAATCATCGAACACATGAGCCAATGGATTGGTCCGTTCTTTTTGTTTAATTTTTAATTCTTTTTTCATAATTATTTACTTCCTTAAAGGATAAACGCCAAACTAATCAAACCAAGCATAACTGGCCATTTCCATAAAATGCGTATCACATCTTCGGTCTTATAACGCGGGAACATAAAGGCAATACTCATGGGTAATGCCACCACTAAAAAGGCTTTGGGTAATAAGGTCAAGAAGCTTGTACCACCACCAAGGAATAAAGAGGCATACAAAACACCTGCGGTGTAAAGTTGAAAAGTCTGCATCACAAACAAGCCACCCATGTATTTACCACTCATTTCTACCATTGGACCGGTGGCAATTTCAGCTGGGGCAATATAAATTTCAAACGGTTGTTTACCCAACATGCCTTGCAAAGCAAAGAGTCCTGCAATGGCTAATAGTGGCATTTCAACAATACCCCATTGGTGCACTTGCTGATACTCGATCATGCCAATTAAGGATGTACTTTGGTAATGCCAAGCAGCACCAAACACCACCAAGATGAAAGGAATATCATAAGCCAACATCGCGGTTAGTGCGCGGGAAATACCGATTGAACCATTTGGATTAGCACATTGACCAACGCCAAGAGCCATACCCAATGAAGGAATCATCAAAAAGTAAGACAAGGTAATTACGCCACCTTTCGCCGCAATGCCTTCCATACCTGGCACAGGCAATAAAATCTCTGCACCGATATAACCACCCACAGCCATAATAATGCCAATATCGTGAATTAATCCGTGTGAAATTTGCGTGTCTTTGCCATAAAGTTTTACAATATCATACAAAGGTTGAAAAAATGGAGGACCAATTCGGCGTTGCAAGCGTGCCGAAATTTTACGCATCATCAATACCATCATCATGCCGACGATAAAAGCAATCAAAGGCATAAAGATGAGTTCGGCCATTAAGTGTAAAGCATTCATGCGCCTACTCCTAAGTTTCTATACAGTGCCAACAGGGCTAATACCACGCCAATCAGTAATAACATGACGGGTTGTTTGGCACGGTAAATATTTTCAAAGAAAACCGAGAAAAAGCTCATCACCGAAACGATGGAGTTTTCCAGCCATTGAAAACTACCACGGTACCAAGTGCCAATAAGATGCATCAGTCCAGGGTAGAAATTATTAGAATAATGGTAACGCACATCAGAGGTAAGAAAGTGACCACCCGCATAGTTATCGTATTGATGAACACGTTTGGATTTGCCACCAAGGAAATAAAAGATCAGAGCACCGACACCAAAACCGTAAAACAGTATACCGCTGACCCAAATCATATCCAATCCACCTTTGGCGTATTCGATACCACCAAGGTGATGCGCAATAACGGGTAAGCCAACACTTTCTTGCACCGATGCAATCCACGGTAAAATCAAGCCAGGCATAAATCCTGTGATAAAGACAATGACCGACAAACCCAGCATAGGTACTAACATACTCCAAGGCACTTCACGAACGTTTTGGTGCTCGAGACGTAATTGACCCAGAAAAGTATTGTGAATTAATTTATAAACCGAAAGAATAGTACCCAAAGTACCAAGTACCGCCGCAACAAATAACAAGGGTTGCCCATTAACCAACAACGAACGATAAACCAACCATTTAGACACAAAGCCATTCATCGGTGGTAATCCTGCCAAGCCGATGATGCCAATTAACATCACTAAAAAGGTCAATGGCATTTGCGTGACCAAGCCACCGAGTTTATTCAAGTCTGATGTGCCTGTGCGGTACATCACTGCCACAACAGTCATAAATAACGCTGCTTGATAGGATGCGTGATTAAGCACATGCATCAAACCACCCGCACTACCAATGCTATCAAACATGATAATCCCCAACAACATATAACCACCTTGTCCAACACCGTGCCACGCCAATAAGCGTTTAGCATCGTGTTGTTGTAAAGCAATATAAGTAGGTATAATGGTAGTCAATGCCGCCACCCAAGCCAACAAGGTTTGCATATTGGCAAATGAAGTGCCTACACTTTTTAATCCTCCTAAGCCGATAAACTGCACAATCACCAAGACAATGGTAAACATGCCCATACGGGAGGAAATAGCACCCAAAAAGGCAGCACCAGGCCCTGGAGTTTCGGCATAGGCAACCGCTTGCCATAAGTGAAAGGGCAACAAGCCCATCTTGATGGCAAAGGCAACAAATAACAGTAACACCAAAGCGACTTGCGAGGAGCCACTCATTTGGGCAAAGACGATACTAATTTGTTCAAACTCAAGAGAATCATTAACCGCATAAATCATCACAATTGCCACCATCAGTGCCATTGCACCAGTCATAGCATAAACGATGTATTTAACCGCAGATTTCTTGGCTAATTTACTGGGTGACAAAACCATCATCAAGAAACTCGCCCAAGAGACAAACTCCCAACCAATAAATAAGGACAACAAATCACCACTGCCAAGTAATAAAATCATACTGAATACATTGACGATTAGTGCTAATTGCAACATACCATAATTACCACCACCCTCGCGGTATTGCCTACCCCAATCACCCGACATAAACACCGCTGATGCCAAGGCAGCAACAAGGGTAATAATAGCAAAATACCACGACAAAGCAGTAAATTGCCAATGCATTTTAAAACCAAGCAAATCAAGAGAGAAGGATGATAGGTATGCATCTCCACCATAAGCCACTGATGCCATACGTACCAACATGATAAGGATGAGCCCATATAAGACAGGGGCTAATTTATCAACGATGGGTAAATTTCTCACAACTGAAATAGCAATCAAACAGGAAAAGACAACGATAAACAAATGGTCTAATAAAGTCATGATTTCTCTCCCAAGTAACGTGCTGGCAACACCGTGTGGATATAAATTTGTGGGTTTGCTGAGTGATTTGCTATGTCTTTTAAGCGTTTGGAAATTGGTGAAACAAACACCATAGAGACCAACAACAACAAAGCAAATAATTTAGCAAAGGTATAAGAAGCACTGTATCTCTTGTTTAGTGGTGTTGAGTCAGCATCAGCTTTTAGGTACATTGTTTGTACAAGATTAAACATATAAGCTGTTTCTATTATTGTCGCTAACAAAATAACACCAATTGCTAAATAATATAAACCTCCACCAAGTTCTGCTAAATTCATTACTAGTGCCATTTTAATCCAAAACCCAGGCAATGGCGGAACACCAAGCAATGATAATATAAACACTAGGAAAACCGCAGCAGACATAGGAGAATGATGCGCCAAGCCTTTGAGTTTATCGAAGTGACCACTGAACCTATCCGCCATTAAAAATAATCCGCCTTTAACTAGTAAATGGTGCAACATAATGGCAATAGCTAGCCATAAACCTTTAGAGCCACCGATGGATAAAGCAATAAATAAAACACCCAAATGAGCAATAGAAGAAAACGACAACATACGAATCATGTCTTTTGCTCGCCATGCCACCATTTCGCCACTAATCACACCCAACATACCAACCACCAAGAGCAAATCAAATGCCGCTTGTACTTGAAACACCATCAGTAACATTTTTATAATTAAAACAACCGCTAGTTTTGAAATCAAACCAGCAAGCAAAGCCGATAACTGTCTTGGTATCGTACCGTAAACTTCTGCCACCCATGAATTAACGGGGAACATTTCCGCTTTCACGCCAGCACCTATAGCAATCAAAGCAAAAGCTGAAAGCCCTGCAAAACCATGAAGGTTTTCTGTCATCGTTGCTAAGTGAGCAATATTTAAGGTGCCGGTTAAGGTATAAATGATGGCAATACCCAATAACAACATCACAGAGCCAGCACTGCTGATAAACAAATAACGCAAAGAGGCTGCAGTCGCTGAAGAATTTTTTTGCTTCGCTATAATTCCGTAAGTTGCCACAGCTAATAATTCATAAAATACATACAAGTTAAATAAATCCGCACTCAAGGCCAAACCAAATGATGCGGCTGACAACAACATATATAAAGAGTAAAGTCGAGATTCTTTTGCATCCCAAGGCCACACTATAAGCACCATACTGGCAATTAATCCAGAAAACAGTAAACTAAAATGATCAATATAAAAGACAATGCCAACAGGTGGTAAAAAGCCTCCTAAGAAAATCGCATGTGCACCACTACCAACCTTTACCCAAGCCGACATTATCAATAACAAATTAATACACAACACCACAGGCCCTGTGAACAAGGCTAATTTAGAGGAAAATTTAGCCACCACAGGAATAATAAATGCTGCAAAAAGAGGTAAAACCATCAATAAGACTAAACTGTTCATGAGTTTTCTCCTTCAATGAGTTTTACTGGTGCTGGCGCTTCGTTACTGCCAGGTGGTGTTACACCTGCATTCTCTGCTATTTCACGTTCCAGTTTTGAGCGGATAGTACGCATATCCATACTGCCGTAATGCTTTTTTACTCGAAAAATTAACGATAATGCCAGTGCCTGTACACCAACACCAATGACTATCGCTGTGAGTACTAAAGCTTGTGGCACAGGGTCATTCATCACTGCACCACTATTGCCATCTAAAAAGATAGGTGCGATACCATTGCGGATAAAACCTGATAAAACCAACACTAAGTTTGCACCCGCTTCGAACAAGACTAATGAAAGTAACAGACGAAATAGGTTTTTAGAAACCAACAAGCCAAACAAGCCTATAATGGATAAGGATATGGCGCCAAAATAAAGAATACCTTCTACGGTAAAAAAATGATTCATCAGTCTACCACCTCATCTGAGTTTAATGCCAACAACAAACCAGCCAATTCTGCCCCAACTTTTAAACCAACAGCCAAATACAACAAAGGCAAAGTACCTGCCGACCAAAGACTACCGAATTCGCCATGACTTAACAAAGGCTGTAAAAAACTTTGACCTTTAAATAAGGCAATGACACCAATCAAAATAAAACTAACGCCAGCAAAACTTTCGATAATCGAAACCATGCCGTGATTAATGGATGCTCTTCGTGGTCGAACGATAACCAACATGGAAAAAGCCACGGCTAAAACCACACCACCTTGAAAACCACCACCAGGGGTTAAATGACCGTGAGTAATAATGTACATGCCCACAACCAACAACAAAGGGAAGATTAAATCAATGGCATTGACAGCGACAAAGCCACTGTCATGGTGATCGTGTTTATCATTATTGGCACTTGCTGCCTTATTGAAACTGGATTTAGTTAAAACCAAACCAACAACCGAAGCGGCTGCAAATAAAATGGATAGTTCGCCAAGCGTATCCAAACCTCGATAACCCAATACCACCGAAGTCACCACATTAGCCGCTCCTACTTGGTCTTTAGCGCCTTCCAAAATAGCCTTTCCTACTAGCATTGGTGTGTGACTGTCTGAAAAGATGGGCAACAACCCTGTTATTACCATGAGTAAAAACACTAAACCAGAAATAAATAAAAGAGCAGAATATTTAGTCATGACGTTCTCCTGCTTTGACTTTGTCTATTGAATCGGTTTTCCAATAACCCAAGCGTTTTAAACCAATGGCTAAAATTAACGAGCTTAAACCAGCACCAATCGCCGCCTCGGTCATGGCAACATCGGGAGCTTTTAATACGGCAAAAATAACCGTCAAGCATAAAGAAACCACTGCCGATGCGACCACTGCCGCAATCATATTGGGCAAAAACAACACCGCAAGTGCCGCTGCTAACATAATAAACACCACTACCGTAACTACCCAAATCATGCGTCTTTCTCCTCTTTATCAGATGCTCTGTCATCCTTATGCCAGACTTTAATGCCACTGCGGTAAAACGCACGGGAAATGGCAGAAGAACTCACCGGAGAAGTCAAAAGAGTGAAACCTAAAATCACCAACAATTTGCTCCACCATAATGGATGAATCAAAAACAAACCAAATAAAACACCAATCGCACCCAAGGTCACACCTTTTGTGCCAACCTGAATTCGGTTGTAAACATCAGGCATACGGATTAAACCCACCGCGCCTAAAAAAATAAATACAGCACCGAACAAGATAAATAGGTCACCAATAAAATGCATCAGCCTTGCTCCTTTTCATCTGCTTTGGACTCAATCACACGCGCTAGAGCAATCATGCCAACAAAGGACAAAACTGCATAAATCAAAGCCACATCTAAATACAAAACGCTGTCAAAAAATAAAGCCAGCAAAACCAAAACAACAGAGGCAATCAAATTTAACGCATCGGTTGCCACAATTCTATCGGGATTTGTTGGGCCAAAAATCAATCGATACAGCCCAATTAATGCCGCCAACCCAATAAGTAGCATGGCAATAATTTCAATAATAGTCATATCATTATCCTCATTTTAAAAACCCCTTAAGATACTTCTCAAACTTAGCCACCACCAATTTAGTGTTTGTCTTTATATCTGTATTTTTTGGTACATCAATCCAATGCACCAATAGGCTGTCACCAATAACATCCACAGTTAATGTACCTGGTGTTAAAGTAATACTATTAGCTAAAAACAATTTGCCCAAGTCCGAACGCATAGTGGTTTTGATTTCAACCACATCGGGATGTAACTTCATGTCTTTAGAAACTACTCTTTTAGCTAAATCAAAATTGGCTTTAATTAACGCCATAAAGAAATACCAAAGGTAACTAATCAAACCCAAGAAAAACCCAAGATGCAATCGCAAACCATTGAGAATCTTCATTTTAGGTGCAGATATTATACTGACCACCAATGAAATAATGACACCACTGATGAGCTCATCAGCAGCAAAAGATGCTGTTAACAATAGCCAAAGCAATAAGCAAATGACGAAAGTAACAACATACGGAGAAGACGAATTTTTCATATGCTTTTCCTTACAAATAAATTGTTGAAGCTGTTTGAAATTTCACCATGACTAATCCCCTCAGCCTCTAATCGAGATTCTAACCGTGTTAGGGGTAAAGGTAATTGACATGAATCAAATATGCACAATGGAACAGGAATATTGGCTTGTGCTATAATTGAATTTCCAACACAAGAATTAGGCTTAACAAATACCACATGAAAATTGCAGGAGTAGAAATAAAAAAAGGGCAAACCAAAAAGATAAACCTAGCGATTGCCAAACTAACCTCAGGGACAAAAATTGATATTCCTGTTGTTGTTTCGCGTGGAATTAGTGATGGGCCTGTTTTGTTATTGATGGCTGGTTTGCATGGCGATGAAATAAATTCGGTGGATGTAGTTCGACGTATCTTGGATGAAAAAATCAACCACGTCGAAAATGGCACAGTTATTTGTATCCCTATTTTAAATATTTTTGGCTTTATTAATTATTCACGCGAAGTTCCCGACGGCAAAGATGTAAACCGCTCTTTTCCTGGGTTTTCCAAAGGCTCACTTGCCAGTCAAATAGCTTACCATTTAACAAAAACCATTTTGCCCCATTGCGATTACATTATTGACTTTCATACGGGTGGTAAAAGCCGATTTAATGCCGCTCAGGTTCGTGCGGTGTTAACCGATGAAAAAAGTGCAGAATTGGCACTGGCATTTAATGCACCATTTACTTTACATTCCAATCTCATTCCGCAATCACTGCGTGAAACAGCCAGTGAAAAAGACAAAACGATTATTGTTTTTGAAGGAGGAGAATCCCTGCGTTTTGACCAAGAAGTAACAGAAATAGCACTCTCTGGAGTTAAGAAAATCTTAAATTTTCTTAACATGGCTGATTACGCTGAAAACATCAACCCAAGTAAAACCTTCCACAACCGAAAATGGCTACGAGCACCTGTTTCGGGTTTCTTTCATCCAACGATTAAGGTAGGAGACAAGGTTAAATTTAAACAAACCCTTGGTTCTATCTGCGGACCCTTAGGTGATTACCACAAATCCTGCAACTGCCCAAAAAATGGCTATGTCATTACACTCAACAACAATCCCGTGGTTAATCGCGGTGATGCCATTATACAGGTGGCTTATGACGCTTAGCGACTCAATAGATTATTTAGCAAAAAACCGCAAACTGGTTATTTTGTTTTTATTTATCTTCTACCCTTTTGGCGTTTATTTAATGTGGAAAGGCAAGCATTTTAATCCTGATTTACGATGGATGATTACTTTTTTCTGGTTACTCATTTACCTCATTATGCCTGCGCAAGAAACACCACAAGACAGCACTTCTGAATGCAGTGCCACCTTTTATCAAAACGGTTGCACCTACTACCGAGACAGCGATTGCCAAGTAATTGCACAATCCTGTGATTGAATCCATGCGGTTTTTCCAAAGCAAGGAGTAACTATTCAGCGTATTGATAAAAACAGACTTATTTCAGAAAGAGTTGCCATGATAGTTGTATATATTGGGTTGTTGACTTCAGTCGACCTGATTTTTAACTCTCTTTTTGAGATAGGTTGGCTAAAGCCAACAACCCATAAGAGTTCATATTAAGTTTTTCATTTACGCTGAATAGTTACAGCAAGGATTATCAAACCCGTTGCCAAAAATTGTTTGAAGATTACCAACAAAAAATTCAAAAACAGTTACCCAATGCCCAAGTCGAACACATCGGTGCTTCTTCAATTCCTGGGTGTTTATCAAAAGGAGATTTGGATATTTATGTCGCCGTAGATAATGTCGAACAAGCCATTGCCATAATTGAACAATTAAATTTTAAAATCAAACAAAACACCATGCGAACACCGCAACTGTGTATGCTCGAATCACAAAACAATAAAGATGTCGCAATCCAATTGGTAGAAAAAGGTTCTGTATTTGAAGGTTTCCTGTGTTTTCGTGATAAATTGCAATCAAATCCCGAGTTGATCGAACAATACAACCAAATGAAATTGTCCTGTGAAGGGTTTACCCAAGAAAAATACCGCCAAGTGAAATCACGGTTTATAGAAGGTGTTTTAGATATTAACGTTTAAGTATAAATTAAACACCCTTTGTCATTCCAGCCGAGCCTAAGCGAGAGCAGGAATCTGGTTACTCGATAAGAATCGGGATACTTTAGCTGAAAATAATGCCTTTTAAGAGGGTGTTAACAAAACTGGATTATTTTCATTCACTAAAACTCTGTTCGGTGGGCATGGCTCACCCGACCAATAACTTTATAAAAGGCACTTTTAACCTGATATATGCACATATTAACGCTAACGCACATATAACACGATAAAGGCGTAAATTATTGCGTAATCTTAATGCTTTTATTCAGAAAACAACTGTGGTACGATAAAAAACCATGAAAAACACTAAAATTAAACACGAATTAACAACGATATATGGCTTGAATGCACATATACTAAGTTGTTATGCTTATGGAGTATGATTTGAGCAATTTCATTAATGGTGAGTTATTACCTCTATTTGGAGGTGGAGTTGTAATTATTTTAGCCATGTCAGCATGGTTAGGTAAACTATGGTCAAAAAGAATAATTCAAAATGAAAAATTTAATTTAGATGAAAAGCTAGAACGTGAAAAAGCGCTCTATGTAGCAAATTTAGAAGTCACAAAAGCAGAGCTTACTGAAAAAGCGAAACTATTCGAGCATAGATTAAATACTATTAGTCAAAAACGATTTGATGCGATCACTGAAAATTATGAATTACTCGCGGATGTTTGGTTGCAATGCAGGTGGGCTATTCAACCAGATGAATTAGGCAGAGATAAACCTCCTGCAATTGAAAGAATGGACAAGGCTGCTTTGGCTCTTGATAAGTATTTTCATGATTTTGAAAAGAAAAAGTTATACCTATCGGATACTTCGCAGAAATCTGTTTATAGTTTTCTAACCAGTGTATGGGAAAGCTTAACTAAACTTAGAATTTTTGCCCAGTCTAACGATTCACATGAAGAACGATTACAGGAACTCTATAGTCCCTGGATCCATGAACATTTGCCAAAATTAAATGCTGCTCGTAGTGAAATTGAAGCTGAATATAAATATATAATTGGCGTAGATAAGCATAACAAGCAAATCAACAAGGACTAAAAACAGCGGGCTGTTCGCTCCGCTCCATTTTGACCCACTATTTTTTGCCTGTTAATAGGGCGTTATGCTATGGATAACAACCGTTAGTAGAGTGAATTTAACCAAAGGGGTTGGAGGATTTGATTTTGTTGGATTGTCGGTTTTAACCGACGCTTTTAAAGTTTAAGTTTAATTTTGAGTGGGATAAATCCCACTTACCAATAAACGCTAATGGTTTGTTTTTTAATAATCCAACATTAAACATCGTCAGTTTTTTACTTACTTTTCTGACCAAATCAAATCACTTCACTTCCTGCATTAGTATACTCTCCCCAACTTAACACAATTTCTTTTTTGGGGTGACGCTTTTTCATTTTTCCAAAACCATAAAAGTTCAAGTATACATAGTGGTCAAAACAGCCTTCTACCATAATATTTCCATCGGACGGTCTAATTTTTACAACTTTTAAGTCTTGGAATTCTTCTGGTATTTCTCTGTCTTTTCGATGTCTACTGTATCCACCTATTGGTAAATTATCTTTATTTGAGAATTTTTCCATATCATGATAGAGCTGAGTTAACCGCTTTTGACTCAGACCTCTGGCGTAAGAAACGGCTTCAGAGCTTTCAGTGCTTTCAGTGCAAGTAGTGTTGCTGCAACCATAAGCAGAACAAACTAACACCAAAAGAATTGTATTTTTTAGTTTTATTATTTTAGTTTTTCTAGTCTCTGTTATTACTGCCATTTTTTAAACTTTTAATTTAAACGAAAATTGCTCGGTGGGGCACCGCCCACCCAACAAGTTGTTTGTGGTAATTCGCATTACCTGCTAAAAATTGATTTATTCAAATTCCATCGCGCGAAAAATACGACCGATGTTTTGTTTAGCTAAATCATCAAAAGTGTCTAGTTGCTCATAAGCGGACAAATCCATTTCGTAGGCTTGTTGTAAGTCGCCGTCGTTTTCGAGGACTATGGCGACTTGTTCGCGTACGTATTTGAGGTAATCGACCGTATATTTACGCACTTCTGCCATGGTTGTCGGTGTGCCGTGTCCTGGGATAACAATTTGTGCGCCTAATGGCTCAAATTTGGTTTCCCATGTGTTTATCCATGCGGCAGTATCGGTGTGTTCGGTGACAGGTAATAGGCGTTGGTGAAAAGCCATGTCGCCTGAAATAACCAGCTTTTGTTGCGGTAACCACACCACAATATCGCCAGGTGAGTGAGCAGGACCCAAGTGCAGGGCTTGGATGGTTGTGCCGCCCATGTTTAATTCAAACTTGTCATCAAAGGTAATGTCAGG
>Ga0256840_1000289_pt1 | contig 50996 bp, 48 predicted proteins | sample 355202metaG_FD_185969 | JGI IMG/M metagenome (GOLD analysis project Ga0256840, IMG submission 185969) | Hydrothermal vent microbial communities from Mid Atlantic Ridge, Atlantic Ocean - 355-202 | ecosystem: Environmental > Aquatic > Marine > Hydrothermal vents | place: Atlantic Ocean: Mid...
TATCATTGCAGCTTATAAGTTGAAAACAGGAGAAATCGATTTTATCGTTGGCAATCAAGTTGTTTTGGCAACCGGTGGTTCCGGGTGTACTTATTCTTTTACAACATATTCGGATAGTTCTACCGGAGATGGCCTTGCATATGCTCTTCGATTAGGGCTTCCGCTTGAAGATATGGAGTTTATCCAGTTTCATCCGACGGGGTTGATTCCTTCCGGAATTTTGATGTCTGAAGCTGCCAGAGGAGAAGGGGGACATCTTCTAAACAACGAAGGCGAGAGGTTTATGAAATATTATGCTCCGACTGCTATGGAGCTTGCTCCAAGAGATATTGTTTCTCGCTCAATTTTTGAAGAGATAAAAAAGGGTAGAGCCTTTGAAAAGGATGGTTTGAGCTATGTTCTTCTTGATTTAACACATCTTGGAGAAGAGAAGGTGAAACATAGGTTACATCTTATCAGAGAAGTTTGCATGAAGTTTTTAGGAATAGACCCTGTTAATGAGCCTATTCCCATAAGGCCTGCCGCTCACTACTCTATGGGTGGAATTGCTGCTGATGTTTACGGAGTTACGGAAATTCCCGGAGTTTATGCTATTGGTGAAAATGCGGCTGCAGGAATTCACGGTTCCAATAGACTTGGGACAAATTCTACGGCCGAATGCCTTGTTTGTGGTAAGTTATGTGGTGAAAGAGTTGTTGAGAATATGGAAAAGTTTTCGGGAAGGAAGGAACTTGACCAATCTGTTCTAAAAGATAAGGAGGAGATGTTTTTCTCCCGTATAGGTATAGGTGGCGGAAAGGGAACTTTTTCTTTGTATGAGTTACGAAGGAAATTGCGTGAAACGATGGACAGATTTGTAGGTATAGAGCGCAATAGAGAGGAGCTGGAAAAAGCATTGAAAGAGATAACTAAGATAAAAGAGCAATTTTTGAATGTTAAACTTTCCAACAGTTCTAAAATTTATAACCTTGAACTTATCAATTATAGTGAGCTTCAAAACATGATTGATGTTGCCGAAGTTATAACCGTTTCGGCTTTGAATCGTGAGGAATCCAGAGGAGCTCATTTTAGAACCGATTTTCCCAAAAGAGATGATGAGGGATTTTTGAAGCATACTCTTGTTAAAAAGGATGGAGAGAAGCTTCATCTTTACTATAGAGACGTAAAGATAACAAAATATAAACCAGTGGAAAGGAAGTACTAATCATGGTAATGGAAGAGAAATTGTCTAAACTTCACAGAATAACCGGGGTTTTCCTTTTCGTTTATATGATAATTCACGTTCTTTCTAAGGGTCCCGTATGTGTTTATTTTGATTGGTTGGCTGTGGTTGCCTTTGCGTATCACGCGTTTAACGGAATTAGACTTGTTATTGTCGAGCTTGCTTTGTTGCTTGGAAAGCCGGGATTTGTGGAGTATCCTTATTCTCCAATTTCTTTAAAATATTCCAGAGTTTTATTTTATCTGTCTATGGTTATGGCTGCCATGTTTCTTGCAATACTTATAATAGGTAAGGGGATGACGTCATGAGAAGTGAAAGATTGCTTTACTTTTTCTATCTTACTTCTGCGATTTTTGTGTTTTTCTTTTTCATAATTCATAATCTAATGATGCATATTAAACCGATAAAAGAGCTTTTACATCCGAAAACTCCTTATTTTATATATGTTCTTGATTTTTCAATTCTTGCGATTTTATATCATGGACTTTACGGTATCCGTTCTATAGTTGTTGAAAAAAGAGGGTATAGTAAAGTTACGGATTATGTTTTTTGTAGTGTCGGTGCGGTTCTATCTGTAATTTTAATAGCTGCCAAACATAAGGTTATTTAAATTTGGGGAGTGATTAAAAAATGGAAGAATATAGATTTATAATTAGTAGGTTTGATCCGGCCAAAGACAGCGCTTCGTATGAACAAACATTCAAGGTTCCTAAACTTGCCAGTATAGTTACGATTCTTGATGCCCTTAATTACATAAAAGAACATATTGATTCAGGTATTTCCTATAGACATTCCTGCCGTATGGCAATATGTGGTTCTTGTGCCGTAAAGGTGAATGGTGTTCCTAAGCTTGCGTGTATAACAAAGATAGCTCAGCTTGGGAATGATACTGTGAAACTTGAACCTTTGTCAAAATATCCTGTTGTTAAAGATCTTGTTGTTGACCTTGAGCCGTTTTTCAAGAAACATGAAATGGTTAAGACTTATCTTATAAATAAACATGAGGATATCTATTCGATAGAGCCTGATAGGGAGTTGAAGCAAACACCGGAGCAGCTTGCGAAATATATACAGTTTGCCTATTGTATAAAATGTGGTAATTGTTATAGTGTTTGTATGGGGACTCCCGATTTATCAAAAGGAACAGTAGAAGGATTTATCGGGCCTCAGGCTCTTGCTCAGGCTTACAGATATTCGGTTGATAACAGGGATGAAGGATTTGAAGAAAGACTTGAAGTTATTGCTTCTCCGGAAGGAGTTTTTAGATGCCATTTTGCCGGTAGTTGTTCTGCTGTATGTGGGAAGGGCTGTGATCCTGCACTTGCCCTACAGTTTTTAAGAAGAGCTGCCCTTTTTGGAAAAAAACCATGTTGAAAATTTATTGTAGAATAGTTGCATAATTCCGTTTAGTTTTCGGAGAATATCTATGTTTACGAGAAGACAGTTTCTTAAAGTTTTGAGTTTGGGAGGGTTTTTTTCCTTTTCGAATGTAGAGTTGTCCTTTGCCAAAAAGTATATTCCTTATGTGAAGCGAATAAGGTATTCTTCATCTTCGAAAAGGACAAGAATTGTTTTTGATTTAAGCGGGAAGGTTTATAAGAAATATATATCCAACTATATGAAGCATAATTATCTTGTTTTTGTAGTAAAAGGATTGAGGACGGATAGAAAGAAAGTGTATTTTAGAAGCAAATATGCGAAATATGTGGAAGTAATACCTTTGACTTCAACGAAAACTAAAATAAGAATAAAACTGGATTCCCCTCGGTCTTATAAAATTTTTGCTTTGAAATCGAGAGGAAAAAAATCTTTCAGACTTGTTATAGATGTATTTCCTGACTTTATGCCTTTAAAGCTAAAAACCGAGCTTGGGAAAAGGGTTGTTGTTCTTGATCCCGGACATGGAGGGAAAGACCCCGGAGCTATATGGCCTATTCATTGGAGACATCCCAAGTATAAGGAAAAAAACATAACTCTTGGTATTGCGAAGAAAGTTAAAAAGCTTCTTGAAAAAGATTCTCGTATATCTGTGATAATGACAAGAGAGAGGGATGTTTTTGTTCCTCTTTTGAAACGGGCCGAGATAGCGGCTAAAAGTTGTGCGGACGCGTTTGTTAGTATTCATGCGGACTCTATGCCGAACCATCCAAGATGGAGAGGAGTTACTGTTTTTAAAGCTTCTCCGACTCTTTTTGCAAAAGCTACAAATACGGCTGAAGCTATAGCTAAAAATGTGAAAATATGTTCGGATACTATGTGTTGGAGTATAACACCCGTTATTGTTTCTCTTTCAAGTACTGTAACTTTTGTTGAGAGTAGAAAGCTTGCCGAATCGATAGTTAAAAGATTAAAAGCCAATGATAATGAAAATATCGTAAAAGGCATAAAAGATATGAAAAGGAACATTCTTGTTATAAAAACTCCGGGTCGTCCGGCGGTACTGGTAGAGACCGGATTTATGACAAATAGGTATGATAGAAAAAATCTTCTCAAGAGTAGTTATCAGTGGAAAATAGCAAAAGGGATAGCTCAAGGTATAAAGGAGTATCTTCGTTCTCTTGATAAGGTTGCAATGTATTAGATTTCCTGTTTTATAACGAGTAGTCCGTCACCTACCGGCAATAGAGAGATGTCAAAACTGGGGTATGTTTTTATATCATCGAGAAATTTTTTAAGTAGTTTTACGCTTCTTTTATACTTTTTGGGATAGTTATCGCAAATATATCCTCTAAAAAGTACATTATCAAAAATAGCTATGCCGTTATTGTTAAGAAGGGTTTGGATTTTATAATTGAAAAACGGATATTCTGACTTCATCGAATCTGCAAATATGAGGTCAAATTTTCTTTCGTTACAGATAAGCTCTGTGATTGTTTCGAAAATGTCGTTACAAATAAAGTCTGTTTTAAAATCGCTTTTTTTAATAAAACTTCTTGCTATTTCAATTCTATCTGCGTTGAAATCTACTGATGTTAAATTGCACTTGCCGTTGACGGCAAGTAGCATATTTAAAGTGCTGTATCCGATTCCGGTACCGAGTTCGAGAATCGTTTTCGGTTGTTTTAATCTGCAAATGAGTTGAAGTAACTTTGCCGAAGAGGGTAGGAGAATAGGAACTTTGTTTTCTGCCGCAAATTTTTCCATTTCGATAAGGAGATGGTTCCCTTTATTGTAAATATCTACAAATTTTTCAATTTCCGTAGGTGTTATCTCACTTAGATTGTTCCATCTGTTTTCTAAAAACTTTTCGTTTTTCATAACTTTGTCCTTAAATTTTGTTATGGTTTATTCTATCAGAGAGGAAGAATTACGGTTTAAAGGAGGTTCCCTTGCTCTATTTCATTTCGGATACCCATTTTTATCATTCGAATATTGTAAACTTGAGTGCTTTTAGATTTGATGGATTTGAAGATAGAATTCTTGAAAATCTTGAAAGAATAATTGTTCCCGATGATGTGCTTTTTCATCTTGGTGATTTTACTTGGACATTGAAAGATAAAAAGGGATATCTGAAAAGGTGGCAAGCTTTACCGTGTAAAAAGTTTTTGATTCTCGGGAATCATGATTATAAATTTTCAAAAAATCTTGGTCCATATTTTGATAAAATCTATAATTTTGTTAAATTGCTGGAAATCGGAGAATTGAGGTTGCTTCTTTCGCATTTTCCTGCTCTTGATTTAAGGAAAAAGAAACGTTATCTTGGAAAAATATTTAAGGTGAAGGAGCTCTTTTATTTTTCCAGATGCGATATCCTTTTTCATGGACATGTTCATCGTAACAGTTTTAATGTTCACTGTGGTTGTGGTATTTATAATATTCCGTGTTTTAATGTTAATGTTGAGTTTACCGGTTATAGACCAGTTGCTTTGGAATGGGTTTTAAGGAGGGTGAGTATTGATAGATAAAAATATTGCACTTTTAAGAAGTAGGCTTCTTTCGCAGGTAAGAACTTTCTTTGATAAAAAAGATTTTCTAGAGGTTGAAACACCTGTTATCGTTCCGTATGAAAATCCGGACGATAATGTTGAAAATGTTTCCGTAACTTTTTCCGACTTTAAAGGGGATCATTTCGGATTTTTTCTTCATACATCGCCGGAATTTTTTATGAAAAGACTTCTTTGGTATGGGTTTGAAAAAATTTATCAGATATCTAAAGTTTTTAGAGATGGAGAGTTAGGTGATTATCACAATATAGAGTTTACAATGGTGGAATGGTACAACACGGGGAAAGATTATGTATCGGGAATGGATGAAACGGAAATGCTTGTTCGGGAATGTTTTTTTACGGCTGCCTATTGCGGTTTCCAATCCGATGTTAAGTTTGATGAAAAGTTTTGGAGAATTACTGTTGAGGATCTATTTCATGAGTTTGCCGGGGTTAAGGATGTATCTGATAGAGAAGAATTAGAGTATGTTTCTGGTAAAGCTTCTTATGAAGAGGCTTTTTTTTATCTTCTTGTCGATAAAGTGGAGCCTGAGCTATCCAAGGTGAAAGTTCCTGTTTTTATTTTTGATTTTCCTGAAGAATTTTCCGCTATGGCAAAGACGGATAATAGGTTGGCTGAAAGGTTTGAACTTTACATAAAAGGTCTTGAGATTGCAAACGGTTATACGGAGCTTGTCGATTATGATTCCTATAGAATAAAGTTTCGGAAGAAAAATCAAGCTATGGATGTAGGATTTCTTGAGCTTCTGAAGGTTAGGCCTCTTCCCGAATGTGAGGGTGTTGCCCTTGGATTTGATAGACTTTTAATGTCTATTACCGGTAGAGATATTTTAAGTGTTATCAATTTTCCTGTTGAGATGTTGATAAGGGAGGTTAGAGATTGGAAAAGCTTATAGAAAAAGCTTCTGTTCTTCTTGAGGCTTTACCTTATATAAAACGATTTTACGGTAAGACCATTGTTATCAAATATGGTGGAAACGCGATGGTTAAGGAGGAACTTAAAAGAAGCTTTGCCGAAGATGTGGTTCTTTTGAAGTATATAGGTATAAATCCTGTTATTGTTCACGGAGGTGGTCCCCAGATAGGGGAGTTTCTTAAGAAGTTGGATATTTCCACCCGTTTTATAGGAGGGATGAGAGTTACTGACAAAGAGACAATGAATATTGTTGAGATGGTACTTGTTGGTAAAGTTAACAAAGAGATTGTAAAGCTTATAAATTCTCATGGGGGTAATGCTGTTGGCTTATCGGGGAAAGATGGAAACCTTATAGTTTCTAAAAAGATAGATTATAGAAAATACCTTTCCGAGGTCAAATCTTCCGAAATTATTGACCTTGGCTTTGTCGGAGAAGTGGCGAAAATAAATCCCGGAATTGTTCTAAAACTTTTGGAGTCAAAGTTTATACCTGTGATAGCTCCTGTTGGTGTTGGGGGAGACTTTGAGGCTTACAACATAAATGCTGATATTGTAGCCGGAGAGATGGCAGCTGCATTGAGAGCGGAAAAGCTTATAATGCTAACTGATGTTCAAGGTATAAAGAATAAGGAAGGTAGTCTTCTATCCGTTCTTTCAAAAGAAGATATTTTTTCTTATATAGATGATGGAACAATTTCCGGAGGAATGATTCCCAAAGTAAAAGCGTGTCAGATAGCTCTGGGAGGAGGAGCTAAAAAGGCTCATATTATAGATGGACGAGTAAAGCATGCTGTGCTTCTTGAAATATTTACAAAAGAGGGTGTCGGAACTGAAATTTCATAGGGGGTGTTATGATAGTTTCTGTTTGTCCTAACCCGTGCCTTGATGTTTACTACTATACAACGGTTTTAAGGGAAGATGATACAAATAGAGTGGAAAACCCTTTTATTTCTCCTGGAGGGAAGGGCCTCAATGCGGCAAGAGTTATAAATAGGCTTGGTTCATCTCCTAACCTTGTCATTACTTTGGGTGGTTGTATAGGAGAATGTGTCAGCCAGGGTTTAAGGAATGAAAATGTTGAATTTTCCGCTCTGGATATTGAAAAGGAAACGAGAGTCAATACTATTTTGGAGCAAAAAGGAAAAAAATCGCATATTCTTATAGCAAGTAAAGGTCCTTCCCTTTCGCAAAATGAAATAAACGCTTTGGAAGATTTGATTTGTAATTATTCTCCCCAGTTTCTTATTTTAGGGGGGAGTGTACCGCCGGGGTTACCCGAAACTTTCTATAAAGAGATTATAGAGTATTATAAATCTAAAGGATGTGATGTTATTGTTGATGCTGACGGAGAGCTTTTAAAGAGCACTGTTACCGCTTCTCCGCTCGCAATAAAACCAAATAGGTATGAGCTTGAAAGGCTTGTAGGAAGGCCTCTTTTTGATTTTAATGATATTGTTAAAGCGTGTCGGGAAGTCGTTTCTTCCGGAGTTTCGGTTGTTGTTAGCTCTTTAGGTAGGTACGGAGCGGTTGCTGTTACGGCTGATAGAGTTATACGAGCTGTTCCTCCCGAAGTTGAGGTTCTTAATACTGTTGGAGCCGGGGATTCTGTAGTTGGTGGCTTTGTTTATTCTCTTGATAAAGGTTGGCCTCTTGAAGAATCTCTTGCATTTGCTGTTGCTTGTGGAACGGCAACGGTAATGAGAGAAGGTCCGAAACTTTGTGAAATTGAGACTGTTTATGATGTCTATGAAAGAGTAGTAATTTCTCATATTAAAGAGTAATTTGTTGCTTTAGAAACTCTCTTTTAGGATAATTACCCGTGCAAATTAACGAACCTGGAGAGGAAAGATGATTGATTGTTTTGGTAGCTTTGAAAGAAATTGCTATTGCAGTGAACTTGGAAAAGAGGATATAGGAAAGAGAGTTTCTCTTACGGGATGGGTTGATTCTACTAGAGATCACGGAGGAGTGGTTTTTATAGATTTAAGAGATAGAACTGGAAAGGTACAGATAGTTGTTAGTCCTCAGATAAGCGAGGAATTGACAGAGAAAGCTAAAAAGATAAGAGATGAGTTTGTCCTTGCTGTTAGCGGAGAAGTGAGAAAAAGGCCTGAAGGAACTGTAAATTGCAAAATCCCAACCGGAGAGATTGAGGTTTATATTGATGAGTTGAAAATTTTGAACCGTTCGGAGCCTCTTCCGTTTCCTACTGAAGATGATGTAAATGTTGGGGAAGATACACGTTTAAGATTTAGGTTTCTTGACCTTAGAAGGGGAAAGATGCAGAAAAATATTATTTTTAGACATAAACTTTATCAGGTGGTCAGGAAAACTTTTGATAAGGAAGGGTTTATAGAGGTAGAGACTCCCTTTCTTACAAAGAGTACTCCTGAAGGTGCGAGAGATTTTCTGGTTCCAAGTCGTATGCATATAGGAAAGTTTTATGCACTTCCGCAGTCACCTCAGCTTTTTAAACAGATTCTTATGGTTTCCGGTTTTGATAAATATTTTCAAATTGTTAAGTGTTTTAGAGATGAGGATCTCAGAGCGGACAGACAGCCTGAATTTACACAGATAGACTTTGAGATGTCTTTTATAAAAGAGAAAGATGTAATGTCGTTTGCAGAAAGACTTATAAAGCGAATATATACAGAGCTTCTCGGTATAGATGTGGAAACTCCTCTGTCTGTAATGACTTACGATGAAGCTATGGAAAGGTTTGGAACAGATAGGCCTGATACAAGGTTCGGACTTGAGCTTAAAAATCTAACGGATATTGTAAAAGAATCTGGTTTTAAGGTTTTTAGAATGGTAGCGGAAAACGGTGGGGTTGTGAAAGCTTTAAACTTTAAAGGGGGAGCTTCCCTTTCCCGTAAGGAGATTGATGAACTTACAAAATTTGTCGGTATATATGGGGCAAAAGGTCTTGCATGGATAAAAGTTCAGCCGGACGGATTACAGTCTCCGATTGTTAAGTTTTTTACCGAAGGGGAGATGAACGAAATTTTAGAACGGCTTGATTCTGAACCCGGAGATATTCTTTTCTTTGTTGCAGATAGAAAAGATGTGGTAAATAATGCTCTTTCAAACTTAAGATTAAAGCTTGGAAAGATAGCAGACTTAATAGATGAGAATAAAGTCAATCTTCTTTGGATTACCGATTTTCCCATGTTTGAATGGAATGAGGAAGAGGAAAGATGGGAAGCTCTTCATCATCCTTTTACAAGTCCTAAGGAAGAAGATATTGAGAAGCTTGAAACAGCTCCCGGGGAAGTGAGAGCAAGGGCTTATGATATGGTTCTTAACGGCGTTGAAATCGGCGGAGGGAGTATTCGTATTCATAGGCCTGACATCCAGGAGAAAGTGTTCGAAATCATAGGATTATCGGAAAAAGAAGCTTCCGATAGATTTGGATTTTTAATAGAAGCTTTAAAGTACGGTGCACCTCCTCACGGCGGAATGGCTTTTGGACTTGATAGAATATGCACTATCCTCTGCAACGAGGACTCTATTAGAGAAGTTATCGCATTTCCGAAAACTCAAAGGGGACAGTGTCTCTTCACGGGAGCTCCGGATACTGTAAGAGATGAACAGCTTGATGAACTTGGAATTACTATAGAAGCAGAAGAAGAAAAGGAGTAATAATTTCCAGCGGGCTTTTGCCCGCTGCTATTTTTAAATGTATCCGTTAATTTTTTCCCACATTATTCCCAGTATTTCATAAAAAAGTCTTTCACTTTTCTGCACTCCTTCATAAGAGGGAAAATAGTCCCAGATAGGATAATTTTTCCTTTTTTTGGTTAAATAGGAGCTTGGTGAAGGTATTGGCTTTAATCCCTGTTTTTTAAATAGAAAAACAGCTCGTGGCATGTGAGAAGCAGAGGTGACCAGTATAAATTTTTTGTCTTTTAAAAGGCTTTTAAGAGATAGCACTTCTTCAACGGTATCCTTTGCCCGCTCCTCTAAAACGATATCAGACGGGGGAATCCCGAGCATTACTGCTGTTGCTGCCATAATTTCAGCATTACTTTTATTGTCAGCAAGCTCTATTTTTCCGCCGGAATAGATAATCTTTGCCTGTGGAAAAAGCTTTTTAAGACGGACACTTTCTACCACTCTTGCCAGGGTGGATGTGTAAAGCTGGGAATTTGGCGGTAGAACTTCTTCACTTACATGTCCGCCTCCCAGTACTACTATATAAGAGATGTCGCTTTTATGTTCTCTTACAGGAAGATATTGATGCTCAAAAGGATACATAAACTGGTCTATAAACGGAGTGCAGCTTATAAGGCCGAGAAAAGCAACACCTAAAATTATTAAAGCTTTACCAGTTTTTTTAAATCTACTTTTACTGTTCAGCAGCCATCCAAGCGTAATAATTTCAAGTCCTAACGGAAGGGGAAAGAGAAACCTTGCTATCACTTTTTTTAATATAAAACTAACCATAATAATTTAGTTTACTTGAGATTTACCTTAGAGTAAAGCGATCAAACAACAGAAAGTGAGCTTTGGATTATAGAGCTAATAAAACCAGCAGTTGATTTTAAGAGTTTATAATTTTATTGACTTTTGAATTACAAGCTTGTTGAGAAGTCTGGAGATTATATTAAAAGTTGTTAGGATATTTGCTATATGTTGAACTTGAATAAATATTGATTTTGTATGCTAAATAGCATATATTGCGTAGCGTAATAATATTTTAGAAGGTGCTACTATGGGTGCTAAAATACACACAACTTTGAGAGTGGATGAGAAAAATTATAAGGAAGCAAAGGAAATTTTAGAAAGATTGGGGCTTAATGTTAGTCAGGCATTTAACATTTTTATAGCTATGATAAAAGAGACAAGGGGTTTACCTTTTGAGGTAAAGATACCAAATAAAGAAACCCAGAAAGTGATTAAAGAGGCGAGGAAAGGGGATAATCTCATAGAAATAGAGAATCTAAATGAGCTAAAGAAAATAACAGAGGATTAAAGAATTTGTATAGACTCAAAGTTCATAAACAGTTTTTAAAAGATTTTAAAAAAGTGAGGTTAAATCAATCAAACACAGAGAAACTGTTTCATTTTATTTCTTGTTTAATCAGTGGTACCACTATGCCTCCTGAAGCAAAAGACCATGCTCTGCTTGGAGAGTGGGAAGATACACGAGAATTTCATATATCCGGGGATTTGTTGGTTATTTACAGGAAAGATGATAATTTAAAGGAAATACAACTTCTTAGAATTGGAACACATTCGCAACTTTTTAGGTGATAAGGAAAAATTTCAGGTAGCAAAAACTGTTATTTAAAAAGCCTGGTAGCATCTGGATTTAGAGAATATATATCGCGGAAAAGATGGGCTAACTATGAATGGTAAAATGCTGGTGTAAATTAGGGGTCCATCTCATTAAACAGATTTTTGTAGTACTTTGATTGTAGGGATTTTGAGGTTTAAGAAATCTAAAAGTATTTTAACTCTAAGGGGGAAGTTGTGGCAAAAGTATTTATAAGTCATTCCGTAAAAGATAAAGAATTAGCTAATGCTATGGTTGATTTACTTCAGACAGGAATTGGAATTAATACAAATGACATTTTCTGCTCATCCGTAGAGGGATTAGGTATTCCTGGAGGAGCAAATTTCATAAAGATAAGCTATCTGGGACAGAAGTAGTTATTCTACTTTTGACTCCTAACTATAAATATAGCGTTTTTTGTAACTGCGAATTAGGAGCATCTTGGGCTTTAGAGATTAAGGTATTGCCTTTGTTGGTTCCTTCTTTAGATTATTCAGATATGGAGGCTGTACTTACTGGGATTCAAGCATACAAAATTGATGTCCCTACGGATTTATCAGACATGAGGGATTGGCTTGTAGAAAAGTTAGATATTAAGGAACCTACTAAAACAGCAAGATGGGAAGTAAAAAGAGATGCTTTTACAGAAAAGATTAAGTCCCTTTTGAAAGAATTAGTATATCCGGTTGTTGGTATAGAAAAACATTATTCTCTATATAAAAAATACAGAGAAAGTTTAAAAATGATTGAAGAATTGGAACAAGAGATAAAGAAAAAAAATGAATTATTAGAGCAATTAAAAAAAGCAAAAAGCAGAGAAGAAGTGGATAAAATACTCTTGGATTCTATAAAGGATGAATGGGAAAAGTTTAAAAAGTTAGTTTCTGTTGCAAAGCAGTCCCTTAAAGATGTAAGTTCTATTGTACGGAAAACTATTTATAAACATTACAGAAAGGAAAAATTTGAACCTGAATTTTTGGATTCTTGGGGGTGTCCCGAGCTTGAAGATGCTATTGAGAGAAACCTGATAATATGCTCCGATGATATGGAATGTGAGATAAATCTTTCCGATCCACGTATTGAGGAAATTATTAAAAAAATAGATGACTTAAAAAACTTCTTATTAGAAGAGGAAATATCAGAAGATTTCTTCGAGTTATATAGAAAAAAGTATAAGCATAACCCTGATTTTCTATCTAAAGACTTTTGGGAGGAACATCTGTTTTGAGAAAGATTCCTAATTCAATATTTTTTTTGCATTAATCACCACTTGATTAACAATAAGCTCTATAGAGCTTATTGTTTTTCTATTTTTAAATAAAACAAACATTTTGGCTTTTATCGTTTTTCTTTTAAGAGTATTAGAACTTGATGGAATTTCTAAAAAGAGCTAATATAATAGTACTATTAAAAGTGCTATTGGAGGAGCTATGATTATAGCTGCTAACGATTTGAAAAGAAAGGGTATTTCTTATATTTCTCACCTTCTTGAGGAGTTTGGGGATGTTTTTATTTCTGTTAGAGGAAAGAAAAGATATGTAGTTCTCAAGATAGAGGACTATGAAAGACTGAAGGAGTTTGAGCTCGAACATGCAATAAGAGAAGCAGAGAAGGATTTAAAAGAAGGTAAATATATTGTTGAAACGGCAGAGGAACACTTCAAAAGGTTAGGAATTTGAATAGATACAAACTGATTTTCACAGAGAGTTATTTAAAACGGGAAAAGAAATTTCTTAAAAAACATCCAAAGTTGATAAGACGATACAAGAAGATACTTAGATTACTTGAATTGAATCCTAACCATCCATCTCTTAGGCTTCACAAGTTAAAAGGTAAACTTGAAGATAAATACTCTGTTTCAATCACTATGAGTTATAGGATAATTCTAACGTTTGCTGTAATTGAAAAAGGAATCATTCTGATTGATATAGGAAGTCATGACGTTTATTAACTTAAAGGTTGCTTATAGCAAGGTATTTCAATGATAGTGTGTATTTTGTTAAACTATTAAATCCTTTATTATACTTAAGATGAATGTAAAATAAATTATGGCATTGTTTTACAGTTTTTTTATCTTGCAAGGTTGTTTTGAAGCTATAAATTCAAATTAAATAACTATATAAACCGGAGGGTCTATGAAGCAGGTTATTGAAAATCTTGCAAAAGCGTTTGCCGGGGAAAGTCAGGCAAGGAACAGATACACATTTTATGCAAATGTTGCGAAGAAAGAAGGTTACGAGAAGGTTATGGAGGTGTTTCTCTTAACGGCGGAGCAGGAGAGGGAGCATGCCAAATGGCTTATGAGACTTATCAATGTTCTTAAGAAAAAGTGCGATGAAACTTTTGATGTTATAAATATTGAGGCAGAAGTCCCTACGATTTTGGGTAATACGGTTGAGAATTTAAAAGCTGCTATAGCCGGAGAAAACTATGAGCATACACAGATGTATCCTGAATTTGCCGATATAGCTGAAAAGGAAGGATACAAAGATATTGCAGATAGATTGAGAGCTATAGCTGTTGCTGAAAAGCACCACGAAGAGAGATTCAAAAAGCTACTGGAAGAGATAGAGGGTGGCACAATTTTCAAGAAAGAAGAAAAAGTTTTTTGGACCTGTATGAAGTGTGGTTATGTACATGAAGGGAAAGAGCCACCTGATGTTTGTCCATCCTGTAGTCATCCGAAAGGCTATTTTGAAGTCAAAGATTGTTAATTTAAGGTGGGGCGGCTTTGCCCCCTTATTTTAAAAGTTTTTTGATTCTTTCCACACCTTCCTTTAAGTGGTCTATATTCCTTGTATATGCGAATCTTATGTAGGATTTGGTGTTGTTCGTGCCAAAATCAATCCCCGGTGTTACGGCTACATGAATCTTTTCAAGTAACTCTTTAACAAAGTTAAAGGAATTGTTATGATATTTAGAGATGTTTGCCCATATATAAAAAGCTCCTTCGGGCTTTGCTTCTATTTCAAATATTTCGGATAGTTCGTTGAAAAGGAAATCCCTTCGTTTTTTGAAGGTTTCTTTAACATTTTCCAGATGTTTTTTGTTAAATGCTCCTAAGGCTGCATACTGGCTTATTGTGGGAGCACTTATAAAAAAGTTTTGAAGGATTATTTCCGCTTTTCTCATATATTTTTTTGGAAGAATCATCCATCCCAATCTGAAACCGGGCATACAGAAATATTTTGAAAAACTGTTTACAACTATACTATTTTCCGAAAATTCAAGAGCTGTATGTTCTTTTTTATCATAAACCAGTCCATGGTATATTTCGTCGGATATAAAGTGAACTCCCATCTCGTCTGCTGTTTCAATTAAAGATTTAAAATTTTTTCTATCGTAGATATTTCCTATAGGATTTGATGGAGAAGGAATATGGATAGCTTTTATGTTTTTGTGTTTTTTTAACATTTCTGGGGTTAGTTGGTAGTTTGTTGAGCTATCTATAGGTTCAAAAATAGGTTTAATATCAAGTACTTTTGCAAAGTTTTTGTAACACGGATATGACGGGTCTGTTAAAAGCAGTTTTTCATTAAAATCAAGAAGTATAGAGTAGGCGACCAGGAATGCTCCGGAAGTTCCCGATGTTATTGCTATCTGTTCAGGGGAAATTTCTATTCTGTATTTTTCGTAATAAAATTCTGCTATTTTTTCTCTTAAAGCAATAAGGCCAAGACTTTCAGTATATTCTGTTCTTCTGTCTCTAATAGCTTTCTCGGCGTATTCCCACACCTGAGGAGGCGGTTGAAGGTCAGGTTGACCGACTTCAAAATGGATAGTGTCTTTATACTGTTGAGCTTCTCTAACGATATCCATTACAATAAATGGTGTAACTCCGTCAAATCTTTTCATCGAAATCCTCCTGCAACTATTTGTCCCAGAGATATACCTCCATCATTTGCGGGAACTATCTGGTGAGTGTAAACTACGAACTCTTCATTTTTTAGTAGTTGAATCGCTTTTTCCGTTATCAGGCGATTCTGAAATACTCCTCCCGATAAAGCTACTCGGTTTGTTTTTCTCTCATTTCTCAATTTTTTTGCTATTTTTAATATTAAATGGGCAACTGTATTATGAAATTTTCTTGCTATCAGAGAATTTGGAATTCCAATTTTCTTATCTTTCAATATGTTTTCTATTAAAGGTGTCCAGTCGATTTCCTTTCCTGAAATTTTGAAATTGTAAATTTCTTCAGTTTCTCCTTTTATGGCCGCTTGTTCAAGAAGTATGGCACCTTGAGCATGGTATGACACCGTATCTCTTATTCCGATAAGGGCGCATATTCCGTCAAAAAGTCTTCCCATGCTGGAGGACAAAGGTGAGTTTATCTCTTTCTCTATCATCTGTTTTAGAAATTTTTCTTTCTCTTTTCCTATGAAGGTGGAATTGGATTTTATATTTCCGGTATGGCATAGTGAAAATGCCACTCTGTAAGGTTCTTTAACCGCTTTTTCTCCGCCGGGAAGCGGAAATGCTTTTAAGTGAAAAACTCTTTCATATTTTTGATAATCAAGAATGAAAACCTCTCCTCCCCAGATTGTTTTATCATCTCCGTAGCCTGTTCCGTCAAATGCGAATCCTATAACTTCTTTATCGGGTTCGATTTCATTTTCCGCAAGGCATGATAAAAGGTGAGTATAATGGTGTTGAACTTTTATCAATTTGTCTTTATAGTGTCTTTTTCCGTATTTGGTTGAGTAATATCCTGGATGTTTATCACATACTACAATTTCAGGATTGATGTCAAAAAGCGTTAGGAAATCTTTTACGGTTTCTTCATAAAATTCAATCGATAGGGGTGTCTCAAGTTCTCCAATGTGTTGAGAAATGAAAACTTTGTCATCAATTCCAACGGCTATGGTGTTTTTCATAAATGGCCCTAGTGCAAGAACCTGCCTTTTTAGTTTGAAAGGTAGTGTAACCGGAAGAGGGGCAAATCCTCTGGAGCGTCTTATCGGAGAAGGTTTTTTAGTGATAATTCTTATAACGGAATCATCACATCTTCTTTTTATCGGTCTATTATGGGTTAAAAAATAGTCAGCTATAGAGTTGAGTTTTTTTATCGCTTCCCTATTATCTTTTATTATCGGGTTGTCTGTTACGTTGGCACTTGTTGCAACTATCGGTTTTTTAAAAAGCTTTAGGATAAGGTAATGGAGTGGTGTGTATGGAAGAAATGCGCCTATGGTGCTGTTTTCCGGTGCTACGGACTTAGCAAGGTTGTAGTTTTCATTTTTTTCAAGAATTACTATGGGTTTCTCTACCGATGTTAGAGCTCTCTCTTCGAGAAGAGAAACAGAAGCCAGTTGCTTAACGGAATCGATGTTTTCAAACATTACCGCAAAAGGTTTCTCTTCTCGATTTTTTCGCTTCCTAAGAAGTTTAACACTTTCTTCGTTGGTTGCATCACAGATAAGGTGAAATCCTCCAAGACCTTTTATAGCAAGGATTTTGCCATTGTCGAGAAACTTTGCCGCTTCTTTTAAGGCTTTTTCCTTTTTTGAAATCTCATTTCCTTTATTATCGGTAAGAGTAATATATGGGCCGCATTGAGAACAGGCGTTAGGTTGAGCGTGAAATCGTCTATTTTTCGGGTTGTTGTATTCGTCTTTGCATAAGGAGCACATCCGGAAAATTTTCATGGTTGTATTTTTTCTATCATAGGGGAGTTTTTCTATAATGGTAAATCTGGGGCCGCAGTTTGTGCAGTTTGTGAATGGATATAAATATCTTCTGTCGTTAGGGTTTTCAACTTCCGATATACACTCTTTACATGTTGCAAGGTCAGGAAGAATAAGGGCTTTTTTTTCTCCGTGTTCGTTACTTTTTCTTATTTCGAAATTTTGGTGTCCGATATCTTCAAGGAATTTATATTCAAGACTGTAAATTCTTGAGATGGGTGGTTTTTCTTTATCTATTTTTATTAGGAATTCTCTGATTTTTTCGTTGTTCCCTTCAGCTTCTATAACGACTCCGGATGGATTATTAAGGACGTATCCTTTAAGGTTAAGGGACGTTGCGAGATTGTAAATAAAAGGGCGAAAGCCGACACCTTGAATAGTTCCTGTTATATTTATTTTAACTCGCATAAATCTCCCGATTTTATTTGATAAGGATAATCATTATAATAAACTTTCATTAAGTATAATCCTTCGGCAGGAGCAAGGAAAGGGGCAGATTTTCGGTTTTTTTCTGCGAATATTCGTGGGATTGCTTCTAAGGGTATTTTACCCATGGAAATTTTAACGCAAGTGGCAACGATTACTCTTATCATGTGTCTTAAAAAGGAACGTCCCGTTATTGTAACTGATATCAGGTTTTTTTCTCTTTCTGTTGTAATTTTATCTACTGTTCTTATAGGATTTATTTCTTCATCTTTTGAAATTTTTGAAAAAGTTGTGAAATCGTGAGTTCCCGTGAAGTAGTTTAAAGCGTTTTGAAGGGTTTCGATATCTAAAGCCTGAGGAATAAACCATGCTCTCTTTTGTTTGAAAGGAGAAGAGGTGTTTCTGTTGAAGATTTTATATACGTATGTTTTTCCTTTTGAATCAAATCTTGCGTGAAAGTTGAGCGGAGCCTCTTCCGCTTTTATAACCTTGATATCGGGAGGAAGATAACCGTTTAAAGCTCTTTGTAATTTGTAGAGGGGGATGTTTTTATAAGTTCTAAAGTTTGCAATTTGTCCCAATGCGTGAACACCTGAATCTGTTCTGCTTGCTCCGATGATGTTTATCCGGTGTTTTAAAATTTTTTCGACATTTTTTTTAAGTGTTCCTTGAACGGTTTTTGTGTGTTTCTGAATCTGCCATCCTCCGTATTCGGAACCGTCATATTCAAGTGTAAGTTTTATGTTTCTTTCCAAAATTTCTCCTGGTAAGTAAATTTTTCGGATAAATTTATCATAAAAATACTGTTTCTATTATTAGGGTTACTCTTAGAAGTTTAGATTTTGTTTCTCTCTTTTTTTGTTTCTGAATTTTTCCCATAATCGATAAGAGTGTTTTGTCTTTTCTTCTTTGTAAATTTTACTGTTTGGTTATATAATAGTTTTCGTTGTGGATAGGGGTTGTTTTTCAGTTTATTTAGGAGGATAGGATATTGCTTCATCTGGAAGGATTGAAGCGAAAGTTTACGATTTCTTACCATGAAAGCTTCCAGGACCTTTTTATTCCGGGTGTTATAGGTCTTTTGTGCGGATTTTTCATAATTGTTTTTGTAAAAACGGTTGAGTTCTCCTATCACATTTTTCTTGGGAAAGTTATAGGATATCATCCGCCTCTTCCTGCCGGGGAAGCCGGAGGGGCAGTTGTATTTCATTTTCTTATGGAAAGGCCTTATCTTTTGCCTTTTTGTGTTGCTTTTGGAGGTTTGATTGTAGGTGTTATTACCCATCTTGTTCCGGAAGCCAGAGGTGAAGGTACTGAGATGGCTATAAAAGCTTTTCATTTCCGACTTCCGCTTGGTTTGAAGTCGGCGGTTTTCAAGCTTATTACTTCTTCGATTACGATAGGTTCCGGTGGGGTTTCCGGAATGGAAGGACCGAGCGCTCTTATCGGTGGTAGTGTAGGCTCTTTTGTGGGAAAGCTTTTTAAGCTTGATGAGCATAATAAAAATATAGCTTTGGCTGTTGGTCTTGGAGCGGGAATAGCAGGTGTTTTTAAAGCACCCCTTGCAGGTGCTCTTCTCTCCGGTGAATTGTTTTATAAGCGAGATTTTGAGGTGGAGGCGTTAATTCCCGGTTTTATAGCGTCAGTTACATCATATATAGTAGTAGGTATATTTTTGGGTTTTGAACATATGTTTAAGGCTTCCACAAAACCTTTTACAGGCCTTTCCGTTGCTCTTTTTCTAACCTATTTTGTTATGGGTGTTCTTGCGGCGTTTGTTGCGAGAATGCTTGTTTTTACTTTTTCTAAAGTACATCACATTTTTGTTAATTTGGAGCTTCATCCGGCTTTGAAGCCTGCTATAGGCGGCTTTTTTACCGGTGTTTTAGGAATGCTTAATCCGCTGGCAATTGGAAGTGCCTATGGATGGATTCAACTTTTGATGTTGGGTAAAACGGAATATTTAACTCCCGTTCATATTATTTTGGGAATTTTTATGGTTATTTTGGGATTGTCTTTAACTTTAGGTTCCGGTGGTTCCGGTGGTATTTTTGGTCCTTGTCTCGTTATAGGAGGATTAACAGGAGCATCTTTTTATCATTTTGCCGCTTTTTTGAATATTCTTCCTGCTTCTGAGCTTGATATTGCTTCTTTGATTATAGTGGGTATGATTGCAACGCTTGCTGCCGCTGCAAATATTCCGCTTTCCACACTTATTTTGGTTGTTGAAATTACCGGAGGCTATGACCTACTCGTTCCTTCTCTTATTTCTGTTTCTGTCGCTTATCTTTTGACGACCGATATAAGTATGTTTTCTGCTCAAGTTAAAAGTAGAATCGATTCTCCGTCACATATGGACGAATTAAAAGGAGCTTTGCTTAGGACTTTTAAGGTTGCCGATATTATGACAAAGAATGTTGTTACCCTGTTTCCGGATGACCTTGTTATAAAGGCTGAAAGGTTGATGGCTCAATATACAATTTCGGGAATTCCGGTTGTCGAGAACGGTAGAGTTATAGGTATGGTTACAGGTAGAGATGTTATGAAAGTACCGATTACTGATAGGGAAAAAGTTAAGGTAGAACATATTATGACTAAAAATCCTGTTGCCGTTCTTCCTGAGATGTCTATTCTGGAAGTTCTTAATATCTTTATTAGCAATGGAATAGGCAGAGCTCCGGTTGTGGAGGATTTTGAGAGTAAGAATTTAATAGGTATGATTACAAGAGTGGATATAGCAAACTTTCTTGCCGAGCAGGAAAAGAAGAAGTTAAAGCAGAGTTATGATACGGCGACTTGATGAAGAGCTTATTTCTGTTATAGCGGCGGGGCAGATAGCCGTTTCCCCGGTGTTTGTTCTTAAAGAATTGATAGAGAACAGTCTTGACGCCGACGCGTCCACAATTAAGGTTGATATAAATACCCCGTTTGATTTTAAAGTTGTTGATGACGGAGAGGGTATAAAGTTTGAAGAATTACCTTTTACGGTAGAGAGATTTTTTACAAGTAAGATTTGTTCCCGGGAAGATTTCTCTCGGCTTAAAACATACGGGTTCAGAGGAGAGGCTCTTCACTCTATAGGGATGTTTTCTACTTTAAAGATTAAAACTCGTCATTTTGAAGAAGAGATAGGAGGGGAGTTTTCTTTAAAAGGCGGTAAAGTTATTGTGTATAGGCCACTTCCTTTTTCCGGAGGGACCGCTGTATCTGTGGAAAATTTATACTTTAATGCTCCTTTAAGGAAAAAGGATGTTCCGAGAACTGAAAAAAGAAATATGATTAATCTTGTTTACGATTACGCTGTGGTAAATGAATCCGTTCAGTTTAAGATTCAAGATACTGTTCTTTTTCCGTCTTCAAAGATAGAAAGGGTTAAAAGACTTTTTATGAAAGATTTTAAAGTGGTTGAGGGGAATTACTGGACGGGTTTTTATAGGACATCTTTTGAAGGAAAAAATTATGGTAGGATAAAGAAAATATTTGTAAATGGAAGACCTGTTGTTTTTAAGGAGTTGTCTGTTTTATTAAATGAGATAGGTGTTTCCGAGTATCTTATTTTTTTGGAGGTTCCTCCTTCTTTGTTGGATATTAACGTTTCTCCGCTAAAAGATAGAGTTTTTCTCAAAAATTTTCAGGAAATAAAGATGAGTCTTGAACGAAAACTTTCCTCTTCTCTTTACTTTCTCCCGAAGTTTGAAAAGAAAGAGTTACGGCTTAAAGAGCGAAATGAGTTTTCTTACAGAGTATTAAGGCTAATCGGTAGTGATGATACGGTAATGATATGTGAAGACGGGGAGTATTACTACTTTTTTGACAAACATCTTTTGCATGAAAGAGTGAATTATGAACTTATTTTGGATAGATTTTCAAGTGGAGAATTTGAACTTGTTAATGTTTCTTGTGATTTGAGATTGGAAAGCCGTGAAAAAGTAAGTGATTTAAAAAAGTACGGTTTTAAAGTGGAAAAAGAAGGAAGCTATTATAAAATAATAAAAATACCGATAATTCTAAGGATTGATGATGTAAAATCGATTTTGAATGGAGAGTCGGTTGAGTCGGTTGCTTCTATTGCATGTAAAAGGGCTTTGAAATCGGGAAATTATTCTATTTCCCAAGAGGATTCGGAGAAACTATTTTCTCTTTACCTCAAATGTAAAGAGAAAAGATTCTGTCCTCATGGAAGGCCTATATTTTATAGAATTAAAAAAAGAGAAATTTTAAGGAAATTGGGAAGAATTTAACTGTAGAGAGGTGTTTATGGGAAATACGATTAAAACGGTATTTCTGCTGGGACTGCTTTCGGGAATTCTTCTTGCTTTCGGGAAGTTGATAGGCGGGACTACAGGTATGCTTTTTGCTTTTGTAATCGCTGTTTTGATGAATTTCGGCAGCTGGTTCTTTTCCGATAAAATCGTTCTGTCTATGTATGGAGCAAGGGAGGTTTCTCCTGAAAAAGCACCTGAGCTTCATGATATTGTCGGAAGATTGTCGAAAAATGCCAAGATTCCGAAACCTAAAGTTGCAATTGTTCCGATGGATGTGCCTAATGCTTTTGCTACCGGTAGAGATCCTGAGCATGGAGTTGTTTGCGTAACAACTAAATTGATGGAGATATTGGATCGCGATGAGGTAGAGGGGGTGCTTGCTCATGAGATTGCTCATATAAAGAACAGGGATACTTTGATTTCTGCAATTGCTGCCACAATAGCAAGTGCGGTAGTTATGCTTGCAGATATGAGTAGATGGATGATGTTTTTCGGTTTTGGAAGAGGAGATGATGATAGAGACGGAATAGGGGATACAATAGGGTTGCTCTTAATGGTTATACTTGCTCCTTTGGCTGCTACGTTGATAAGGTTTGCCATATCACGTTCCAGGGAGTATAAGGCTGATGAGGTAGGAGGAATGATTTCTCAGAAGCCGGAAGCTCTTGCAAGTGCTTTAAAAAAATTGGAACTTTATGCAAAGGGTTTGTCGTCTGAGGTTGTTGAAGCTGAAGTAAAGCCGGCAACCTCTCATATGTTTATTGTTAATCCTTTTAAGGGGAGTGGAATAGCGGCTCTTTTTTCCACCCATCCTCCTACCGAAGAGAGGGTGATAAGGCTTTTAGAGCTTGCAAAGAAACTTTTTGGTAAAGTTGGAAAATTTTTTTGATATTAGATAGAGGGATTCTAATTGGCTAATAACGGAAAGTTAAAGGTTGCGTGGGAGTATTTTAAGGGATGTGCCAATGTAAATCTTAAATTAAGGTTTGATCTTTTATCCATTTCTCATTTTCTCGGAAGGTGGATTCCTTTTGCGTTTACGGTAGGTGTTATAACAGGTTCTATTGCCGCTTTTATGGATCTTCTTATAGTCGAAATAAACAAGTTGCTCTCTTTCCATATGATTCTTTTTTTCATATATCCCGTGCTTGTTGCTCTTTTTGCCGGTTACGCTCTTCTTATCGATCCGGTAGTAGGGGGGCCCGGTATAGGTTATGCGATAGTCCATTTGAAAACAAAGTATTTTCTTCCGGCACGATTGATTTTTCTTAAATTTTTAACTTCCACCCTTGTTCTTTCCGGAGGTTTTATAGCTGGAAGAGAAGGTCCTTCCTTTTTTATAGGTGTAGCGATAGGAGAATGGCTCGGGAAGGCTTACGGTTTTAGTAAGCGGTTTAAAAATATTTTGGGTCTTATCGGTGGTGGTGCTTTTACGGGGGCTTTACTTAAAGCGCCCCTCGGGAGTTCCATTTTTGCGATGGAGCTTGAAAATATGTATGACTTTGATTACTCTCCTTTTGTTCCGATGATTATAGCCTCAATTACAAGTTATCTTACCTTTACTTATTTTAGAGGAGAGAGTGCTTTTATTTTTCTTACGAAAAAGCCGGTATGGACGCTTGATAGTATTCCCTATCTTGTCGTTATGGGGCTTGTTATCTCTTTTGTTATTTATGTTTATACATTCCTTTTCCATACCGGTTGTTGTGTTTCTCAATTTTTTGAGCCGTTAAAAAGGCCGGTTATAGGAACTATAATTTCTCTTCCAATTCTTTTTCTTCTTTTTTTCGCTGTTCATGATACTGAGATATTGTCGGCTCCTGCCGATATGAAAATTGTTTCTCATCTGGCACAAGTCCCTATACCTGTATGGATAGATGCACTTGTTGTTTTGGGAGTTATGATTGTTACAAGTTTGACTCTCGGATTTGGTATTCCCGGAGGATTGGTGCTTCCGAATTTGATAATAGGAGCTGCTATAGGGAATATGTTCGGGCATATATTTCCCGAACAGATTGTTATGTTTTCTCTTGCGGGGATGGGAGCGGCTCTTGCAGCTGGAGCAAAAACCCCTCTTGCAGCTATTGTTATGATTACGGAGATGAGTAATGCTGATGTTGTTATTCCTATGACAGCAGCAGTTATAACAAGCTATACAACAAGTTTCGGGTTTAGTCTTTACCTGGGACAGGAGATAGATATAAAACCGTTAATAAGAGGAGCTGCTTGCCGTGGAAAAGACACTTGAAGGGAAAAAAATACTTCTTGGTATAACTGGAAGCATTTCTGCTTACAAAAGCATAGAATTTCTAAGAGAACTGCAAAAAAGGGGAGCGGATGTTTATGCTGCCGTTACTCCCCATGGCTTAAAGTTTGTGCCGGAACTTGTTTTAAAAACCCTATCCGGACATGAAGTTTATAAAGAGGTTGTTCCTGAAAATTCTCCTGAAATAAGACATACAACTTTAGGTTCAATAGTTGACCTTTTCATAATTGCTCCTGCTACGGCCAATACAATCGCCAAAATAGTTTGCGGAATAGCCGATAACCCGGTAACTGCTACGGCACTTGTTACAGGAAAAGGAATAATCTGTCCTGCCATGAATGTAAACATGTATAACAATCCTGCAACTTTGAAAAACATTGAGATTCTGAAAGAAAGAGGATATTTAATTGTTGACTCTGAAGAGGGCGAGCTTGCCTGCGGGGTGAAAGGAAAAGGCAGACTTGCAGATATTGAGAAAATAGTTCAGGTTGTTGAATTCTATTTTATACCGGATTTTCTGAAAGGGAAAAAGGTTTTAATAACCGCAGGTCCAACAAGGGAGTATATTGATCCTGTGAGGTTTATCTCAAATCCATCATCTGGGAAAATGGGATACGCTCTTGCTGAAATGGCTGTTGCTGCCGGAGCAGATGTCATTCTTGTATCCGGAAAAACATATTTGAAATCTCCTTACGGTTTGAATTTTGTTGAAGTTGAAACTGTTGAAGAGATGAGAAAAGCAGTTTTTGATAACCTTGATGGAACAGATATTTTTATATCTGCTGCGGCAGTTGGAGATTTCACCCCTGTCAGGGTGGCAGATGAAAAAATTAAAAAAACAGAAGAAGGAATTGTTTTAAAACTTAAAAGAACACCTGATATTGTTTCTGAAGTTGTAGCATCAGGAAAAGCAAAAACGGTTCTTGGATTTGCTGCGGAAACGGAAAACCTTATTGAAAATGCGCGGAAGAAACTTTCAAAGAAAAAACTTGATTTTATTGTTGCAAATAATGTAAAAAATGGAATTTTTGGAAGTGATAATACATCCTGTATCGTTATAGGAAAGAATTTAGAAAAGGAGTTATCGGGAACAAAAAGGGAAGTTGCTCTCTCAATTTTAAAAGCTGTATCCGGGACAAAAGTTTGATAGTGGTGATTTTTGATTTTGATGGAACACTAGTTGATACCTATGATGTTGTTATTGAGTCTTACAATAAAATTGCTCCGATTTTTGGAGTATCCAGAATTACAGATAGAGATACACTTAGGAATTACTCCTTTTCAGAATTTGTAAAAAGGTACAAAATAGCTCCTTATAAGGTTTTCCCCCTTATTCTGACAATGAGATTTCTGATAAACAGGGAAAAGAGGAAACAAAGATTTTCTGTTTTACCGGATGTAAAAGAAATGCTTTTTAAACTTAAAAATGAAGGATTTATTCTTAGTATAGTTTCAACAAACAGTTTTTCGTTTATAGATTCTGTTCTTAAAGGTGAAGGGATGAAAAATTTGTTTTCTTTTGTGAAAACTTCTCCGTTTCTATCACGAAAGTGGAAAATTTTAAAGACACTGAGCAAAGATTTTGAAAAGGTTTATTATGTTGGAGATGAGGGAAGGGATGTTGTTGCAGCAAGAAAAGCGGGTGTGGTTTCTGTAGCAGTTACCTGGGGCTTTAATTCAGAAAAGCACCTTGCAAGTTTTAATCCTGACTTTATTGTTAAAACACCGAAGGAGATTCTAAAATTAGTTTAATCTAATCTCTAAATATGCCAAAAAGAGTGTCAATAAATTTTTTTGTTTTTTTTAAAGTTTTTTCGCCGAGATGATTGTTAACTATTTTTTTAATGAATTTTTTATCCGGTATTTCGGGTGTCTCTTTTGTTGGACTTTCAAGAGATTTTTTGTTTGAGTTAAGATTTTTTTCTCTTCCTTCTTTACATTCGAGTTTCTCTTTGAGAGTGCTGTTTAACTTCTCAATAACAAAACAGTGTTGTTTATTTATCTCTTCTTCTATTTTTCCTGTTTCAAAATGTTTTTCAATCCGTTTTATCGCATTCCCGTTTATAAAAATATTCGTTACGATTTTTTGCGAAGATTTGTAAAATTCTGTTTGGACATGAAATTTTTTACTTCCGCAGTTTATGTCTGAGTTTAGAGAGTAACTCATTTATCCTCCAAGATAAAATTTAAGGAGGAAGTTCCCTACAAATATTGTAAGATATCCGCCTATGGAAAGGAAAGGTCCGAAAGGTAACGGAGTTTCACTATGTTTCTTTTCTCTTATAAGGATGATTATTCCTATGATAGCTCCTGTTAATGAAGCTATCATAATGACGAAAAATATTTTTTTCCAGCCCAGGAAAGCACCGATTGCGGCTAAGATATTTGCATCTCCATATCCCATTCCTTCTTTTCCCTTAATGATGTAGTAGGTTTCGATTATGAACAGAATGATACCTGCACCGAGGGAAGCTCCTAAAATTGAATCCATAAAAGTGTTTGATTTCGTAAATAGGGAGAAAATGATACCGAAAACCATTGTGAAATAACACGGTTTGACAGGTACTTGCAATTCTTTTATATCTATAAATGAAATAGCTATAAGAAACCAGGTTAATATACTGAAATAGATAGCGTCGAAGGATATACCAAATTGAGAGAAAAGAAGAGCGGTTAAAATACCTGTGAGTAGTTCTATTGCCGGATAGATTGGCGAGATTTGCTCTTTACAGTATCTACATTTTCCACCAAGGAGTATATAGCTTAAAATAGGAATGTTGTCATACCATTTTATCCGGTTTTTACATTTTGGACAGTGGGAACCCGGAGAGATAATCGATTCCTCTTTGGGAATTCGGTGGATACAGACATTCAAGAAACTTCCGATTATAAGACCTAAAAAGAAGCCAAGTAGATTAGGGATAAGATTGTAAAGAGTTATCATTAATGGGTCTCCCGAGAGCTGGTTTCAATTGTTATAAGAACTTTAAAAAGAAAATCTTTCCATTTTTCAACACCTTCAATAAAATCTTTTTGGAGAAAGTTTACAATTTCTTCCTTCTCTTCCATTTCGCTTAGTTTTATTATTTTTTCCTCTATATCTATTATCGCTTCGTCGCTTCCGTTGACTATCGGGAAAAACGAGTTTCCTTTCTCAAGAATTTCCACGGTTTTAAGAAGTGAATCAACAATATAATTTATGTGAAGTTTTGCCAACTCTTCTGATGTTTCAAGAGAATCCATAACCGATTCCACGGCATTTTCTATAGAGTCGAGAGCTATTATTGAAAACTCTATATGTCTTTTCAGAAAATTTAAAGTTGTATCTGTAATAATATTTATGTCGGAAAATTCTTCTATATAATCGAGCATATCCGGAGAGATAGGTTTTCCCTTTATTTCAACCTTTTTTATGACTTTATCGGGAAACAGACATTTAAATTCTACAAGGCGTAAAATCTCTTTTAAAGTTTTATGTTCTTTGAATTTTATATTTAAAGATTTTTCCTGGCCATCAATTTTAACTTTCACTGTAAAGTGCCTCCGATTATCCGTTTTAGTAAAACTAATTTAGGTTTTAACTTCCGGTTTGCCAAACAGATATCCTTGTCCTAAAACGTTTATTTCTCCCGAAATTTCTTTCAGGATTTTTAGTATCTTCTTTTCCTCTACAAATTCGGCAATAACGCTTATACCAAGCTCTTTTCCTATGGAGAGTACAAAGTTCACAAATTCCCTGTCGATGGTATTATCTCCAATTCCTTTTATAAATTTTCCATCTATTTTTATTCCGTCAACTTCTATCTTTTCAAGGAGATGAAAGTTTGCGTAATCAACTCCAAAATCGTCGATAAAAATTTTAAATCCTGCTTTTCTCAAATAGTTTACTTTATCTGGTAAGTTTGTAATGAGGGAGAGGTTTTGCCTTTCGGTGAGTTCTACTATGACTTCATTAGGGTTGACTTTATATTTTTGTGCTGTTTTGATTAAGAAGTCTGTATTTCCTTCAAGGAGAGTGTTGGATACGTTAACAGATAGGATTTCTCTCATCTCTGTTGCACTTTTAAACTTAAACGATTTGTCAATTACTATTTTGTCAATTTCTTCATCTAAGGAGTATAAATTTAAGCCCTTAAAAAAAAGATTTGCAGGAATAATCTCTCCGTTTACACTGATAAGTCTTGCGAGGGCTTCATATCCGAAAAGATTTCCTGTTGAAATATCTATAATTTTTTGGATTGCAAATGCTATTCTATTGTTTTCGACAGCTGATATTACTCTTTGTATATTTTTCCTCTGGATGCGACACTGATTTTTAACTTTTTCATCCAGGATAAACACTCCTGATTTTTTTATTTTTTTATATTCCGAAAGGGCATTTTCAATTGTCCACATAAAGCAGGAGTAATTACAAGAGTTAAGTACTTCTGATCCTACAGAAATCAGAGAAAGGTTTATAGGTTGTAACTTTCCTGATATGGGAAGAGTAATAGGGTTTTTCCGTATTGACTCTAAGGAGTTTTCTATAAGTTCCAAAGCTTCTTCTTGGGAGGAAGATTCTATGAAGATGAAAAACTGGTCTCCTTGAAGTCGAAACAGATTAGTATTATCTTTTATTTTAAGTTTATTTTTTAGAATGTTGGATATGTGAATCAAAACGGTGTCTCCGGCTTCGTAACCTAAAACGGTATTTATGTTGGCAAAACTTCTAATATCAAGGACAAATCCGTAACAGTTTTTATTTGCCTCTTTCAAGTTTTCGAAAAATTGTCTGATTTTATATCTGGGAAGTAGCCCGGTGATAGGGTCTTTTTCTATAATTTCAATCTCTGTTCTCTTTGCTATTAAAAAATATTCTCCTATTGTAATGAGAAGTTTTGATACTGTTTTGAAAAGTTGCCACTCTTCCTTATTGAGTTTTCTGAATATAAGGTTTAGAAATTTTCCAACGAAGACGGAATAGACTTGTATAAAATCGACAAAATTTATATCCCACTTTTTGTGAATTTTCAAAATGGAGTTTACCATCAAATTTAAACTTTTCTTACTAAAAAAACTTTCATAAAAATTTTCAATTGTTTTTGCAAAAAGGAGGTTAGAGATCTGCACATCTTCAAGAAGTTTTCTGTATTCGGGAAATTTCATATCTACAAAAGTTTTAAGCTCTCTTCCGATAAGGATTATATCGCTTTTTGAAATTAAACTTCTTATTTTTTTCAACTCTTTAAAATGTTTTTCGGAAAAATTTGTATTTTCAAGTAATAGATTAAAATCCATACATTTCCCCGGACAGATATTTATTTTAATACAGTAATCAATATACCAAAATTTCTTTCAGGTATCTACCTGTCCAGGTATCTTTTTTAGTTATCTCTTCAGGTGTTCCGGTAGCGACAATTTCCCCCCCTTTATCTCCACCGTCAGGTCCTATGTCTATTACATAATCTGTGCATTTTATAAAGTCAAGGTTGTGTTCTATGACAATTACCGTGTTTCCCATATCAACCAGTTTTTGAAGAACTTCTATAAGTTTTTTAACGTCGTGAATGTGTAGTCCGGTTGTCGGTTCATCAAGGATGTAAACAGTTTTTCCTGTTGCCCTTTTTGAAAGCTCTTTGGCAAGTTTTATCCTCTGAGCTTCACCGCCTGAAAGGGTTGTTGCCGGTTGTCCCAGTTTTATGTATGAAAGCCCAACATCGTAGAGGGTTTTCAGTTTTCTCATTATTCTTTTGTGATGTTTGAAAAACTCAAGGGCTTCTTCAACGCTCATTTCAAGAATATCGTGAATGTTTTTTCCTTTGTATGTTATCTCAAGGGTTTCCCTGTTGTATCTTTTCCCGTTACATATGTCGCAGGTTACATAAATATCCGGGAGAAAGTGCATTTCAACTTTAGTAACGCCGTCTCCTCTGCACGCTTCGCACCTTCCGCCGGATATGTTGAAGGAGAATCTTCCTTTCTTATATCCTCTCGCTCGTGCTTCAGGTGTTGCTGCAAATAGATCTCTTATGAAATCGAAAACTCCTATATATGTTGCAGGATTTGACCTTGGTGTTCTACCTATCGGAGATTGGTCAACATTTATAATTTTATCTATATGTTCCATTCCTTCTATTCTTTTGTGGGTTCCGGGAATAGCTTTGCTTTTGTTAAGTTCTCTCGATATTGCTTTGTAAAGAATTTCATTAATAAGGGTTGATTTTCCGGAACCTGAAACTCCTGTAACAGATATAAAAACTCCCAGTGGAAATTCAACAGTTATATTCTTAAGATTGTGTTCCTCTGCCCCTATAACTCTCAGCACTTTTCCTTGCGGTTTTCTTCTTTTTTCAGGAACAGGAATTTTAAGTTTTCCGGACAGATATTTCCCCGTGATTGAGTTTTCGTTGTTCTTTATCTCTTCAGCCGTCCCTGTGGCAACAACTTTTCCACCGTGAATCCCGGCTCCCGGTCCCATATCAACTATGAAATCGGCATTTTCTATCGTTTCCGTGTCATGTTCAACAACTATTACAGTATTTCCTATATCTCTTAGTTCTTTTAGAGTGTTTATGAGTTTTGTATTATCCCTCTGGTGGAGTCCTATACTTGGCTCATCAAGAACATATAAAACTCCTGTTAGTTTTGAACCTATCTGGGTGGCGAGGCGTATTCGCTGAGATTCTCCACCTGAGAGAGTTCCTGTTCTCCTGTCAAGGCTTATATAATCAAGTCCCACATCAAGTAGGAATTTTAGCCTATTCTTTATCTCTTTAAGGATTCGTTCCGCTATTATTTTTTTTCTTTTTTCGAATTTAATTTCTTTGAAAAAACGGTATGCTTTTTTTATGTTTATATTTTCAATGTCGGCTATATTAAAATTTGCTATTTTTACAGACAGGGCTTCTATGTTGAGTCTTTTACCTTTACAGTGTTCGCAGGGAGTTTCTCCCATATACTCTTCTATCTGTTTTCTGACCGTTTCCGATTCCGTTTCCATGTACCTTCTTTCGAGATGTTTTATTATTCCTTCAAAGTAGTAAGGTTTGTATTTTCCTTTATTCCATCCGATGGTATTCAATACTCTTACCAATCCTTTTTCGGTATAGAGAATGAAGTCCAGTTTGCTTTTTTCTATTTCGCCTATAGGTTGATAGGGTGAAATACCGATATGTTCGCATGCTGTTGATACCATATCTTTGATATATTCGAATCTCCTGTTTTCGCTAATTAGAAAGGCGGATATTACCGGTTTATTCCAATTCATAATAAGATCGGGGTCTATTTTAAGTTTATATCCTATTCCTCCGCAGTTATCGCATGCTCCCATCGGGCTGTTGAATGAGAAAAGTCTCGGAGATATCTCTTTAAAGCTAAAGCCACACTTTGGACATGCGCCTTTGGTGTTGAAAACTTCCTCTTTTTGGGAATCGTGGTCAACAATAATAATCAGTCCTTCAGAAAGATTTACGGATATTTCGACGGAGTCTGCTAACCGTGCTTTATCATCTTTTTTTATTTTTAACCTGTCAACTATTACGTCTATGGAGTGTTTTGCCCGTTTTTCAAGTTTTAGCTCTTTTGCTTTCTCTATTGTGTAAATTTTTCCATCAATTCTTACTCTCCTAAATCCCTGCTTTTCAAGCTTTTCTATAAGTTTTTTATGCTCTCCTTTCTGCTCTCTGATAACAGGAGAAAGAATCAGTATCCTTTTTCCTTCAAACCTTAAAACCCTGTCCACAATTTCCTGAACAGTTTGTGGTTGAATCGGAATGTTGCAGTTAGGACAGTAAGGAGTTCCCACTCTTGCAAAGAGAAGCCTTAAATAGTCGTGAATCTCTGTTGTTGTTCCAACTGTAGAGCGTGGATTTTTTGATACGGTTTTTTGCTCTATTGATATGGCTGGTGAAAGTCCTTCTATAAGGTCAACATCAGGTTTTTCCATAAGTTGGAGAAATTGTCTTGCGTAGGATGATAAAGATTCAACGTATCTCCTTTGTCCTTCTGCATAAAGAGTATCAAAGGCAAGGGAAGATTTTCCGGAACCGGAAAGCCCTGTGATTACGGTAAAGCTATTTTTAGGTATTTCAAGGTCAACATTCTTTAAGTTATGTTGTCTTGCACCTTTTATTACAATTTTATCTTTCATGAAAAAGAAATTTAGTGGAAATTTTCAAATTGTCCATTGGTGATTTCGGGATGATAGGGGGCTAATGCCCCCGTATATTTTGATTATTTAAGGTCTTTTTTCTTTGTTTTAAGGAAAGGCATCATCTCTCTTAGTTTTTGTCCGACTTTTTCGATAGGATGTTCTGCATCTATTCTTCTATAAGCGTTAAGAGTAGGATTGTTAGCCTGGTTTTCAAGAACAAACTCTTTAGCAAATTCACCTTTTTGTATTTCGTCGAGTATTTTTTTCATCGCTTTCTTTGTTTCTTCTGTAACGACCCTTGGACCTCTTGTGTAGTCTCCATATTCTGCTGTTGTTGAAATAGAATATCTCATACCTGCAAGACCGTGCTGATACATAAGGTCAACGATAAGTTTTAATTCATGGAGACATTCAAAGTAGGCAACTTCCGGCTGATATCCAGCTTCAACAAGTGTTTCAAATCCGGCTTTAACAAGTGCTGCTGTTCCGCCGCATAGAACCGCTTGCTCGCCGAAAAGATCTGTCTCTGTCTCTTCTTTAAATGTTGTTTCAATAACTCCGGCTCTTGTTGCTCCTATCCCTTCGGCGTATGCAAGAGCGGTTTCAAGGGCTTTTCCTGTTGCATCCTGATGGATAGCTACAAGGGCAGGAACTCCGGCTCCTTCTTGGTATGTCCATCTTACAAGATGTCCGGGACCTTTGGGGGCTACCATGAAAACATCAACATCGGCAGGTGGGACAATTTGATTAAAATGGATGTTAAAACCATGGGCAAAGGCAAGTGCCATCCCCGGTTTTAAGTTTGGCTTTACAGCCTCTTCGTAAACTTTTTTTTGGATAGGGTCGGGGAGGAGAAACATTACTATGTCGGCTTTTACAGCAGCTTCTGCCGGAGAAAGCACTTCAAATCCGTCAGCTTTTGCTTTTTCTGCGGAAATTCCGGGTCTCAAACCGATTACAACATTTATGCCACTATCTTTAAGATTGAGGGCGTGAGCATGTCCCTGACTGCCATAACCTAAAATAGCTACGGTTTTCCCTTCGATGGGTTTAAGTGAAGCGTCCTGTTCGTAATATACCTTTGCCATATTAACCTCCGTTGGTTTAATTGAAAGTTTCTCCATGAAGTGCTCTTACCATGGCAACTCTTCCTGTTCTTGCCATTTCTTTGATTCCCATTGGTTTTATAAGTTCTATAAATGCGTCAATCTGTTCTTCGTCTCCTGTTAGTTCGAGAGTGTAAGTGTCATCTGATATATCAACTATTTGAGCTCCGAATATTGTTGCTACCCTCATGATTTCTTCTTTCTTTCCGGAGCTATCGGTATTTAGCCTTGCGATTAAGAGTTCTCTGTCAAGCTTTTTTTTATCTGTAAGGTCTCTTACTTTAAAGACATCAACAAGTCTTCTAAGTTGTTTTACTATCTGCTCAATTGTTTTCTCATCTCCCTGAGCTACCATTGTCAGTCTTGATATTGTGGGGTCTTCTGTGTGTCCAACATTAAGGCTTTCAATATTGTATCCTCTTGCGCTAAATAATTCTACGATTCTTGCCAGTGCACCGGGATGGTTTTCAACCAAAACACTTATTATATGTTTTCTTTCCTTTCCCTTTTTTTTCATAGCTACCTCTTAGCCAACGGCTTTTTTGGAATTTTTTCCGTACTTGGGAAGTATCATTTCACTTATTGCTGCTCCTGGAGGAACCATCGGAAAAACATCTTCTTCTCTGTTTACGACAAAGTCTATAACAACGGGTCTGTCATTTATACTCATAGCCTCTTTCAGGACTTTTTCAACATCCTCCGGTTTTTCGGCTCTAAGTCCGATTCCTCCCATACTTTCTGTTAGTTTAACAAAGTCCGGTTGGAACTCAATATCAACCTGTGAATAGTTTCTGTCGTAGAATATTCCTTGCCACTGACGAACCATTCCCAAATATCTATTATTGAGAACGGCTATTTTTACGGGTATTTTATAGTGAGAAGCTGTAATTATTTCCTGCATATTCATCTGAAAACTTCCGTCTCCGGAAATACAAAATACGGTTTTGTCAGGATTTCCTATTTGTGCTCCTATTGCAGCCGGAACACCGTATCCCATTGTTCCAAGTCCTCCTGAGGTGGCAAGCTGTTTTGGCCTTTTGTATTTGTAATATTGGGCTGCCCACATTTGATGCTGTCCAACATCCGTTGCTATTATTGCGTCTCCCTGCGTTATTTCATATATCTTCTCTATGACGAATTGAGGTTTTATCACAACATCACTTGGTTCATAGTAAAGTGGGTACTTTACTTTCCAGTGCTGGATAGTGTCCATCCATCTATCTCTTTCAATGGATACTTCTCTATTTTTCATAATCTGTTTTTCGATTTCAGTGAGTAATTCTTCAAGAACGAATTTTGCATCCCCAACTATTGGGATATTGGCTTCTTTTACTTTACCTATTTCGGCACTGTCAACGTCTATATGTATAATTTTTGCGTTGGGTGCAAATTCGGATACTTTTCCTGTTACTCTGTCATCAAATCTGGCGCCAACTGCGATAAGCAGGTCGCATTCGGTTATGGCTGTGTTGGCTGCATATGTGCCATGCATTCCAAGCATTCCAAGAAAATAGGGATGTGTTCCGGGAACGGCACCGAGTCCCATGAGAGTTGTTGTTACCGGTATGGTAACAAATTCGGCAAGTTTAAGGATTAAGTCCGAAGCATTGGCTTTTATAACTCCTCCACCAACATATAAAATCGGTCTTTTCGCCTGAGATATTGCTTTTGCCGCCCTTTTAATCTGTCCGGGGTGTCCTTTTTTGACAGGCTTGTAACTTCTTGTCTGAATAGGTGATTTGTATTCTTTATCAAAAAAATCGGTAATACTTTTCATTACGTCTTTTGGAAGGTCAACAAGAACAACTCCGGGCCTTCCTGTTTTTGCTATGTGAAATGCCTTTTTTATCATATCCGTAAGGTCGTTTACATTTTTAACCAAGAAGTTGTGTTTTGTTATCGGCCTTGTTATACCAACTGTATCAACTTCCTGGAATGCGTCATTTCCTATCATGAATGTGGGTACATTTCCTGTAAATGCTACAATAGGGACAGAGTCTATCTGTGCAGTTGCAAGTCCTGTTACAAGGTTTGTTGCTCCCGGTCCCGATGTAGCAAAACATACACTTACTTTTCCGGTTGTTCTTGCGTAACCGTCAGCTGCATGGGTAGCTCCCTGCTCGTGTCTGGCAAGTATATGTTTTAAAGGCGTATAGGCGAGTCTATCGTAGATGTCAAGAACAGCACCTCCGGGATACCCGAAAATGTATTCCGTTCCTTCAAGCTTTAAAGCTTCTAATAGTATTTCCGCGCCGGAAAGTTTCATTTTTCTGCCTCCTAATTTTTCGGCAAGAGGTTAAAACAGTTGATAAAGGTGAATAATATCATAAAATCTTTAGAGTTTATACACAAGTGACTAATTTGGGAGGTGTTCCGTTTATGCTTATAAATGGCGGTTGGTTTACTCCTGATACTGTTTTTGAAAAATTGCTGGTGGCAGGATTTCCCGTTAAACTTTTCCTGGATTCGGCATATATAGATGGGAAAGTTGGTAGATATTCGTTTATATGTATCGGTGAGAAAGAAAAACTTATCGTTAGGAATAGTTCATATGGTTTTTTACGATTGAAAGAATTTTATAAAGAAATGAAGAAGCGATATAAAGATTTATTTGGTATTTTTGGATACTTTTCTTATGACGCTGTTCGTTATGTAGAAAATTTACCTAATGTTGCTGTTAATGATGTAGGTATGCCTGAAATTTCGTTTTTTCTTCCTGATACCGTAATAGTTTTTGATAATCTTGAAAAACGTATCAATATATTTGGAGAAACTGATTGTAAAGACTTGTTCAATACTGCTTCTTTTTCCGATAGTTTCCATGAGGAATTTTCTTTAAAATTTACCGGGTTTAATATGAGCAAAGATTATTTTATTAGTTCCGTTGAAAAAATAAAAAAATATATAGAGGCTGGAGATACGTTTCAGGTTAACTTTTCTCAACGTATAGAATTTTCTTTTTCCGGTTTGCCTATTGAATTATATAGAAAAGTAAAAAGAATGAATCCTTCTCCTTTTTCCTTTTATATGGATATGGATGGTTATGTGGCTGTTTCCTGTTCTCCGGAAAGGTTGATACGAAAAGTTAATTCTGTAATAGAAACAAGGCCTATTGCCGGGACACGAAAACGGGGGAAAAACAGAACCGAGGATGTTTTTCTTTCCAGGGAGCTTCTCCTTTCTGAAAAAGAGAAAGCCGAGCATATAATGCTTGTTGACCTTGAAAGGAACGATATGGGAAAAGTTGCTAAATTCGGAACGGTCCAGGTTGATGAATTGATGACGATAGAGAAATATTCACATGTCATTCACATAGTTTCCAATGTGATAGGAAAAGTTGATAAGGATGTTCATCCTGTGGATATAGTAAAAGCGATGTTTCCCGGAGGTACGATAACAGGTGCTCCCAAGGTGAGGACTATGGAAATTATTGAGGAGCTCGAACCGACTCGCAGGGCTTTATATACAGGATCCGTAGGATATTTCGGTTTCGATGGAAATTTTGATTTTAATATTGTTATAAGGACAATGCTTATGAAAAAAAATCGAGCTTATCTTCAGGTGGGAGCAGGAGTTGTCTGGGATTCCGTACCTGAGAAGGAGTATGAGGAGACACTTAACAAAGCAAGGGCATTTCTTGAGGTGGGAGATATTAGGGTTTAATGCCGGGATATATATCCCGGCAAAGTAGAATTATTGTCCCTCTTCTTTAATCTCTTCTTTTTCCTTTTTTATACCGTCAATAAGTTGTGTTAATTCCGCTACTGTAGAGTTTTCGAGCCTTTCTTCAAGGATTGTTTTAATGAGCTTGTTTAATTTTAACTCATTATTTCCTGCAATTCCATAGAGTATATAGTACGTCTTTTTGGGTAGTGAAACTTTTACTGCTTTGTTGGTTCTTTTTCCAGGCTTTCTTCCTCTTACCATAATTCCTCCTTGTAAATTAAAAAACTATAGGCTACTAATTTAAAGTTTTATGGGTAAAATTCAACTGTTTTAAATAAAAAACTATAAACTTGTATCACTTCTTGAATAAAAATAAATTTATTGTTGTTACTTATTTTTTGGAAATGTCTTCCAACTTAAAGATAATATCAACCATTTTGGTTTTAAGTCTAAAAAGCTATAATTTCATTTGCAAATTTAGTTTTACGGAGAGTGAAGTATGAAAAATGAAGAATTTCTTCCCAAGTGGCTTGCATGGGAAATAACAAGAAGATGTAACCTTAATTGTATCCATTGTCGTTCCTCTTCCACCATGGAATCTGAAGAAGGAGAGTTTACCTTTGAAGAAGCAAAAAAACTGATGGATGATATAGCTACAGTGTCAAAACCTACTATTGTTCTGACAGGTGGAGAGCCACTTTTGAGGAAAGATGTTTTTGATATTGCCGCTTACGGAACAGAAGAAGGTTTTAGAATGTGTATTGCCACAAACGGTTCTTTGATAGACGATACTGTGTGTAAAGATATGAAGAGAACGGGTATCCGAATTGTTTCTCTATCTCTTGATGGTTCAACTCCTGAAACTCATGACGATTTTAGGAAGCAGCCAGGGGCTTTTGATGCTGTTGTAAATGCAGTAGAGCATTTTAAACGTCATGATATTCCCTTCCTTATAAATTCATCTTTTACAAAAAGAAACGCTTTTGACATTCCCAATGTTTATAAAAAGGCAAGGGAACTTGGTGCAAAAGCGTGGTATATGTTTCTTGTTCTTCCTGTTGGAAGGGGAGAGGAAGCAAATGAGGAGCTTTTAAATGCAGATGAGGCAAATTACTGGCTTAACTGGCACTATGAGCTTGAAAAAGATTTGATTTTAAAAGGTGATAGTACTATTCTTGTTCGTCCAACGTGTGCTCCCCACTATTACAGAATTTTCAGGCAGAATGCTAAAAGGGATGGTCTTGATTTGGAAAGGCGAAATCTTGTTTTTGGAACAGGTGGTGGAAAGGGCTGTGTGGCGGGACAATCTATCGCTCTTATAGACTGCCACGGCTGGCTTAAACCCTGCAGTTATTTTCCTATTTCCGATGTCAATGTGTTTGATACTCCTTTCAGCAAAGCCTGGTTTGAATCAAAGATTATGCAGGATATGAGAAAGATAGATGAGTTTAAAGGAAGGTGTGGAGAGTGTGAGTATCTTAAAATCTGTAATGGTTGCAGAGTAAGGGCTTACTGGAAATATGGAGATTATATGGAAGAAGACCCTGTGTGTGATTATGTTCCTGTTAAAATAAGGAAAGGATGAACATCCTTTCCTTATTTTAAATTTGGATTTACGGCCGTGGTGTTGATTGATCTCCTGAAGTATTGTTTTCAAAAGTATTATTATAAGTCGGGTTTGTATAATCTTTACTACTAAGAGAAGATTTCCATCCTCTTATGATTCCATAAGCAGCACTTTCCCTTATGGTGGTGTTGTATATGTTTAAAACGTTAACAGCATTATCTATTACTAAAATATTTCCATCATCATTAGTAGCACTACTGTACCCTGAATATTCTGAATCTCTACCTCCGTATTCTACCGTGCAGTTTTCAAGGAGTCCTTCTGTAAGTGCATTTTCAAAAATGATTCCTACCCATTGACCTTTTGCCTTGTTTATAGTTGTAAAAGTTGAGTTGTAGGCTTTAAGACCTCCTTCGTAATTGCCAATTTTTATACAACTTTCTCCTGCCATTATTACGGTTGTATTTTTTATTTCAAGAGTCGGTGCAGGTGGATCTCCATTGTTGTCCACGTAAAGATCTCCGTTTACATAGTATGGAACTCCGACATTTTCCCACGTTCCACTATCTGTAACTTTCCATCCATCACCAGAACCAAGCTGTGTATTAACCAAAATATAGTTTTGTCCGTTTCCTGTATATTCACCAGGTTTAACGGTAGAAGCAAAATTAGCAGGAATACTTATAGGGAAACCAGTGCAATTTGTTATGGTGTTGTTTATAGAACCTTGAGCAAATCCGTTTCCGCCGGTAAAAAGAATTCCAATGTCGGCACTTTCTGTTATTTTTGAATTGAGAATTTTTATATTTATCAGAGCACCATCAGCTATTATAGCTGCATCTCCAAGACTATAACCAGAATCACCACCTGCGTACATTATTGTTGCATTTGAAATATAAGAAGAGGAAAGTGCCTGATCTTCAAAAATAATTCCCGTCCAGTACCCCTTTGTGGGAGATGGTGAGTTTGCGGTGATTGTTACGGGTCTGTCAGATGTTCCGTTTAAAATTAGTCCACCAGGATTTCCGCTTCCTACATAGATTGCGTATCCTTTGTTAACTTTTATTGTTGTATTTGCTTCAACTTTTAAGGTTGCACCTGATGCGTTTTTTATATACAGGTCTCCATCAATTACATGGGTGCATGTATCGTTCCATGTGGTGTCGGTTGATATTGTTTCATTGTGATAACAGATTCTTTCCGAAGATGCTGAAGCTGGTACTTCTGTGTCGCCTCCGCCACCGCAAGAAGCTGTTAAAAGCAGTAGTGAAATCCCAGAAAGAACAAGAAATTGCTTTTTCATAAAGTCCTCCTTAAATATTGTTTGGTTGGTCGGTTTGCTTGTTAAGTTTTAGCATTAACAATACTTATTATATAAAGTTTATCAGAAAATTTTAATGCTTCTTATTTAACGGTAGTTTGTTTGCTATAATTCACTTTAAATTTTAGATTACAGTGCAGGAGAAATCTATGAAAGACCATCCGATTTTAAAAGCTGCTCGTGGTGAAAAGTCAGATTACGTTCCGATATGGATTATGAGGCAGGCAGGAAGATATTCTGCAAAATACAGAGAGATAAGGGCGAATGCAGGTTCGTTTATGGATTTATGTAGAAATCCGAAACTTGCCGCAGAGGTTACCCTTTTACCTATTCATGAAATAGGAGTTGATGCAGCTATTCTTTTTTCTGATATTTTTGTTCCTGTTGAAAAAATGGGTATAAATATTGATTTTGTTTCTGGTAAGGGACCTGTTCTTTCTCCAGTTGTTAAAACGGTTGATGATGTGGAAGCTTTAAAAGTTCCCGAACCGGAAAAGGACCTTCCTTACGTTATTGAAACTATACAGCTTATTAAGAAAAATTTAACAGACCGTCCTTTAATAGGATTTTCGGGAGCCCCTTTTACTCTTGCAAGTTATATCCTTGAAGGTGGAAGTACGAAAGATTATCTTGCTGCAAAAGCTACGATGTGGAATAGTCCCGAGTTGTGGGATAAGCTTATGACCAAACTTTCTGAGGTTGTTACCAAATATCTCATTTCACAGATAGAAGCTGGAGTTGACCTTATCCAGATTTTTGATTCCTGGATGGGGGTTTTGTCTGCTGAAGATTATGAAAATCACGTTTTCCCTTATACTGAAAAAATAGTTAATTCCATAAGGGAGAAATATCCTGAAACACCTATTATTCACTTTGGTGTAAATAGTAGTCATCTTTTGGGAATAAATAACAGGTTAAATGTTGATGTTATAGGGCTTGATTGGAGGACAGATATCTCTTCCACTATTGAAAAAATAGATAAATCGATTCAGGGAAATCTTGACCCTGTAGCTCTTTTTGCTGATGATAGAATAATTGTTGAAAAGGTTGAAAGGGTTGTAATGGAAGGAAAAAAGGCAAGGGGGCACATTTTTAATCTTGGACACGGTATTCTTCCTAAAACAGACCCTACAAAAGCAAAGTTTTTAGTTGAAACCGTTCATAAAATAGGTAAAACCGTTTAAAATTTTTTATTTAAGCAGAGACTGAAGCAGTTCTCTGCTTTTTTAGATTTTAACTGTTTGTGGCAAATTCCCCGGATTTTTTGTTTAAAAGTTTTTCTATAATCACGCTCATTATTATTACAAAAATAACTGTTAGAATTAGTCTTGCAATCATAAATTTAAAACCCAAAAATTGCAATTCTACCATTTCCTGTGGAATTTTTATGCAAGCCCATGCGGAGAGAAAAGCGATAATACAGGAAATACTTGCCCCTTTTTTTAGTAGAGAGGAGGCAATAGGGAAAGCAACATAAAGGGGCCCCGTAGGAAGAGTCCCCATAAGTATGCCCAGGAAAATCGCTTTTATACCTGCTGTTTTTCCCAGATGTTTTACTATTAAATCGTTTGGAATAAATACGGAAAATAAACCCATAAGTATCATTATTGCGGGAAGTATAGATATCATTTCAATAAAGAATTTCCATGAAATTGTTATTACGATTTCTCTTTTGGATGGAACCAGATAGAGTAAAACAACAGTTATAATTACTGTTATAAGCAGTGCTATAAGGTCTTGTTTCATGTTTTTATTGTCATTACCGTTCTTCATAGTATTATTCCCATTAGTACCCCTATCACTATGGCGATGATAAAACTTAATCCGTTTCTTAAAATAGCTAATTTTTTTCCAAGTTCTCTTATTTCAATGGGAAGTGTAACTATTCCTATCATTGTAAGTGTAGTGATAAATACCGCTACGGATGTAATAGAGGCTCCGGCTCTCAGTAAGGATGCGGTAAGAGGGAATGAGATAATGGAAGGGATATGAAGAACTGCTCCGAGAGAAGCAACTGCTATTATACCTTTCAGTCCTGCTCTTTCACCGACAATGTTGATAATTGTGCTTTTGGGAATGAATCCTAAGATTAGTCCTATAATTAGAATTGTTATTATTACCATTGGGAGCATTTTTAAAGAAACCTTTAATGCTACTTTTAACGCTTTTTCTGTTTTTTTCTTGTCCTTTTTGAATGCTATTGCAATGGAGATGATTGTAATTCCGTTTATTGTTAAAGCTGTAATATTCATGATACAGCTCCTATATTTTTCTCTGCTTTTAATAATATTGTTTTGATAAATGTTTTCTTTGATTTGAGACAAATTATGCAGAGGTTTGTAAAGGCGGGAAATTCCCGCCGGTTTTTATTTTTGATAAGTATTATCTGATGGTAGTTTTCCTACGTAATACTCTATGTCCGCCAAAGCTCTATAGTAATCGGCTATTGCCGAATTTAGTGTTCCTTTCGCTTTTGTAAGGTATGCCATTGCGTCACATACTTCCGTTGATGTTCCTACCTGGGCTTTATACCTTTCTTCCGAGTCTCTTAAAAGTTCTCTAGCTTGTTCAGTCATGGTTTTTGCTGTGTTTATGCGATTTTCTGCACTTTTAAGTTTCGATAGAGAGGTGATAATACCGAGTTTTAACCGTTGTTTTATGTCTGTTGTTTTTAGTTTCATTTCTCTTTCGGTTTCTTTGGCTTTTAGGGTTCTCCAGTATCTTTGGCTTCCCTCGAAGATAGGTATGTTTACCATTAAAGCGCCGTAAGTTTCATCAAAATTTCCGATTCCGGGATATTGGTCGGTTTTTTCATAACCGAGAGCAAGTGTTACTTTCGGGAGAAATTGAGAGTAGGCGATTTTGGTTCCGTATTTTGCTCCTTTTGCTCCGATTTCGGATGCCTTTAATAAAAAGTTTCCCTTGTATGCCATTTCTATCAACTGTTTCCGATTTAATTTCAAAGGCTTATAGGATAATTTTTTAAATTTTACTTCTATTTCGTTTGTTCCGGTATCTGTTTTAAGTTTTTCAAGACTTATTGTGTAAAAACTCTCTGCTTTTGATAACGATTCCAGAGTCTCGTGATATTTAACTTTGGCTTCGAGGAGGTCTCTTCTTGGTACGATTCCTTCTTTATAAAAGTTTTCAGCATCTTTGAGGTGGTTTTTTGCTGCTGCTACATAGCTTTTTGCTATCTCTACGGCTGTTTTTGCTTCAGTTAAAGTGTAGTAATCCTGCTTTATTTTTCTTTTTATATCGGTTATTTTATATTTGACCAAGAAGGTTTCGGCTCTTTTTCTGCTGTCTTTTACTTTCAGATTGTAGTAAAGATATCCTCCTGTGAATAGAGGTTGCGTAAGAGTTGCTTTAATAGAATAGTAATTTTTTTCTATAAGGGGGAATTGTTGTAGAGGTAATCCCGGTAAAGTTAATTTCATTTCAGGAATATCCGATTGATGAATTTTTGAGTATTCCAAGTTTATAGAAGGGAGAAATTTGCCTATTGCTTCTTTCTTTTCAAATTCTCGTATTTTGAGTTTATTTTTTGATATTTTTATATCGGTGTTGTTCTTTATGGCCGTGTCTATTAGTTGGTTTAAAGATAGAGGTTCACATACACAGATTGATGGGAAAATGATGGCCGCTATAAGAAGTTTCTTGTTAATTTTCATTTTTTGCCTCCTTTGGTTTGATGAAAAAGGCAGGGATTAAGGAGAGAATACCACAGATAAGGGCAAAGAAAAATACATCCCTGAAAGAGAGCCAGTATGCTTCTTTTGCAAATAAGATTCCCAGAAGAGCTTTTGCTTTGGGCTCTATAAAATTTGATGTTGTGGAGCGGAAATAGTACAAGTAACCTTTTGCTTTTGCCATAAATTCGGTGATTTGTGGAGCGGAAGAAGAGATTTTCTCTGTTGCTCCTATAAGGTGCGCATCCTTTCTGGATGTCAGTATGAAAGTTGCAAGAGATGTGCCTATACTGCCTCCTACAAGTCTTAAAACATTTTGAAGAGCTGAAGATTGCCTTAAAAGTTCCCCTTTAAAATCGGCAAGAGCAACTTGTGCAAGGGCTGGAAAGAAAATTCCCATGCCGATTCCCCAGGGAAGGAGATGAAGGATTATCTGTTCTTTTCCCATGATGAGGTCAAGTTTGCTTTGCAAATGAGTTCCGTATATGAAAACGATAATTCCACCGATAATAGCTACCTTTAGACTTACTATTTTTTTATCTATAAGTATTCCTGTGATTAGGCTTACAATGCCTGTTAGGAAAGCAGGAAAAAAAAGGATTTCTCCCGCAACTATTGTCGGGAATTCTCTTAATCTTTCCAAATATAAAGGTAACATGAAATAGGAGGCGTAAAGTCCCATTCCGAAGAGGATTCTTGATATGGAACTGTATGTGAAAAAGCCGTATTTGAAAAGGTTAAGGTTTATAAGCGGATGTTTGACTTTAGTTTCCGTGTATATAAACAATACTGCTGTTACGATTGATGTATAGAACAACATTACAACCTTTGCACTACTCCATCCCCAGCTGTTCCCTTTCGATAGTGCAACTAAAATGGATGTTAAAGATACTGTAAGCAGGATAAATCCGGTAATATCAAATGATATTTTGTGTTTTGTGTCTTTGAAATTTTCAAGGAGTAAAGATAATAGGTATAGAACGATAATTCCCGGTAAAATATTAACGTAAAATACCCATCTCCAGTCCATATGTTCCGTTAAATATCCTCCTATTGTTGGACCGAGGGATGGACCGAATGCAGCTCCTATGGCGTACATTCCCATTGCAAGTCCCTTTTTGTCTTCTGGAAATATTTCGTAAAGTAATGTTAAAGCCATGGGAACCGCCAATCCTTCTCCAAAACCCTGAAATACTCTTCCTGCAAGCATGGTTTGGAAATTTGGAGCTATCCCGCACAAAGCGCTCATAATGGTGAAAAGGCCTATTCCGAAAAGGTAAGTGTTCCTATGTCCGAATTTTCCGCCTATCCATCCGACAGTGGGCATTGCTATTGCCGAAGCTATCATGTAAGCTATTATTACCCATTGGATATCTTCGGTTTTGGCATCAAAAGCGCTCATCATATGTGGAATAACAATATCTACAATTGTGGTGTCAAGAAGTGTCATAAACATTCCGGTTACAATTAACACACCTATCATAAATGTTTTTCTTTCCATCTTTTCAATCCTTGTGGATATATACTGTTACGCTTGTTCCCGGTTTTATGCAGGTTTCTGGAACATTCTTGATGTTTATTTTTACCGGTATTCTTTGGGTTACTTTTGTGAATTCTCCTTGAGACGGATCTCTCGGTATTAGAGCGAACTCGGAACCTGCCGCTTTGCCGATAGAGGTTACTTTTCCTTCGAACTCTTTTCCGCAAATTTCCAATTCCGCTTTAACTTTACTTCCGACTTTAAAGTCTTTAATACGGTCTTCTTCTATCCATGCGAGAATGTAAAAACTATTAGGGTTATATAGAGAATATACAGGTAATCCCGGCGATACGAACTCTCCTTTCTCTCTCCATTTTTTTGCTACGGTTCCGTTAACCGGAGATTTGACGAGAGTATGGGAAAGAAAAATTTTAGTTTTTTCAACTCCTTTTTCCGTGGCATCAATTTCTTTGGTTAGAGCTTTTATCGAGTTTTTAAGTTCTTCTATTGCTTTAAGGTTTTCTTTTGTAATTCTTACCTCTCTTTTTGTAACGGATATTTGCGACTTTAGGGCATTTCTCTCCTTTTTGACTATTTCAATGTTGTTTTTCAGACTTTCCGCAGATTTTAGGTTCTCTTTTGCCGCTACCAGTTTTGCTAAACTTTCCCGGTATTTGAATTCTGCACTTTTATAGCCGGTTTTTACTTCTTCAAACTGCTGCTTTGAGATGATTCCTCTATTGTAAAGATTTTCAAATCTTTCGAAACGGTTATTCCACATTTTAAAATTGGTTCTTGCCGCTTCTGTTCCCTTCTCTGCTGCTTTTATAGTTTCTTGTGCTTTTGTAACAGATGTTTTATATCGATTGGATGCAAGTTTTTCTTTATTGTCAAGGATAGAAAGTTGTTCCATTTCTCCATTTAGTTTATCTTTTACCATTTTTACCTGTTCCGGAAGTTGATTTTCCAGCTTTTTTAGCTTTGTTTGTAAAGAGGCTTTCTTGAATTCTAAAGCTTTAATCTTGTTTTCTAAAATAGCCACCTGTTTTTTATATATTGAGTCATCTATCTTGAAAAGAGGGTCTCCTTTGTGTACCGTGGAAAACTCTTTTACAAAAAGTTTTGTTATCTTTCCGGAAACATCCTGGGTGGATACGGATGTTATTTTTGCCTTTTGAAATGCGTCTTCGGAAATTATATAGATATGTCTTAAGTAAAAGTAGTGAGCGAGCCATGCGGAAACAGCTATTATTACTACTATTCCTCCGATTGATGAAATTCTTTTTCCTGCCATTCTTCCTCCCCCTGAATAGAATTGTGAATCACAATTCACAAATATAGTTGAAATTTCAAAAAAAATCAATAGGGGTTGTTTGAAAAATTTTTGATTAAAATGTTTTATTAACTTGCTATAATTAATCATTAAAAGTTGCTAATAATCCAACAAGGAGGGTGCTAATGAGAAAACTTATTATGTTTTCTTCTCTTGCAACAACCTTTCTCTTTATCGCCGGATGTAACAGTTTTGAAAGTTTGGGTGATTCTGAGAGTCCTGAAGCTTGTAAACATGAGGTTTCAAATGCTCTTGACAAGCAGGAATATGATAAGGCAGTAGCTCTATTGGACGGGGTATGTAAAGATGCTTTTTCCGATACTGAAAGAAAAGTAAATCTCGGGGCTGCTTATGTTGGGAAGGCAGGTTACGATATTCCGAGCCTGCTTACTGATTTGATAGACAGTACGGATACAGATGATCCTATGGCAACCTTTCTATCGAAAGTTACCGGTGAAAATCCAGGAGATGATTTTATATTTCTACAGAAGGCGAGTGACTACTATTCAAGTGCAATAGACAATATCGATTGTAACAGTACATCCCTTTCTTATCTTGAAAAAGATGTATGTTTCTTCAAAGGTATTGCGGATTTTGCTCAGGCTGCTACTTCTTTCTCCCTTCTTTTTCAATCGCTTTCAACCGATAATCTTACAGATGTGATACAGACCTGGGCTAATGACACTGTATCAGGAGATATTACCTGTGACCTTGATGCGAATCAGGATGGAGTTGTGGATAGTGTTCAGTTTAGTGCAGATGCCCTTGAGTATGCTTCAACAAATATGACCAGTATAACCAGTTTAGTATCCAAGGGAAATGGAACTTTCGGTTATTCAAATAAAACTTTTGAAGTTGTAAAACTTACTGTAAATGCTACTTCCCCATGTTCTCAGAATAACGAGGATTATAAAGTTTTTGAAGTTTACTCTACCGGAAAAACGGTTGTTCTTACAGATGGTTACTGTTATGCGGATAACGGAACTACCTGTGACTCTGTTAATGAAACTTCCGGGTGCTATCCTTGTCCTATTGTAACTGAAAATAATACTGCTACGGTGGTTGACAGCATCGTTGAACTTATAAACAGCGGAACAGAAACTATAGCTTCTGTTATTTCTGATGATAATGGAGATGTAGAGGAGAGTCTTACAGATATAAAAAGAGATATATGTGAACCAAACCCTTCAGCATGTTTATGTTCTTTGGATGGAGTAGCATGGGCTGATTGTACAAACTCAACTCTTGATATGGCCTCCGATATACAGATTAAAAGTGATAATGAAACTCTTGTGCAAGATCTTTTAGCTGAATATTTAAATCAGTAATTGATGGAAAGGGAGGAAGGTGTAATGAAGAGGATAATAAAAGCTTTAACTTTGGTGCTTGTTATGTCCGGAGCTTCTATGGGAGCGAATTTAGAGTATCCCTATATATATAAAGACCCTTCCGTAATGGGAATGGGAGGGGCTTATACTGCCGTTGGTGGAAGTGTGAATTCGTTATTTTACAATCCTGCCGGTTTATCCGATGTAAATGGAGATGCGGGATTTGAAGTAACACTTTTAAAAGTGACCGGGGCAACTTCATCTAAAACGGTTGATTTCGTTAACGATTTTTCCGATGTTATGGATATAGATAACGATACTGAGCAAACAAAAGCCTTAAACGATTTGATTCTAAAATATATGGGTGATAATTTTCACTTAGATGTTCAGTCTCTATTTTTGGGTGTGGTAAAAAGTACTGAAAATTTTGGTTTCGGTTTTACTGTTGTATCAAGTGCACAAGCTAATTTTGCAACCCATCAAGGTGCGGGGACTGATGGCCTTGTAGAAGTGGATGCTAAAGCTTACGGAGGTGTTATAGGAGGTTTTTCTAAAAACTTCATAGATGGAAAATTAAAAGCAGGAATAGGGGTGAAATATCTGTTTGCGGAATCTGTAGAGCATAATTTTTCCACTACGGAAATACTTGACAATACTGATAATTTTACGGATTACGTGAATGATAACTATGTTAACTCAGGTTCCGGTGTTGGTTTTGATATTGGGTTTGAATACGTACCTCTTGAAGGAAGTTTTTGGAATCCACAATTTGGAATTTCTGTTCTAAATGTAGGGGATTTAAAACTTGGAGATGCGGGAACTATTCCTATGAGTGTAAATTTTGGTGTTGCTTTAAAACCGGAATTTGAAGGTATTAAGGGATTTTTTAAATATCCCGTTGTTGCTCTTGATATTGTTGATGTTACGAAGAACAACGGTGTTGATGATGATTGGGGTAAAAGAATTCGCGCAGGTGCGAAGATAAATATATGGGACAATAGATTTACAACCTTTGCAGTTGCCACAGGTCTTTATCAGGGTTATCCAACTTTCGGTGTTGATTTCCGTCTTGGAGTTTTTGCTCTTCAGTTTGCTTCATATACGGAGGAAGTCGGTGCTTACGCAGGACAGGATGAAGATAGAAGATACACCGGTTCCGTTTCCGTAGAATGGTAAATTTCCCCACAAGAGAAGGTCACGCCTTCTCTTGTTTCAATATTGGAATATTCGAATATTGAAACTTGTTTTTTTCTTTAAGAAAAATTAAAATCAATCAACTAAATTTAAAGGAGGTAAGTGATGAAGAGATTGAAAGTATTGTTTCTTTCAGTGATGGCTTTTCTAATTGCACTTGTTAGCCTTTCGCCGGCAAAGGCGGGTACTCTTGAGAAAATTAAACGAAAGGGTTATATGACTGTAGGAGTAAAATACGATTTCAAACCTTTCGGTTTCGTGAATGAGAAAGGTGAAGTTGTTGGATTTGACATTGATCTTGTAAGATATATAGCTAAAAAGTTAGGGTTTAAAGTAAAGCTTGTTCAGGTTACCTCAAAGACAAGAATTCCGATGCTTGAAAATGGAAATATTGATCTTGCTGCTGCTTCTATGACTCATAAAAGGAAAAGGGATCTTCCTATTGACTTTACAATAAGCTACTATTTCGATGGACAGGCTATTCTTGCAAGGAGCGACTGTAAAGCAAAAAGTTATAAAGATTTTGCAGGAAAAAGGGTTGCGGCTATTCAGGGTGCAACAAGTGGTCCAAACTTTCTTAAAGCTCAGCCGAATGCAAAGGTTGTTTATTTTCAGGAATATCCTCAGGCTTTAATGGCTCTTATGAAAGGGAAAGTGGATGCTATCACAACCGATTATACTTGGTGTGCTACTCAGGCGAAAGATTCTCATGGAAAGTTAAAAGTTGTTGGTGAACCCTTTACATCTGAACCTTACGGAATGGGTGTGAGAGAAAACGATAGTGATTTCAGAGATGCTGTGAATTTTGCGATTCAAGATGCCGTTTTAGACGGAACCTATGCGAAAGTTTATAAAAAGTGGTTTGGTAAAGAACCGACAAAACTCCCTGAAGTGTGGCCTAAGTAAGGGAGTTTAAGATGATAATTGACCTTATTATGGAATTTAAGCAGCTTATAATTCAAGGACTTCTTTCAACGATAAAGCTATCCCTTATCGGGATAGTTTTATCGACTATTTGGGGATTCGTTATAGGATTTTTTAGAAATTCGAAATCGGAGTTTTTAAGGATTTTCGGTTATTACTATGTAGAGGTTTTTAGAAATATTCCTTTAATTGTTCAGATATTTTTTATCTACTTTGCTTTTAATATAGCGGATGTTTTTCCTTTTCTTAAAGTTGTTGCGAAAGTTTTGCACGTTGATGATTCGAACGCTTTCTTTTCAGCTTTGATGGCACTTGTTCTTTATACCTCAGCGTATATCTCTGAAGTGGTAAGGTCAGGACTTAACGCTATTCCTTATTCGCAAATAGAGGGGGCTATGAGTCTTGGTCTTACCAGGATTCAGATAATTAGGTATGTGATAATTCCGGAACTTTTTCTAATAATTATTCCTGCTCTTACAAATCAATATCTTAATTTGATTAAAAATTCTTCTCTTGCTATGACAATAGGTGTGGCGGAGCTTACTTTCGTTACTCAGCAGATAGATGCGGAAACTTTCAGAGGGTTTGAAGCAGCAACTATTGTTACTATCCTTTATATAGTTTTAACTTTAACGACATCCTTTGTGATGAATTTTGTTAACAGGTGGGTATCTAAAAATGGCAGGCGCGTATTTGCATAATAAAAGCAATAAAGAGAAATGGATTCACATTATATCTCTTTCGGTGATAGGTATTCTTTTTTTGTTTTATTTGAAACACCTTAACTTTAAACCTGTATTTACAAGAGATAACATAAGGTTTCTTGTTTTTGGAATGCCGGGGGAGATAGGAGGGCTAACATTAACAATCATTATGACTATTATGGTTGTTCCTGTAAGTCTTTTTTTGGGTGCGTTAATTGCCGTGATGAGAAGTTCCAAAATTTTTAAGTGGCCTGCTACTTTTTATGTTGAAATAGTGAGAGCCACACCACTTATTATGGTGATTTTTTGGGTCTATTTTGCAATTCCCACATTTATCAGAGGAGTTACGGGAGAGGATGTTTCCGTTCAACCTGTTATTGCCGCTTTGATAGCTTTTTCCATTTTTACATCTGCTTATGTTGCTGAAATTATAAGAAGTGGTCTTAACTCTATTTCGAAAGGGATAAGTGAAGCTGCTTTGAGTTTAGGGTTTTCAAAGCTTCAAATTTATCTTTATATAGTTATGCCTCTTGTTATAAAAAGGATG